>ERZ857785.3909-NODE-3909-length-10263-cov-3.453174_pt1 | contig 10263 bp, 9 predicted proteins | sample MGYA00519763_ERZ857785 | MGnify/ENA primary metagenome ERZ857785 (study PRJEB31778, sample SAMEA3449365) | human gut metagenome | biome: human gut; feature: human-associated habitat; material: faeces | place: United Kingdom | collected 2010/2012 ... | reverse complement strand
ACATCGTGCCGATTTTCCCGTGTGCTTTATGGAACTCCACCAGTTCCTTAATGTTTACATTGCCGACCGCATCTCCATAAGTAAGCATAAAAGGCTCATTACCAATATACTCCCGGATGCGCTTTACACGTCCGCCCGTCTGTGTATTCAGACCCGTATCCACAACCGTCACCCTCCACGGCTCAGCATGCTTGTTGTGAACGATCATTTCGTTGTTGCCGTTTGTGTAATCAAAGGTGATATCAGAAGTATGCAGGAAGTAATCAGCAAACCACTCCTTGATTACATGCTGCTTGTAGCCGGCGCAGATAACAAATTCGTTATAACCATACGCAGCGTAAGTTTTCATAATATGCCACAGAATTGGCATACCGCCAATTTCAATCATAGGCTTGGGTTTAAATGCAGATTCTTCGGAAATTCGGGTTCCAAAACCGCCAGCAAGAATAACTACTTTCATATGTGCCTCCTATTAGTTGATAATTTTAAAACATAATAAACAAAGCAAACCATCCAGCAAAATCTCATTGTCGTTGTACATAAATCAAATTGTGCTCTCGCAAAAAAAATCTGTTTTGCAAGAAATGTTAACGCCACAGACGCAAATAGATATCTATGTTCTCGCATTTTCTTCAATGCGATGAGTTCGAGAAGGACAATAATAAAACCGTATACAAGAAAAAAAATCCAGCCTTCTGTCCCATAATTCATAATGGACTCCGCCATTCCAGAATATCCTATACTATATGTAGAGCCAGCATAACTGCTGACCCAGTCACTTAATCTGCCACACTCCGGTTCATAAAAACCAATCATATTCAAAATTGGTCCCGGGATTATTGTTCTTATCCCATAAAACAGAAATGTTGGATAATGCTGCCCCGTCTGAAGTACATACTGCATTGTATATAGACCACAGAGCATAGATATTCCCATTTCAAATATCATTTGTAGGACGCCATCCATAAAACCAGTAACAAATACTTGCCCCAATGAAAGTGTGCTTAATGATTGTGTGCGTAATGTAGAAATAACATTCAATCCATACATACCAATCATAATCCCCAAAATATAAAATGGAATATATTTTCGATCAAATAAATCAGGTTTTTCTTGCCTAAGGCAAAACACCACACAACCCACCAATGGGATTGCTACAGACCTTGTTCCAGCTAAAAAGACCATTGCAATAATTGAAAGCAAAATATACAGATATTTCTTCTTCTTCTTCCATGACTCCTTATTATTTAGTAAATAATAAAAGCTACCAACAGAAAATATAAAAGCTGCATATGCATTAACACCAGATTCGCGTGATGCATAATAATCTGCATATGATGCACCTCGACGTTGTACTAACTGAGAAACGGAAAAAGCCAGCATTGACAGTGCCGCCACATAATATACTGACTTCATTAATCCATTTCCGAACTTGTCAAAAGCCACTTTTCTTGAAGAAAAGTCTATTTTTTTTCTACATACATATTTTGTAGCCAAGGCTGCACCAAGATTAATAGCCGCCACACACATACATTGAAATAGCAGCCACTGTGTTCCACTTCCAACCGAAAATCTATCAAATACTGCCGCATATTTGAAATCCGATTTGTTTGTCAAAAAAATGATTTCTTGTCCCGTATTGGACAAAAACATATATAAATAGTACATCATGTATAATGACACAAAACGATTTCCCATGGAAATCCATTGAATAATTCCATAGCCGTATAAAAGTGTGCATATCAACAAATACAAAAGATTAGTAGAACTCGAGTTATCTTGAGCAATTTTGAAAAAACGGGAGTAAAACACACATACTAAAACGACTAATATAACTGTAGATTGCAAAATCCACATATTTTGGACTCGATTTTCCCCCGCATTTAGTTCACCTCTGCATACATTCATAGACAAACTTCACTCCAATGTTTCTTTTTCCAAACATAGAACAGACATATTTTTTTGCGTTCAACCCGATATCATATGCTTCATAAGGATTTAAAATATATCTATGCATTGCATCCGCCATTTGATTTTCGTTACCACATTCAACAAGATAACCGGTCTCTCCATTTTTTATTAAATCAGCGGGACCTGTTTTGCAATTTGTTGAAATACATGGAAAACCTATCGCCATTGCCTCCATCAATGCATTTGGCATTCCTTCGAAATCAGAAGAAAGCACAAAAGCATCAAAGTCCATATATTTTTCATACAATTCATCGCAACGTCCTGCCAGATAAACTCTATCATTAAGATTTAACTGCTTAATAAGAACTCTTAAATTTTTTTCTTCTGGCCCTTGCCCAAATATTGTTAAGGTACAATCTTTGCATCCATTAGTTAACGTTAATTTTGAAAAGCTTCTTATAAGATATGCATAATTTTTCTGATAATTAAGTCTACCTGCCGCCACAAAATTTCGGACCGTGTTTTTTCTTTTTATCGTTCTTTCTAAGAACGCCTCGTTTATGATATTAGGAACAATAAAAGTCTTCTTTTGTACCTTTAGTTTAAAATATTTCTTCTGTTCTTCATTCTGTACAAAGATTCCATCTGCACAATTACATATAAAATCTCTGAATCCCCGTTCAATACGATTGCTAGGTAGTTCAAACGGATTGTTTCTAATTGTGGCAATTAGTTTTGTTTTTGAAAAGCGTGTTGCAAAATATCCAATGTATGTCATAACTTCTAACATTGGAATCAAATACGTAGCATTTACTTTCCTTATTTCTTCTATAGCTCTTATAATATGTATAGCTCTTCTCAACAACTTGTTTCTTATTTTCGGTTGTGGGACACAATGTACTAATATATTCGAATTTAGGTAATAATCATCGTCATTTGAAAACAATTGAACAAATTCGACCGAGTATCCTAATTCATATACTACATTTGCAAGTTGGCAAATTGCTCTTTCTGCGCCACCATTATTTCGTTGCGAAATAGCAAATACAAATGAACACTTTATATTATTCTCCATTGTTTTGCTCCACACATCTTCTTAGTTTCATATAAAAGTTCTGTCTTCTCGCCTGCAAAATCACTTCACAATATTCGTGTGCTTTTTCCAAATTTTTCCGACTTGCTATATTGTAGGCATCCTTATCTAAAGCCAATTTCTGAATTTTATCAGCCAGCGGTTCAATCTCCCCAACATTTACCAAGTACTCATCTTCTAATAATTCTGGTATTCCGTTAACTCTTGTTGATATGGCTGGAAGGCCAACTGCCATCGCTTCAATCAACACACGTGGCAATCCTTCAGCATGGGAAGGAAACACAAAAAGATCTGCACTACTTAGAGCTTCCCTTACCAATTGAGGCGTAGATAATTTTCCAATAAAATAGACACGATCTGAAACATCCTTCTCTTCTGCCTGCTTTTTAAAATGCTCTATTAATGTTCCTTCTCCAATGAACTCCACGTCCAAATCAATCCCTCTTCTTTTGAGAATTGCTACTGCTGAGATGAGTTCTTCATGTCCCTTCACATGGTTACTTATAGAATTCGCCACATGCACGATTTTCATTCTTTTTTCTTTGCCTGGATAAATTTTAGCAGTACCATAAAAACTCTCCGGAATATTTGCAGAAGAATAATACTCTTCAAAGTATTTTTCAGTTTCACCGTATTTTTTTGCGCGACTTGGGTATCTATTTTGCAATGCGAATTGAGTAACATAGGATACCCCATTTGCCTCCATGCATGCTTTTTTTAATTGGCTTGTCCATATCCATCTAATCGCCGGTCTTAAAGGTGTGCTTAATCTCCCTGGTGCAGCGAAGTCCCAAGGATCCACAACCACTTCAACAGCATATGGTTTTTTTGTTTTTTTGAATTCATTCCAAAACTGATATCCCACCGTACTTGGAATTCTAAAAATACCACAGTCACAGTCACAAAAATAATTTTTAATATTTTTCTGAATTGAAGGGTACTTCAATATATATTCTTTAGGCCCCTTAAACTCTTCTATTGGAAAAAACTCAACTCCTTTTCCACTACATAGATTAGGATACTCCTCATTGTTTTGCACGTCTTTTATACGCATTGCTACACGGATAGATTCAAAAGTCATTAAATATCTCGCAAAGAAAGAATAGTCATATATTCTTTCCGACCATACCCGCCCATCAGGTGTTCTAAACAAATGTCCATCAACAACAACTAATGCCTTCATATATTTATTATCCTTTTTCCAGTTGTTTGATTATTCTCGCCGGGTTACCAGCAATCACGCAGTTGTCCTCGAATTTACCACTCACTACTGCGCCAGCACCGACCACACAATTATCACCCAGCACTGTGCCCTTCAATATTATCGAATTGCATCCGATAAAACAGTTTTTTCCGATGTGGATTTCTTTTGCCGGAATCAAATCCGCCATCTCCCCAGGATGTTCCGAATGCATCTGTTGCAATCTCTGCTCCGGATCAATGGGGTGGAAATCGTTATCCAGAATCTTCGTGTTTCCGCCAATGGATGTATCATCACCAATGTAGATACCTTTTCGTGCATATATCGTTGCACCAGAGATTCCCACATGGTCACCGATTTCAATTACTGCGCCCGGCGCACGGGTAACAATTATCGTTCTGGAATACAGTCCAACCAAATTGCTCAGAAATCCGCTGTTTATGCTTATATGCTTGCCAAGCTTAAGGGTAGCACCTTTTTTATTGAAGATAATTGGAAACCCTTTCAGCAGCAGATTATCCCCATACTGTACCTTGGTCATCTTCATCAGTACTTTGAACCAATTGCTGTTCATAATATCTCTCCCGGTCAGCTTCTGATAGAGAAATAGATAGCCTTGAACACTTCCCATCCATAGGACTCAAACCAGTAAAGTGCAGAATATCCATTTCCGCGATAAGCCTTATATTTTTCTTTTGCACGACCGAGCACTTTTTTCATATTTGTGTTTGTGCTTACACCGTCTGCAACGAAATTAGTAATCACCCTATTGATAACTCGAATCTTCACACCTTGCTTCCGCATTTTCAGATACAGGTTAAAATCTGCATACGCCGGAAAGGTTTCATCAAATCCATTTTGCTTATACAACTCCGTCGACAGAAACATACTCGGATGATTCCAGTGGCGGCTGGTGACAATGCCGTGCTCATCATTCTTGGACATCTTATTTGTCACAGTTCCATTTGGATTGATATAGTGCAAACCGCCGTATGTCAATTCAAACGGTTCTTCCTGATAAAATGCATTAATGTTTTTCAGTGCATCAAGTTCATACCAATCGCCAGCATTCAGGAAGGAAATGAAATCACCTTTTGCTGCTTTCACACCTTTATTCATCGCATTGTAGATACCTGTATCCTTTTCACTGGTAACCACAAAGGAAATGCCTCTTTTCTCAAACTGCTCTTTATAGGAATCAATAATTTTCAGCGTATTATCCTTAGACTGACCATCAAAAATCAGATATTCATAAGGCGCATATTCCTGATTGAGAACTGATTCGATTGTCTTCTGAATGACAGCTTCACCATTAAACACAACCGTAACGACTGTAAATTTCAGATTCATTTGCGTCCTCCTCAATACAGTCCCTGCTTGTTGCAATCTTCAAACCAGTCTTTGAAGGTATCTTCAAAACTGTAGTGGAACTTATATCCGCTTGCAGCCAGCTTCTTGCCACAGATATTTGTACTCACCATCAGCTTCTTAACCCGTGCCGGATGAATGCCAACCTTTTTTCCGCCAATCGGTCCAAGAATCGTCGCTGCCGTCATCAGCAGTCCACCGGGAACCAACGGAATATGACGCTTCATACCAGTAGCAGCCTGCATAGTTTCACAAATCTGCTCAATGTTATAAGCGGGTTCAAACGTGCAGTTGTAGATACCTACGCCCGGGAAGTCATTATCAATCATTCGATACTTAAAGAATCGCACAAGTTCTTTCACATAGATGCAAGCCTTAACGGTATCCTTGCGACCAGCATAGAAGAAATACCGCTTTTTCTGACCGTTATAAAGACGAGTCATGTTGCCATGTTCACCTTTTCCGTACACAATGCCCGGACGAACAATCGTCAGTTCTCTACTCGAATCCTTGGCCTGCCAAATCTGATGGATTTTCTCAGCCACCAGCTTGCTGATACCATACGGAGTGTTAGGAGTAGGCAGTGTGTCCTCTGTCTTGAGTTCTTCCGCTGCGCCATACGGAGCAATAGAACTTGTGAACAGAATCTTTCTAATGCCATGCTTTTCGGCAAAGGCCGTCACATTCTCTGCACCATAAATATTGGTTTCAAAGTATGCATGATCAGGGTGTCCCGGAGTCCGGTGTACCGCAGCAAGATTAAAAATCACATCGTCTTTCGTAGGCTCGAAATCAAACTCAATCGGCTTCCGCACATCCAGACGGATATATTCTACGCCATCGTTTTTCTCAACGATTCCGGGCACAACGCCTTCTTCGCCGGGCATCACAATATCAAGATCGTAAATCTTATCGCCAGACTTCACACATTCGCTCTTCAACAGATGAATCAAGTGAGTACCAATAAAGCCGGAACCACCGAAAATAATATAATTCATGTATCTTTCTCCTTCTTTATTTCGCGCCATCCCTACGAAGGACCGAAGCAACTGTTCTAAATAAAATCTTTATATCCAGCATGATGGATGCATGGTTGACATAGTACATTTCCATCTGCTGCCGCTGACCACTTTGGTACGTTGCGTTATTTCGAGCATATGCCTGCCAATATCCCGTAACGCCCGGTTTCACAGAAAGCAATGTATCAAACATATCCGCATAGTACGTTTGGATTTCTGATTCAATCAACGGACGCGGCCCCACCAAACTCATATCATTGCACAGCACATTGAAAAGCTGTGGTAACTCATCCAGACTGGTTTTTCGAAGAAAATTACCGACTGGCGTAATGCGCGGATCGTTGTCAATTTTGAATTCTGTAATGTACTGCTGTCTTTGTTCGTCTGTAAGCTGATCAATCATCTTATCAGCATTTTTGTACATGCTTCGGAATTTCCACATCTTGAACGCTTTTCCGTTCTTCCCGATCCGAAGCTGTCCATAAATGACTGGTCCCGGATCCCCCAGATAAACGATTGCAGAAATTATCAGGAGCAACGGTGATATTGCAACGATTGCAGCCAATGCAACAATAAAATCGAAGGCTCTTTTGACAAATTTATAAATGCTGTTTCCTATGTCTGCCTGATATGTTGTTTCAAATGTTCGTTCTTGCAGTCCGTTATGCATCCTGCTGTTTCCCTCATCACGCTATCTCAAGCTTAGTCTCTCTGGAAAATATCTCTCGTGTACACTTTCTCCTTCACATCATCCAAACACTTATCGTATCTATTTGCGATAATGGCCTGACTCTTTTTCTTAAACTCTTCCAGATCGTTCACTACTAGACTACCGAAGAATTTTTCTCCATTCTTCAGTGTTGGTTCATATACAATTACTGTTGCACCCTTTGCCTTGATACGCTTCATAACACCCTGAATAGAGCTCTGACGGAAGTTGTCGCTGTTACTCTTCATAGTCAGGCGATATACACCAACCACTGTTTCTTTTTCTTTACTCTCATCCCAGCTGTCATTTGCTTCATAAGCACCAGCAATTTCCAGAACACGGTCAGCGATGAAGTCCTTTCTTGTTCTGTTGCTCTCGACGATTGCCTCAATCAGGTTCTCTGGCACATCAGCATAGTTAGCCAGCAGCTGCTTGGTATCCTTGGGCAGGCAGTAGCCGCCGTAGCCGAAGGACGGGTTGTTATAATGAGTGCCGATACGCGGATCGAGGCAAACGCCATTGATGATCTGCTGGGTGTTCAAGCCCTTCATCTCAGCATAGGTATCCAGCTCATTGAAATAGCTGACACGCAGTGCCAGATAGGTGTTGGCAAAAAGTTTTACAGCTTCTGCTTCCGTATATCCCATGAACAAGGTGTCGATATTTTCTTTGAGAGCACCCTCCTGAAGAAGTGCTGCAAAAGTATGAGCTGCTTCTCTGGTGTGTTCATCACAGGAGACAATGATCCTGCTTGGGTAAAGATTGTCGTACAGGGCCTTGGACTCTCGCAGAAATTCCGGGCTGAAAATAATATTGTTATTGTGAAGCTTCTTTCGGATAGATTCTGTGTAGCCTACAGGAATCGTAGATTTGATCACAATTGTGGCAGCAGGATTCACCCTTGTGACCAGGCTTAGTACAGCTTCAACAGCGGAAGTGTCGAAATGATTTTTCCTGCTGTCATAGTTGGTGGGGGTGGCCACTACCACAAAATCAGCCTCTGCGTAGGCGGATTCTCCGTCTGAGGTGGCCGTAAGATCCAGTTCTTTTTCCGACAGGTATTTTTCGATATATTCATCTTGGATTGGAGATTTCTTCTGGTTTATCAAAGCAATCTTCTCCGGAATTATGGCAACTGCAACAACATGATTATGCTGAGCCAGCAGTACAGAAATAGAAAGCCCTACATATCCGCTACCTGCGACTGCAATAGATTTATTCATGGTAAGTTCCTTTCTTAAAAAAGTGTGAAATCGGGAAAAAAGAGTTTAAATTTTCACAGTTTGTGCTACAATATATAACACTAATGATGAACCGTTCATGCACAATTTTTATAAATAATAACATGACAGACTGGAAAATACAACACCTTGGGAACTTTTTGGAATATGCAGATTACAGAACGTTACCAGTGAACAGTAATACAGAACTGACTTTTAAACAGTCTCTGATGAATGGAGGAACAGAATATGTGTACAGCAGCAACCTATAAAACAAAGGATTTCTATTTTGGAAGAACTCTGGATTATGAGATTTCCTATGGAGACCAGGTAGTGATCACGCCTAGAAATTATGTATTTGACTTAAGAGAAGGCGGTCAGCTGAAAAATCATTATGCCATGATCGGAATGGCATGTGTTATGGAGAACTATCCTCTGTATTATGATGCGGTCAATGAGAAAGGTCTTGGAATCGCCGGCCTTAATTTCGTTGGAAATGCCAGCTACAAGAAGCCTGTAGAGGGGAAAGACAATATCACTCAGTTCGAACTGATCCCATGGATTCTGGGAAAATGTGCTACAGTGAAAGAAGCACGCCAGCTTCTTAAGAATATGAACCTGATTGACACCCCATTTCTTCCTGATCTGCCAGTTGCGCAGCTGCACTGGATTATTGCGGACAAAGAGGAATGTATTACCCTGGAGTCGTTGGAAGAGGGAATGAAAATATATGATAATCCAGTAGGTGTCCTCACAAACAATCCGCCCTTTAACTATCAGATGTTTAATCTGAACAATTATATGCAGCTGGCTGTGGAAAACCGCAGTAACACTTTTTCAGAAAATCTGGAACTGAATCAGTACAGCCGGGGAATGGGTGGCATGGGACTGCCGGGAGATCTCTCCTCACAGTCAAGATTTGTGAGGGTGGCCTTTGTAAAAATGAACTCTCTGTCCGGGGATTCAGAAGAAGAAAGTGTAAGCCAGTTTTTCCACATTCTTGGCAGCGTAGACCAGCAGAGGGGCTGCTGCAAGCTGGGAGAAGACAAGTATGAGATTACGCTATATACTTCCTGCTGTAATACAGATAAGGGAATCTATTATTATAATACTTACGACAATCACCAGATCAGTGCTGTGGATATGTACAAGGCGGATTTGGATGGTGAGAAGCTTTATACCTATGCGCCCATAAAAGGGGAACAGATCAGAATGCAAAATTAGCTCCCGTTTCGAAATAAATGTTTCAAAAAACTACCATGTTCCAGAAAGAATGTTCGATTCTTATTGCAAAATTTTAATTTAGTGCTATAATGAACTATCATAGATTCAGATGGCGAATTCATATGAGTTCGCCATTTTCTATAGAATAAATCTGGCACTCATATTAAAGGAGTGCTAACAATACAAGGAGGAAACATGTATGATTACAATACCAGTTTATGAACTTCTTCTTTTACCGGAAGTTACATTTTTCTTTAAAAAAGATATGTTTCCGGAAGGCAGAATTAAAGAACAGAATATCGGAGAAGAAATTCTCTTCGTTTTACAGAAGAAAGAAATAGCCCCAGAGGAAATTTCCATGGAAAATATTTTTCCAGTGGGCGTGATGGGAATCATTGAGAATATAGATGAGGAAGGCAGCGTCAAGATTACTACCAGAAGAAGAGTGCAGGTGACTCATGTAGAATATACTGACGGCATGGTTCAGGCAGAAGCGGTAGATCTTCCGGATATCCAGG
>ERZ857785.3900-NODE-3900-length-10285-cov-3.891105_pt1 | contig 10285 bp, 6 predicted proteins | sample MGYA00519763_ERZ857785 | MGnify/ENA primary metagenome ERZ857785 (study PRJEB31778, sample SAMEA3449365) | human gut metagenome | biome: human gut; feature: human-associated habitat; material: faeces | place: United Kingdom | collected 2010/2012 ... | reverse complement strand
CAAATTATTGTTATCCAGTAAGATTAAGAAAAACTTTTGAATATGCAAAAGAAAATGGTTATGATGCTGTAACTACAACATTGTTATATAGCATATATCAAAATCATGATTTTATAAAAGAATATATGGAAAAACTTAGCAAGGAATTTGAAATCGACTTTTTATATAGAGATTTTAGAGTGGGATTCAGAGAAGGACAAGCAAAGGCTAGAGAAGTTGGGTTATATATGCAAAAATATTGTGGATGTGTTTTTTCTGAGGAGGATAGATATAGTAAAAAGATAAAAAAAGATAAGGAAAATAAATAAATGAAAAAAATAAATAAAGAAAATTTAATAACATGTATAATTATTTTATTATTTATTTTAATATTAGCACCGATGATATATATATCAAAATATAATTATCCAAGTTCAGATGATTATACATATGGAATAGAAACACATAAAAAATGGAATGAAACACATTCACTGATAGAAGTTATAAAAACTAGTATAGAAAGAACAAAAAATACATTTACTGAATGGCAAGGAAGTTTTACTGCTATATTTTTAATGACATTACAACCATCAATTTTTGGAGAACAATACTATTGGCTTACAACAATATTACTTGTAGGAATTTTTGTATTATCAAATATGTATTTAATGAAAGTAATATTATGTGATTATTTAAAATGCAGTAGAAATATATTTTTATTAGTTGCACTTTCTTTAATAACAATATCAATGCAATTTGTTCCTAATGCAGGAGAATCATTTTATTGGTATAATGGCTCAATATATTATACTTTTTTCTATTCAATTGCTTTAATACTATTTGGAAAAGTATTAAAAATTTTAAAAGAAGAGGATTCATCAAAAATAAATACAATAATAGCATGTATTTTTGCATTTTTTATAGGAACATCAAATTATTGTACAGCATTAGTTTGTAATATTATATTGGCTTTAGTTGAATTCATAATGATAATAAAAAAAGATAAAAAAGCAATTAATATAGGAATTATATTAGCAATATGTTTAACAGCATTGATGATTAGTGTAAAAGCTCCTGGAAATTCTGTAAGACAAGCTGCTACATCTAATAAAATGAGCGAAATAAATTCTATTATATATTTTATTGAAATCCACTTATTTAAATTTATTAATATATAGGCTGAGTTAATTTTAACATGCTCTATAGTTGAGGATTTTAAAATCTTATAAACCTTTTCTTCATTAAATTCACCTTTATGTTCAATAAGTATTCCCTTTGCTATTTTAGAGTAGCCTGCCTTTTCATCTTGTAGATACTTTAAAATAATATTTATAGAATTATTAAAATCAAGTAAAGCTAAAGTTTTTAATATTTTCTTTTCAATTTTTCTTTTATAGCCAGTAGAATATTGTTTTAATATTTCAAATTCCTTTTTCCCTGCTACTTCACAAAGACCATATAAAGCCCCATCTGTATAATTATTTTTAACTTTATCAATATAAAAGGCTATAAAATCATTAAATCCAAACTTTTTCATATAATATCTTCCATCTTCTCTTATAGAAATATTACTATCAATAGCAAATTCCATTAAATCAGAAGGTTTATTATAATAATTTATTCTTAATAACTCATTTAACATTAGTTTTCTTATTTTAGAGGATTTATCCTTTATAAAAAAATCTTTTAAATAAATAATATCTTTTTCTTCTAAATTAGTAATTAAATTTTGAAATCCTTTAGCCCTTATTGGAAGTATTTTTTCTCCTAAAATATATTTAACTTTATTTTCTAAAGTAATATTTTTAAAACTTATTAACTTTAAAAGAGCATATTCTCTTAAAAATTCATCTTTTTTAGTTAAATATTTTTCTAATAAATTAGTTAAATCATTTTCCTTATAAATAGATTCTATTTTTTCAATAATACTTTCATAATGAAATCTTATTAAATATTTTTGCTTTTCTATTATAAACATATTTTCTATTATAATTTTAATGTTTTGTAAAGTTAATATATTTAATAAATATTTAGTTCCTTTATATCCTATTTCATTTACATAATCTGCACATCTTAAAAGAATAAAGGGAAATATCATTTCTATATTATAATTAAGAAGATAATTAAAATATCTTTCTCTTACATATCCATTAGGATGAAATGTACACATACCTAAAAGCATTACTTGTTTTTCTTCATCTAATGAATAAAGCAATTTTTTATCTAAAATAAAATCATAACTATAACTAAGTTTTCTGTTTATAGAATTTTTAATTTCTACACTTAAATATATAAACTCTTTTTTAGTTAAAGTTTTAAATAAATAAAAAATTTCATTAACCTTTACTTTATTAAAATCAGAACTTATAAACAATTCACAAAATAAATCAGAAATTTTTTTAACCTTTTCCATATTATTCACATCCTTATTTTTTTATTTCTTTTACTAAGCTTTCTTATTAACTTAGCAAGTTAATAACAATTTTCAAAATATATAATTTCCTATAAAATAAAAAAGACCTTTATAAAAATATAACATAAAAAATAAATATATTTTTTTAAGTGCAAAGTTTTTGTCTTTTTTAAAAAAGAAATATTTTAAGTATTTGTATAAAATAAGTAGACTAAAACAAATAAAATATGCTATACTAAAGACAGCAAGAAAAAACAAACTTGCGCAACCTAAAAAACCTGTAAAAAGTGGGGAGGTTACGCAAAAAAAGAAAAACCTAAAGAAATGGCTTAAACACTAGCTTTTAAGGAAATTTTAAAAAATGCGCAACCTAAAAACATACCCTATTTTTTAATAAAAATTAAAAACAAAAAAGGAGTTGCGCAAAATAGCAAAATTAGACCGCATGAACACTAGGTTTTAAGAGGTGGAAATTACATTAGACCTGTTTAAGGGAACAAATAGATGAATAAAACCTTCTCTTTTTTTGATAAAATAATAAAAAAAGGAGGTTTTTTTATTTTACATAAAAATAAGAAGACTATATAATTATTAAAAAAATAAAAGTAGGAGCAGCTAAATATATGAAAAGATTTAATACTACAGGCCTTTGTAATCCAAAGAAGCATTATATGGTTAATATAAGTGAAAAGTTAGAGAAAATAAAAGCACTAATAGAAAATGAAGAATATTTTGTAATAAATAGACCAAGACAATATGGAAAAACCACAACATTAACAGCTTTAGAAAATAGTTTAAAAGAAAAGTATTTGGTTATAAGTATAAGTTTTGAAGGAATTGGAGATATTGCCTTTAGTAATGAAGAAAAGTTTGTAATAGAATTTATAAATTTAATTGAGGATATACTTAATTGTATAGATGAAAATTTAAGTGAAACATTTAAAAAACTCAGCTTAGGAGTTTGTACACTATCTAATTTATCTAGGCTAATATCTAAATTTATAAAAAAATTAGATAAAGAAGTTATTTTAATAATAGATGAAGTTGATAAAAGTTCTAATAATCAAATATTTTTAAACTTTTTAGCTATGCTTAGAAATAAATATTTAGATAGAGAAAAGGGAAAAGCAATTACATTTAAATCTGTAATTTTAGCAGGAGTTTATGATATAAAGAATTTAAAATTAAAACTAAGACCAGAGGAAGAAAGAAAGTATAATTCTCCATGGAATATAGCAGTTCCTTTTAAGGTTGATATGAGTCTTCATAAAGATGGAATAAAAAATATGTTAGATGAATATAAAAAAGATAAAAACTTAACTTTTGATACCTTAAAGTCTTCAGAATTTATATATTTTTATACAAATGGTTATCCTTTTTTAGTAAGTAGATTATGTCAAATAATAGATGAAGATTTAGATTCTTCTTGGAATGACGAAAATATGCTAAAGGCTGTAAAACTATTATTAAGTGAAAAAAATACATTATTTGATGATGTTATTAAAAATGTGTCTAATAATAAAGATTTATATGAATATATTTTTGATATTGTATTTAATGGAGAAGAAAAAGACTTTAATATAGATAATAATATAGTAGATTTAGGAGTTACCTTTGGGTATTTTAAAGAAGAAGATGGAAAGGTAAAAATATCTAATAGGCTTTTAGAACAAAGACTTTATAACTACTTTGTAACAAATTTAAAACTAAGAAATGTTGCAGGTTATAACATAAAAGCAAACTTTATAGAAGGAACAGGATTAAATATAGAAAAGATTTTAATAAAGTTTCAAGAATTTATGAAGGAGCAATATAGTAGCATTGACAAAAACTTTTTAGAACGTGAAGGAAGATTATTATTTCTAGCCTTTATAAAACCAATAATAAATGGAGTAGGTTTTGCTTTTAAAGAGGTACAAATATCTGAAGAAAAAAGATTAGATGTAGTAATAACTTATAATAAAAATAAATATATAATAGAGCTTAAAATATGGCGTGGAGAAGAATACCATGAAAAAGGCTTAAAACAATTAGCAGATTATCTTCATATAAATAATGAAAACAAAGGATATTTATTAATATTTAACTTTAATAAAAATAAAGAATATAAAAAAGAAAAATTAATTATTGAGGAAAAAGAAATATTTGAAGTATTTGTATAAAATTAAATAGATTAAAAATGAAAAAGGGCTTTTGTATAAAGTGCAAGGTTTTTGTCTTTTAAAATATTTTAGGTAAAGATATAATATAGTTAAAGCTTTTGGTAGTGTAAAAAAGTGTTACTTCTTTATTAGAATTTTTATATACACTTTTTGATTTTCTCTAAAAGCAGTTTTCTTTAAAAACAAGGAAGTGTATAAAAGAGATACTTCTTATAAGAATAGGTGTCATTGGTTCAAATCCAATTTTATATGTAAAAACATATAAATAGCTCAGCTTGGTAGAGCACTACTTCTCTTTTAGCTTTTCTCCTTGTTTTTTTAGAAAATGTATTTTCAAATAAATATAAAAAATTAAAATTCTTTAAGAGATATTTAAAATAAAAAAATGCACAATCTAGTATTTAGGTTGTGTATTTTTTTATTTTATAGGTAATTATATATTTTGAAAATTGTGAATAACTTGCCAAGTTAATAATAGTTTTAGTATAAAGTGCAAGGTTTTTGTCTTTTAAAATATTCTAGTTATAGATATAATTGGTTCATAGGAATTAGAAAGAGTTTATTAAGAGGTGTTAAAAAATTATGAGTAAGTTTAATTTAAAAGACAAAGAAAAGACAGTTAATAAAAGTGGCAATGTGGCTTATAAAATGGATGATAAAGAAAGACTTATAACTAAAGTTTTAACATCTTTCTTTAATGAAAGTAAGTTTTATGGTGATAATTCTAGTGAAATAGTAAATGATATAAGAAGGTTAGCTGCTAGTGATAGTAGGTTTTTAGCTAATCTTACAATATATGCAAGAAAGAATATGCATTTAAGAAGTATATCTCATGTTTTAGCTGGTGAACTTTCTAAAAGTGTTAATGGAAAGAAGTATTCTAAAGAAGTAATTAAAAACATTGTTGAAAGACCTGATGATATGAATGAGATTTTAGCTTATTATTTAAATACTTTTAAAAAGCCAATTCCTAATGGTATGAAAAAGGGCTTAGCAGAAAGTTTTTTAAAGTTTAATGAGTATTCTTTAGCAAAAAATAATAAAAATGGTGAAGTTAAGCTAAAGGATATTTTATGTTTAACTCATCCAAAGGCTAAAAATGAAGAACAAAGTAAGTTATTTAAAAGGATTTTAGAGGATAAAATGGAAACTCCAAAGACTTGGGAAAGTATTTTATCAGCTTATGGGAATAATAAAGAAACCTGGGAGTATTTAATTGAAAATAATTTAGTTGGTTATATGGCTTTATTAAGAAATTTAAGAAATATTATAAATGCTAATCCTTCTAATATAAATAAGGTTTTTGAAATAATAGAAAATGAAGATAGGGTAATAAAAAGTAAGCAGCTTCCCTTTAGATTTTATTCAGCTTATAAATCTTTAAAAAATGAAGATATTTATGATGAAAGGGCTTATAATGCTTTAGAAAAGGCTATAATATCTTCAGTTAAAAGTATTAAAAAATTAAAGGGAACAACCTTAATTGCAGCAGATGTTTCAGGTTCTATGAATTTTCCTATAAGTTTTAAAAGTAAGGTAACTTGTTCTGAAATTGCAGTAGTTATGCTTGCTATGGCAAATTATATTTGTGAAAATTCAATAACTGTAACCTTTGATGATAGTTTGGTTTTGTATGATTTAAATAAAGATAGGGGAATACTAAAAAATGCAGAATCAATATATGTAGGAGGAGGTTGGACTGACCTTACACTTCCTATAAAATATATATTAAATCAAAGGATAAAGGTAGATAGGATAATAATGCTTTCAGATAATGAAATAAATAGAGGATATTCAAAAACCTGTGAAATGTGGGTAGATAAATATAGAAAAACTGTAAATCCTAATTTGTGGGTTCATTCTATAGACATGCAAGGCTATGGAACTCAGCAGTTTATTGGAGAGAGAACAAATATTTTAGCAGGATGGAATGAAAAGGTTTTAGAGTTTATTCCAAAGGTGGAAGAAGGCTTAAGCTCTCTTAAAGAGGAAATAGAAAATTATTATTTTAAAGAAGATTATTAAAAAAGAGAAGGTGAATTTAAAATGAAAGTAGTAAAGGGACAGTATAGTGAAGCTATTATTTTTACTGATGATGTAGAAGATATTGCCATGGAGCAAATAAAAAATTTATGTGACCAGTCCTTTGTAGAAGGTGCTAAAATAAGGATAATGCCAGATACCCATGCAGGAAAAAGTTGTGTTATAGGTTTTACTGCTGATTTAAAGGATAAGGTTATTCCAAATATTGTAGGAGTTGATATTGGTTGTGGTATGCTTACAATATTTTTAGGTAAAGAGGATTTTCATTTAGAAAAGCTTGATGAAGTAATAAAAAAGTATGTTCCTTCTGGTAAAAATGTTCATGAAGGAAGAATGATAAGATATGAAAAGTTACAAGAACTTTATTGTTATAGAAGCCTTAAAAATTCAAAAAGATTAGAAAGAAGTATTGGAACTTTAGGTGGAGGAAATCATTTTATAGAAGTAGATAAAGATAAAGACAATAATAAATATTTAGTAATTCATTCTGGAAGTAGAAATTTAGGAACTCAAGTTGCAGAATATTATCAAAATCTTGCTGTAGATTTATGTAGTGGTAAGGAAGATTATTATATAAGAAGGGATGAAATAATAGATAACTTTAAAAAAGCAGGTAGAAGAAAGGAAATTCAAAAGGAATTAAAAAAATTAAAGGCAGAATATGAGGAAAAGTTTCCAAATTATCCAAAGGAATTATGTTTTTTAACAGGAAAGTATAGAGACGAATATTTACATGATATGAATATATGTCAAGAATATGCTGTGTTAAATAGAAATACAATGGCAGATATTATATTAAAAAGAATGTTTAATAAATCCTTTAGTGACTACGAATCCTTTAATACAACCCATAATTATATAAACTTTAAAGATAATATAATAAGAAAGGGAAGTGTATCTGCCTATAAGGGAGAAAAGCTATTAATTCCAATAAATATGAGAGATGGAAGCCTTATATGTATAGGAAAAGGAAATGAAAACTGGAACTATTCAGCTCCCCATGGTGCAGGAAGACTTATGAGCAGAACAAAGGCAAAGGAAGTTTTAACCTTAAATGAGTTTAAAGAATCTATGGAAGGTATATTTACCTCTTCTATAAGTGAAAACACTTTAGATGAAGCTCCTATGGTATATAAGCCTATGGAAGAAATTATAAATAATATAGAAGATACAGTAGAAATTTTAGAGATAATAAAACCTATTTATAATTTTAAAGCCCAAGAATAAGTTTTAATAAGAAATTATTTTAAATTTTAGCTATTTGAGGATATAATATATTTTGATAATTGAAATAGGAGGAAAAAATATAAATGGAGCTATTTCATGAATATAAAAATAAATATTTTCATTTAGTATTTACTATATTATCTTTAGCAAAGGAAGGTATTACTGAAGAGGAGATAATAAAATTAATACAGGAAAATGGGTATAATGATTATGAATTTATTGATAAAAATAGGTCAACTTTTAGGGAAATGATTTTAAATAAATGTTTAAATGAAGAAAATAATCTTAATTTATTAAAAGAAAAAGATGGAAAATATTATCCTATAATAGAGAAAGAAGGAGAAATCCCTTTAAAAGTTAGATTTACTTCTTTAGAAAAACAATGGCTTAAGGATTTAATAGAAAATGAAAAAGGAAAAATTCTTTTAGGGGAGGAAATTGTAAATAAGCTTAAAGAAAATTTAAAGGATGTAGAGAATTTAAGCTATAAAAATATTCATATAACAAATAAAACTTTATTAGAAGAAAGTACAGAAGATAAGGATTTTAGAGAAAAGTTTTTTACGATTTTAAGGGGAATATTAGAAAGTAAGGCTATAATTTATACTAACATAGATAGAAATGGAAATGTATATAAAAATCAAAGGGCTATTCCAATTAGAATAGAGTATTCCTTAAGGGATGAAAAATTTAGAGTCTCTTTTTATTCAATAGAGGAAAAAAGACCTGTTATGACAGTAATGGATAATTTAACAAAGGTGTCTTTAGGGGATAAAGTATCAAGAAAAGATATATTTTCAAAAATTAAAAATAAATATGTAGATAAACCTATAATTCTTCAGGTAAAGGATGAAAGAAGTGCTATGGAAAGATTTTTTATGAGCTTTTCTTCCTATGAAAGATATGCAAGGGTTATAGAAAAGGATGTTTATGAAATAGAACTTTATTATTATAGCTTTCAAGAAGAAGAGATAATAAGAAAAATTATTTCCTTAGGGCCTTATGTTAGGGTAAAATCCCCTGAAAATATTGTAAAGACAATAATAGAAAGAATAACTTGTGCTTATAATCTTTCACTATAAAAAAATTATATTTATATGTTAAAGAAGAAAATAATTAAATAAAGGGAGAGAAAAAAATTTGTTTTCTGAGTTTATTAAACATTATGATAACATAAGGGAAATATTAAGGGATGTATTTTTATATGGCTGTTTTTCAAGGGAAGCTTTAGAAGAGAAAAATGGTAAAAGTACAAGAAAACTTAAATATGAAATAGGGAGAATACAACAATACATAGGGAATGATTTTATAAAGGAAGAAAGGGATGGAAGACTTAAACTTTTAAATTTAAGTTATGATTCTCTTTCAAATACAAAAAACTTTTTAGTTGAAACTTATTTTAGTAAAAGTTTTACAAAAACTGATTTAATTCTTTATTATTATATTCTTATGGTATTAAATTATAATAATAAATTAATGTGTTTTAGTGAAATAGAAGACTTTTTAATTGATAAGGAGCTTATAAAATATGACAATATAAGTGGAAAAACTATAGAAAGAAAGATAAAGGAATTAAATAAGGAAATGGATATTATTTCTTGTGAAAAACAGGGAAGAAATAATATGTATAAAATAGCAAAGGATATTTTAAAGGATTTTACAAATGAAGAGGTAAAAATTCTTTATTATGTTTCAAGTTTATATAAAAATATTATTATACCTAATATGGCAGGTTACTATTTTACCTTAAGTTTATTTGATTATTTATATTTTGAAAGAAATATAAATATAGAAAATAAGGATTTATTTCAATATAAAGATCTTCACTTTCACCCAGTAATAGAGGAAGAAATATTATGTAAGCTTTTAAATGCAATAAATGAGGAAAAAGAATAAATTTAGAAAGTAATATAAAAAGCACTAGAAAAAATAGATATGTAGAGGAAGTTTTAAAGCCTTATAAAATAAGATATGACAGTAATTGTGGAAGATATTATCTAATTTCTTTTAATAAAAATAACAGATGTGTTGTTTCAAGACTTGATAGAATAAAAGATGTTAAGGTTTTAAAAGAAGGTTTTAAAAGAGAAAGTTTAGAAGAACTTTATAAAGAAACTATGGAAAAAAGTTGGTCAAGCGTTCCTAAAAATTATAAGGGAGAACATGAAATATTAGAACTTGAAGTTATAATAAAAAATGAAAAGGAAAAATATATTTTAAATAAAATAAAAAGTGAAATAGGAGAAGCTGAAATAATAGAAGGGGAAAAGGGCTTTAAAATTTTAAAGAAAGTAAATGATTGCTATGAGATGATACCTTGGCTTAGAAGCTATGCAGGAAATGTAAAAATAATATCACCCTCCTGGCTTAAAAAGAAGTTAAAAGCAGATTGGAAGGTCATGCTTGAAAGTTATAAAAATTAAGTAAAAATTTTAGTAAAAAATATAAAAAACTATTTACT
>ERZ857785.3898-NODE-3898-length-10290-cov-8.912555_pt1 | contig 10290 bp, 7 predicted proteins | sample MGYA00519763_ERZ857785 | MGnify/ENA primary metagenome ERZ857785 (study PRJEB31778, sample SAMEA3449365) | human gut metagenome | biome: human gut; feature: human-associated habitat; material: faeces | place: United Kingdom | collected 2010/2012 ... | reverse complement strand
CAGAGAGAATCACAGGACATACTGAATTAATCGGATTAATGGCTTATCCAATCAGACATTCAAGCTCACCTGCAATGCATAATGAAGCATTCGCAACATTAGGACTTGACTATGCATACTTAGCATTCGAAGTTGACAACAGCACATTAGAGGATGCAGTCAAAGGACTTCGTGCTTTAAAGATGGTTGGATCTAACGTATCAATGCCGAACAAAACAGTTGTAGGACAGTACTTAGACGAGTTATCTCCAGCAGCTAAAATGGCAGGAGCTGTTAACACGATCGTAAATGACAACGGAAAACTGATCGGACATATCACAGACGGTATCGGATACATGCAGTCATTAAAAGACAACGATATTGATGTGATCGGTAAAAAAATGACAATCGCTGGTGCTGGTGGAGCTGCGACAGCAATCGAGATTCAGGCTGCATTAGACGGTGTCAAAGAAATGTCAATCTTCAACATCAAAGATAAATTCTGGGCTAATGCTGAAGAAACAGTAAAGAAGATCCGTGAAAACACAGATTGTATCGTAAATCTTTACGATCTTGATGACAAAGATAAATTAAGAGAAGAAATCGCAGACAGCTACTTATTCGCACAGGCAACTGGTGTAGGAATGAAACCATTAGAAGGACAGACAGTTGTTCCTGATGAAACATACTTCCGTCCAGACCTGATCGTAACAGATACAGTTTACGCTCCAAGAGAGACAGAAACATTAAGACTTGCTAAGAAAGCTGGATGTAAGACAATGAACGGTCTTGGAATGATGTTATTCCAGGGAGATGCTGCTTTCCACTTATGGACAGGAAAACATATGCCGATCGACCATATGAAAGAAGTATTAGATATCAAATATGACTAAGATCAGTCATAACCATATAGCAAACGAGAGGAATTATTAAAATGGATAAAAAATACATACCAAGTGCCTTAGTTCTTTATCTGAACTATTTCATTCATGGAATCGGATGTTCCATCTTAAGTCAGCAGGTAGTAAAAGAAATGCTCGCAAGTCAGTGGGGATTAAAAGATGTTATGGCAGTAACTTCCATTGCAGCAGCATTAGGATTGGGACGTTTGATCTCCCTTCCATTTGCAGGACCTTTATCTGACAAATTAGGACGTCGTTTATCAGTGATCATTGGATGTGTTTCATACGTTATTTTCTTAGTAGGGATCGCATTCTCACCAAATACAACAATTGCTTATATCGCAGCAGTTCTTGGTGGTATCGCGAACTCATTCTTAGATACAGCAACATACCCAGCTGTAACTGAAATTATTTACAAATATACAGGTATCGCAACAATGGGGATCAAATTCTTCATTTCTGTTGCACAGTTATTAATGCCTTTCTTCTTAGGTGTTGTAGCAGGAACAAGCATGTCATACTTAATGCTTCCAGTTATCGCTGGTGTATGTATCGGTATCATGGGAATCTTAGCAATCTTTGCTCCATTCCCAGCAACATCTGAAGCAGGAAAATCTGAATCTTTCATCAGCAACTTAAAGAATGCACATTTCTCTATTGAGAGTATTGCATTGATCCTGATCGGATTCACAAGTACAGCTACATTCCAGTTATGGTTAAACTGTGCTCAGACATTTGGTACTGAAATTGCAAAAATCCCATCTCAGAACGTATCTGTGATGCAGACATACTATTCTGCAGGTACAATGGTAGCATTATTCGTAACAAGTGTATTGATCACAAAATTCAAACAGGTAAGATTCCTAGTGATCTACCCAGCGATCTCTCTTGTAATGTTAGCATTAGTTTACATTATTAAGACACCTATGATTTGCTATGTTGGAGCATTCGTGATCGGATATGCAGCAGCAGGCGGAGTACTTCAGATGGCAACAGCCGTTGTAAATGATCTGTTCCCTAAAATCAAAGGAACAATCACAAGTTTAGTTATGATCGCATCTAGCTTATGTAACTACACAATCTTAACAGCAGCTGCAAAAATGACATCTACAAGTGTAATCATGATGAACATCGTAATTACAGCAATCGGAATCTTATTAGCACTTTTCGTAAACGTACGTTATGGTGTATTATTAAAGAATGCAGAAGAAGCATCTAAAAATTAATTAGTATTGGTAACAGGAACTCCCGAGGGTTTATGCTTCGGGAGAATGTTCAGACAATAGGAGGAAAATTGTCAATGAATACAGTAAAAGTAAGAAATATTGAAATCGGAAGCGGAGTTCCTAAAATCTGTGTACCTATCGTAGGGGTTACAAAAGATGAGATCATCGCAGAAGCGAAAACATTTGACAGCATCCCAGTAGACGTTGTTGAATGGCGTGTTGACTGGTTCGAAGGAGTATTCGAATTCGATAAAGTAGAAGACGTATTAAAAGACTTAAGAGAAGCTTTAGGTGAAACACCAATTCTTTTCACATTCCGTACATCAAAAGAAGGTGGAGAAAAAGCAATCGAAGCCCAACCTTACAAAGAATTAAATATCGCTGCTGCAAAAACAGGATATGTTGATCTTGTAGATGTAGAAGCATTCACAGGTGATGAGATCGTAAAAGAGATCGTAGCAGCTGCTCATGAATGTGGAGTAAAAGTTGTTGCATCGAACCATGATTTTGACAAAACACCTGAAAAAGATGAAATCGTAAGAAGACTTTGCAAAATGCAGGAACTTGGTGCTGATATCCCTAAGATCGCAGTTATGCCAACTTGCAGACGTGACGTATTAACACTTCTTTGTGCAACAGAAGAAATGTATACAGAACATGCAGATCGTCCGATCATCACAATGTCTATGGCAGGAACAGGGCTGATCAGCCGTCTTTGCGGTGAAGTATTCGGATCTGCTCTTACATTCGGAGCAGCGAAAAAAGCATCTGCACCTGGACAGGCAGCAGTGAACGATTTAAATAATATGCTTCAGTTCCTTCATGAAAATCAGGGATTATAAGAACTGAATCTTTAAAAATTAAATGCAGAAGAGGAGAAGATTCTTGGTTATTCTTTTCCTCTTTTTTAAATACATAAAAAATATTTGCTGAAATCCTATTTTTTCAGTATAATTTAGTAGAGCAAATTGTTAAAGTTTTGCCATAGTTTGTGAAAATAAAGACTTTTGTTATAGAAAGTAGAAAGAGGTGAATCATGCTAAAATGGCTTGATGAGAATCTGGAAGAATTTCTAATGGTAGCATTATTGATCGCCATGACAGTGATCATGGGAATCCAGGTATTTGCAAGATATGCACTTGGAGCTTCTCTTTCATGGTCAGAGGAACTGACAAGATATTTGTTTATCTGGTCAGGCTTTATCAGTGTTAGTTATTGTACTAAGAAATGTATTTCCATTAAAATTGAACAGTTTGTAGCAATGTTTCCAAGAAGAGGGAAAGCATTGTTCAAAGTGGTGAACCACACGATCGAACTTGCCTTGTTTTTATATCTGATTCCATATGCAGTTCTTTATCTAAAGAGTGCATTTGAAAGTGGACAGGTAAGTCCCGCATGTCAGATTCCAATGTATTATATTCAGGCAGCCCCGCTGTTTAGTTTTGTTTTAGTAGCATTTCGTATCATCCAGCGTTGGATCATTGAATTTAAGATTGTGATCCGCAAAGATGAAGAAAAGGAGGAAAAATAAATGTCAGCAGCAGTCGTATTTTTACTCTTCTTTATTTGTCTGATCATTGCAATTCCGATTTCGATCGCCCTTGGGATTGTATCTGTACTTCCAGGAGCATTTGATCCATCATTTACAGCAAGCGGGACATTTGTCATTCGTTCTATGCTTGGAGGAATTGATAGTTTCCCATTACTTGCAGTTCCAATGTTTGTATTATCTGGAATGATCATGGCAAAAGGGGGAATCTCTAAGAAGATTTTTGACGTTTTTGCGTTTTTTATAGGAAAATTAACGGCAGGAATGCCATGTGCAGTAATTGTAACCTGTTTATTTTATGGAGCAATCTCAGGATCTGCACCTGCAACTGTAGCAGCAGTAGGAAGTATGACAATTCCGATCTTAGTTCGTTTAGGATATGACAAGTCATTTTCAACAGCAATCGTAGCAGTTGCGGGTGGGCTTGGAGTTATCATACCGCCAAGTATCCCATTTATCATGTATGGTATGGCATCTGGGGAATCTGTAAGTGATCTGTTTATGGCAGGAGTTGTACCAGGATTATTGATTGGTGCCTTATTGATGGTGTATGCCATTTATTATTGTAAAAAACATGGAGAAGATAAGGAAAAGATCGCAGCAGAGATTGATCAGTTACATGCAAAAGGATTTATTGGAGTATTTAAAGAAAGCTTTTTTGCAATCTTAAGTCCGGTGATCATTCTTGGATGTATTTACACAGGAGTTGCATCTCCAACAGAAGCAGCGGTTATTTCCGTATTTTATTCTTTGATCGTCAGCTTATTTATTTATAAATCCATGAAATTTAAAGATATCTGGGGAATCATGGTAGAAGGTGTGAGAACATATGCACCTATTCTGTTTATCTTGGCAGCATCCATTGCATTCTCAAGAGTATTAACATTGATGCGTGTACCACAGTCCATTAGTGCATGGATCTTAGGTAACTTCCATAATAAGATTGTGATCTTGCTTGTGATCAATATATTCTTGTTGATCGTAGGTATGGTCATGGATACGACACCAGCGATTCTTATTTTGACACCAATTTTATTACCGATCGTTACAGCAATCGGTATGAATCCGATTCATTTTGGTGTTATGATGGTTGTAAACCTTGCAATTGGTTTCGTTACACCACCAATTGGAGTCAACTTATTTGTGGCATCATCCTTAACGGATATTCCAGTGATGAAGATCGCACAGAAAGCAATGCCGCTGATTATCTGCTTCCTGATCGCATTACTTCTGATCACATTTATTCCACAGATCAGTCTGGCACTTTTATAAGGAGGTTTAGGATTTCATGAGAAAAATCATAAAAAGATCCGTCGTAGTTCTTCTTGCAGGAGTCTTATTATTCAGTTTATCCGGATGTAAGAAGAAACAAAAGAAAGACGAAGTACAAAGATATGCATGGCCGCTTGGAACTTCCAGCCCGGAAGATACGGTAACACAGCTTTATGCAGAGAAGTTTGCAAAAGAAGTTTCCAGATTAAGTCATGGGAAGATGAAGATCGAAGTTTATCCAAACAGTACACTCGGAGGAGACCGTGAGCTTCTTGAGAGTTGTAAAGATGGAGATATTCCATTTGTCGTACAGAATACTGCGCCACAGGTAACATTCCTTCCAGATACCGCAGTATTTGACCTGCCAAGTGCATTTACAACGATCCAACAGGCACGAGCAGCTGTTGATAATGAAGAGTTCTATCAGAAGATGGAGAAAGTCTATCAGAAGGGTGGATACAAATTACTTGGATATGCCGATCAGGGATTCCGTGTTATGTCTACCAATAAGAATGTTAAGAGTATTAACGACTTCAAAGGGCAGAAGATCCGTACGATGGAGAACAGCTATCATTTGAAGTTCTGGAAGACACTTGGAGCGAATCCAACACCAATGACATTCAGCGAAGTTTATATCGGACTTCAGCAGGGAACGATCGATGCACAGGAGAATCCTTACGAAGTTATCGTTTCCAGCAAATTATATGAACAGCAGGATTATGTTGTAGAGACAAACCATCTACCACATTATATTTCGCTGATCGTCAGTGATGCATTCTATAATAGTCTGTCAAAAGATCAGCAGAAGATCATCGATCAGGCATCACAGACAGCGAAAGTGTATGCGAGAGAAGCATCTGATAAGCGAATTGCAGACCGTATCAAGATCATTGAAGACAGTGGTACAAAGATTGTGAAACTTGATACAAAGACACAGAAAGAGATGCGTAAGCAGGCACAGCCAGTTTATGATGCGATTAAGAAGAGTATCTCAAAAGATATTTATAATGCATATTTAAGTGGTGTAGAGAAATAAAATGAATGATATGAGACTAGAATTTTTGAAAAAACTGGTCTCATATTTTGTTTTCTTCTTGCTAATTATAAAAAGCTGTTATAAAATAAACAAGATTGAACAATGTAAAGATGTAAAAAGGAAGATAAATTATGTTTCAGAAATTCTACCCGTCCGAAGATATCAGAAGTACTTATGATATTGATTTCGAACGATACTACAAAGAAGGATATCGAGGAGTGATCTTTGATGTCGATAATACGTTAGTACCACACGATGCACCAGCAGATGAAAGAGCAAAGAAGTTATTTAAGAGACTGGATGCGATTGGTATGCAGTATTGTTTTACAAGTAATAACAAAGAAGCGAGAGTAAAAGCTTTCTGCGAGGCAGTTGGTGGAAAATATTATGTATACAAAGCAAATAAACCATCGATCAAAGGATATGAGACAGCAATGAAATTGATGGGAACGGATAAGAAGAATACATTCTTCGTTGGAGATCAGTTGTTTACAGACGTTTATGGAGCGAACAGAACAGGTATACATAGTATTCTTGTAACACCGATGAATCCGAAAGAAGAGATTCAGATCGTCATAAAGCGTTATTTTGAAAAGATTGTGTTGTGGCAGTATCGTAAGAAAAAACATTAAGAAACTATAAAAAGCAAGGGTCAGATTTTATTATCTGACCCTTACTTTTTTCAAAAAATCAAAATTTTACTACAATCTTTGACGCCAATAAAAGATTGTAAGAAAAACTCATGAGCTTTTTAAATGAAATCCTGACGTTCTAATGCAACTAAAATGTCACGACCTTCTTTTACACCTTCGATGATACGACGTGTCTGAGCACTGTCACCGATATTAAGTACTTCAACACCTTCATAGATGAAGTGGTTGTATAATTCCTGAAGAGAAGGAGTTGCAGACTGCATTCCAAGACATACAAATCCATAATCGAAGTCTAATTCAAGATCTTTATAGTCATGTCTTACAATAAAGCTGTGATCTTTAACTTCTAATAAAGAAGCATTTGGATACTGATTTACTTTATTCTTATTCATGAATTCGATAGAACCAGTCTTAGTGATAAAGTCAAGGTTCTCACCGAAGTGAGCTTTCTGCTCAACGATCGTTACATCAGCTTTTCTAGGAACAAAGAATTCAACAACGTCAAGTCCTACATTACCACCACCGATTACAACAACTTTCTTACCAGATAAATCTTCTGGATAAGAATCTACGTGATCTACCAGATCAAAGATCGTAGATACATTACCTGCTTCTAAGTTCTCCTTTAATCCAGGAATATTTGGAAGAAGAGGAACGGATCCTGTTGCGTTAACAACGATATCTGGCTTGAAACCTTCGATAAATTCGATAGAAGCTTCTGTATTCTTACAGATAAACAGGTTCTTAAGTTTCATTGCACGACGTTCTAAGTACTGAGGGAAATATCCAAGACGCTGTTTGTTAGGCATCTTTCCTACACGTCTGGCAAGTCCACCGAGTTCTCCTGATTTCTCGATCAGAACAGTTGCACATCCAACTTCAGCGGCTGTGCATGCAGCTTCAAGACCAGCAGTACCACCACCAACAACGACAACGTTACATGGTTTCTTTAATTTCTTATCTTTATATAATGAACCTGAAATAAGAGCAGGATTGATGCTGCATCGGATAGGTTCATCCCCTAATGTTGCTGTACATCCATTGTTACATGAGATACAACGATTGATATCATCTGTGTTACCAAACTGAACTTTATTTACCCATTCAGGATCAGCGATCAATCCACGTCCGATTGCGATCAGATCTGCTTCACCATCTTCAAGAATACGGTTTGCAACTTCTGGTTCACGGATATTACCACTTGTCTGACAAGGCTTTCCAGTCTTTTCTTTGATTGATTTAGACATATAAGATTTCCATCCATCTGGAAGGTAATCTGCATCATACTGGTACTGGATAGAACATGTAAGTCCAGCAGAAACATCAAATACATCAACGTAATCTTTGAAATATTCAACGATCTCTAATGTATCATCTAATGTGTTACCACCTTCAGCAAGTTCATCAGCACTGATTCCTAAGAAGATAGGAATATTTTCACCAACTGTCTCACGAACAGCTTTTAATACTAATGTAGTGAAACGTGCACGATTCTCTTTAGATCCACCAAATTCATCAGTACGGTCATTTGTTGTTGGAGATAAGAACTGGTTTAATAAATAACCATGTCCAGCCTGAATCTCAACAGCATCAAATCCTGCTGTAACTGCACGTTTTGCTGCTTCAGCAAATTTATCAACGATCGTGTAGATTTCATCTGTTGTTAAAGCACGAGGAATATCACCACCAACTCTGGATGGAATATCAGATGCAGATACTGGCTGGATGTTTGTCATCTTACCATTTGCTACAGAACCAGCATGGTTTAATAAGATGCTGATCTTGGATCCGCAGTCATGGATGCTTTCACATAATCTGTATAATCCAGGAATATAGTTATCGTGGTCGATACGAAGCTGGTATGATCCGCTTGCTCCCTGTGGTGAATAAACACTCGCAGCTTCAATCGTGATCAGACCTGTTCCGCCCTTTGCACGCTGTTTATAATAATCAATGATTCTCTCATTTACTTCTCCGGTATGCTCAGCAAAATTTGTTCCAATGGGAGTCATGACAATTCTGTTCCTTAATGTCATAGATTTTACTGTGTACGGTTCAAATAATTTACGGAAATTCTTTGCTGCCATAATTATGATCCTCCAATTTGCTTAATAGTTTTCTAAAAATAATTATAGCAAAGTAGATATATAAATGCAATGAAGAATATGGTATACTATCCATAAATAAATTTTATGAATTGAAAGGGAATAGATTATGAATTTGAATCATTTGTACTATTTTCGGGCATTAGCTAAGGAAGAACACTATACTAGAACTGCAGATATGCTGTCCATTACGCAGCCAAGTTTAAGTCATGCGATCTCATGTCTTGAGAGTGAATTAGGAGTGAAATTATTCGAAAAACAGGGGAGAAATGCAAAATTAACGAAATATGGAGCATTGTTTTTACGTTATGTGGAGCAGTCGCTGGATATGTTGGATGAAGGAAAAAGGGTGGTAACAGAAACATCAGGAACCAGCGGTGGATTTATTGATATGGGGTATATCTTTACTTTGGGAAGTCATTTTATTCCAAATCTGATCAAAGGTTATCTGGAAGAAAAAGGGAAGAATCATATTCATTTTTCATTTGGACAGGGAACGACGAAGAAAATCGTGGAAGAATTAAAAGATGGGAAATATGATCTTGCATTTTCTTCTTATGTGGAAGGGGAAGATGAACTTGAATTTATTCCGGTTGGTCAGGAAGAACTGGTTTTGATCACACCAAAGGACCATCCATTGGCTCAAAAGGAAGAAATCGATCTTCTGGATACAATTGAATATGATTACGTATATTTTACAAAGAACAGTGGATTAAGGCCAGTGATCGACAGTTGTTTTTCAAGGATTAAAAGGCAACCAACGATTGCATATGAAGGGGAAGAAGATTCTTCTGTTGCAGGGCTTGTTGCAGCAGGATTTGGAATTGCGATTGTTCCAAAGATTCCGCTTCTTGATACAATGGATGTGTGTGTTCGTCCGATCATATCACCAGAGATCGAACGATATATATATCTTGTACTAAAAAAAGAAAAATATCTGACACCGGTTGTGAAAGATTTTATTTCATTTATCACAGATCAAAGTGAATTTGCCTAAATTATAGAGGCAATGAATTGAAAAAATATAGGAATGTATGATATACTGAACAAGACCACACTTCGTTATCTGAGAAGTATGGGGACATTTAGTATAGAAAAGGAAAGAACAAGAAGATGAGTCAGTTAGAAGAGATTAGAGAGAGATTAGATCTGTGTGATAAGAAGATTGTCTCTGTATTAGAAGAGAGAATGGATATCATCAAAGAGATCATGGTCTACAAGAAAGAGAATGGATTGCCAATCCTTCAGCCAGAACAGGAAAAGAGACAGCGTAAGATGCTGCTCACACATGTGGATGAGAATACCTATAAGGATGAGATTCTTGATATATTTACTTATATTGTAGAAAACAGCAGAAGAATTCAGGCAAAGACATTATTTACACATAACATCTTATTGATCGGATTTATGGGAGCAGGTAAGAGTACTGTTTCTACATATCTAAGTAAGATCCTTGCATCTCCACAGGTAGAGATGGATGAAGAGATCGTGAAGAAAGAAGGAATGTCTATCAATAAGATTTTTGAAGAATATGGAGAGACATATTTCAGAAACTGTGAGACAAACCT
>ERZ857785.3896-NODE-3896-length-10293-cov-4.617894_pt1 | contig 10293 bp, 9 predicted proteins | sample MGYA00519763_ERZ857785 | MGnify/ENA primary metagenome ERZ857785 (study PRJEB31778, sample SAMEA3449365) | human gut metagenome | biome: human gut; feature: human-associated habitat; material: faeces | place: United Kingdom | collected 2010/2012 ... | reverse complement strand
TCTTCAGCATCTATTCGAACGCCGGGCAGGACTTCGACGACGAGATCGCCAACGAGGAGCAGGACAAGAAGGAGGCCGCAGAAAAGGCCGCCATGAAGTATCACCGCATCAAGTCGGGCGATACGCTGGGTGCAATAGCCCGCAGATACGGCACGACGGTAAACAACATCTGCCGCATGAACAATATCAAATCGACCACGGTGCTGCGCATCGGCCGCTCGCTGCGGGTGAGGTAGGGCGGCGTACCGCATACGGGGACCCAAGCCCCGGACACGAAATAAGCCGGAGTCTCGGACTCCGGCTTATTTCGTCAAAAGACCGCGCCCCAAGGAACCGTCTCCCGAACCGCAGGGGTGTCTACCAGTACTTCGCAGGCTTCGAAGAGAGCTCCCGCACGAAGAATCGCAGCACGGCATCCTGCTGTCCGGGCGTCAGGGTGAGCACCGTATGCTTTCCGCGCGGCGTCGGCGTGAAATAGGTGTATCCCTGATCGTCCACGCAGATGATTCCCGGTTCGGACACCCCGAACATTTCGGGACGCAGGACATACAGCACCGACATCATGTCCCATGTAGGACGGTCGTAAGGCATCTTGCGGTAGGCTTTGTAGCCCTCGACCATCGGGTGCTTTCCGGCCCACGCAAAATCGGTTTCGATGCTGGCTCCGGGATAATTCACCGTCTTGCCCAGTTCGAGCGACACGACCGCGACGGGTACGGGACAGAGCGCGAAAAGCCGCTTGGCGTTGGGGATGTCGTTCACGATATTGTATTCGGCGCGGGGCTTGTCGCCGAAGCTTCCGCCCATCACCGAACAGGACTTCACCTTGCGCTTCACCAGTTCGATGCCGTCCAGCGGCGAATACCGATCGCCCCGGCTCTCCAGCAGGCGGCCGAGATTGGTCGAGAAACCGACGGAGACGACCACGACCGAGCTGTCGGGACTCTCGGCCAGCAGGCGGCGGTAAAGGGTTACGGGATCGCCGTAGTCCCGGTCCCTGCGGCTGCGGGGGAAAAGTCCCGACTCGCAGACAGCGCGCGCGTAGTCGTCGCGTTTGAGCACCACGCCGTCACGGACCCTTCCGACCGGTATTTCGGGATAGCCGTACCACGTATTCATCATATCTATATAGCGGGGCGAGAATTCGGTATCCTTGCTGCTGAGGATGCCGAGCAGGATGATTTCACCCCGGTCCACCGCCTTGTAAAGCATATCGAGCGCCAGCGGATCATCCACGTCGTTGCCCATGTCGGTATCGAAAATCACCCGCAGGGGTGCGGCGGGCGTCTGCTGCGCCCGGACCGCCGGCATACAGAGGGCAGCAAGCGCCGCCAGAATCAAAAGTTTCTTCATCGTTTCAGGTTATTCAGTTGCCTCCGGAGAGAATGACACATGCCAGACCGAGAATAAAGAAGAGGAACATGACCGCCAGCAGCCAGCCCACCGAGCGGCCCGCGCCCCGGAACTCCTTTCAGACGAAAACGCCCCAGACGGCGGCGACCATCGGCGCACCCTGTCCCAGCGCATAGGAAATGGCGGCCCCGGCCTTACCTGCGGCGATATAGCTGAACGCCGTACCCAGACACCAGACCGCGCCGCCCAGCATCCCGACCAAATGGGTGCGGGCCGAGCCTTTGAAATAGGCGTCGTAACCGACCGGCGTACCGACGAAGGGCCGTTTCATGACGAGCGTGTTGAAGACGAAGTTGCTCAGCAGAACGCCCACCGAGAAGATGAAGATCGCCGAATAGGGCGTCAGCATGCCGGGGGTGGGGGATTCGAAGTTGTCGAGGTCCATCGCCGCGGCCACGAAGCGGTAGAAGAACGACATCAGGACGCCGGCCAGCACCGCCAGCAGAATGCCTTTGCGGTTTTGCGCCGAGGAACCCGGCTCCTTCCGGACCCGTCCTGAAGCGATTCCGTTGCAGACGATGGCGATGACGATCAGCACCACGCCGAGGAACAGAATGACGGGGTCGCCCTTCGGCGCTCCCAAGTAATTGATGACCACGCCCAGCACCAACGCCAGACCCACGCCCAGCGGAAAGGCGACGGCCAGTCCGGCCAGCGACACGGAGGCGGAAAGCAGGATGTTCGAGGCGTTGAAGATGACGCCGCCGAGCAGTACGCTGCCGAGGGCTTTGGGCGCAGCCTGCGCGAGATCTTCGAGGAAAGGACGCCCTTCGCTGCCGATGCTGCCCAGCGTAAAGCAGAGGATCAGCGAAAAAAGGAGCATGCCGACGACATAGTCCCAGTAGAAGAGTTCATAACGCCATGTCCTGCCTGCCAGTTTCTGGGTGTTGCCCCACGAGCCCCAGCACAACATCGTGACAATGCAGAGTATCACGGCGGTCGCATAATCGTTTACTACAAACATATTCGAAGTTTTAAAGGGTTGTCATTCGGTCGGCGGATCGGCCGTTATTCGCAAAACGGGCGTCGTCCACTTCGCGGCGCGTCGGAATCGAGCTTTGCGCCCCGATGCGGGTCACCGAGAGGGCGGCGGCGTGGGTGGCGAAGCGCGCGGCGTCCAAGAGCGGCAAGCCTTCCGCCAGCGCCACGGTCAGCGCCCCGTTGAAAACGTCGCCCGCCGCGGTCGTATCGACCGCCGAAACACGGCATGCGGGCACCACGGCGCAGGTATCGGCATTTTTCACGAGCGCGCCGCGCGAACCGCAGGTGACGATCACGTTCTTCACCCCCTTGTTCAACAGCGTCTCCGCTGCGGCTGCCGCATCCGTCCCGTTCAGTACGGGACGTCCCGTAAGCAGGGCGCACTCCGACTCGTTGGGCGTAAGGAGGTAGACGTATTTCAGGTACTTTTCGTCGATCTGCGCCGCAGGCGCCGGATTGAGAATCACCCTCACGCCCAATTCGGCGGCGGTCTGTATCGCGTATTCCACGGTTTCGAGCGGTATTTCGAGCTGGATCAGCAGATAGCCGGCCTTCGCCAGTTCGGGCCGGACGTCGTCGATATCCTTTCTGGAAAGCCGCGCATTCGCACCGGGAGCCACGACGATGCAGTTTTCGGCCGAATTATCGACCGTGATGAGCGCCACACCCGTAGGGGCCTGCGAATCGCGGACGACATGCGAAGTATCCATCTTTTCCGCGGTGTAGCGGGCCATCAGCTCATCTCCGAAAAGGTCGGTCCCGATACGCGCCACGAAAAGGGCGTCGCCGCCCAGCCGCGCGACGGCGACGGCCTGATTGGCGCCTTTGCCGCCGGAAACGATCCGGAATTCGCCGCCGAGAACGGTCTCGCCGGGCGACGGAATCCGGTCGGCCCGAACGATCAGGTCGGTATTGGCGCTGCCGACAATCACAATTTTTTCCATAGGTTATAATTTCAGATTATCAATGTCAAGTGTTGCGCAATCGTTTGTGCAATCACATATGCAAGTATAAAGACAATAAAAGAAAATTACAAGCTTTTTTATGGTATTTTTTCATATGCCTATCATTATTTTCTTGCCGCATCCGAAAAAATGGCTACTTTTGTTCGAAACAAAAACCGGGCAACAATCCGCGCCGGTGTATTCGGACAGGCAGACAGAGCCGGAGAACAGGATGGAAAGCAGGTCGGGAAACAGGCGGGAAGCAGGTCGGAGAGCAGGCCGGAGAACAAGCCGGTAAACAAGCCGGTAAACAGGTTGGTAAACAGGTTGGTAAACAGGTTGGAGAGCTGACCGGAAGAACCGGAAGAACCGGAAACGGGGCCGGCATCCATACGGGTTCCGGCATCCATAAAATAATATAACAGAACGCCGCATGAAAGAGACGCTGGTCACCATATCCAAACGGACCGGATTCGCCATATCGACCGTTTCGCGGGTACTGAACGGACAGGCGGAGAAATACCGCATCAGCCGGAAAACCGTCGAGCTGATCCTCGCCGAAGCCAGACGGTGCGACTACACGCCGAGCCTTCTGGCGAAAGGACTGCGCATGAAGCGCACCAATACGCTGGGCTTACTGATTCCGCAGGTGTCGAACCCCTATTTCGCCGACATCGCCAGCGCCATCATCCGGGAAGCCCGCAGCCACGGATATACGGTAATGGTGGTCGATACCATGGAGAACGAAGAAAACGAGCAGGAGGGCATCCGGACGATGCTTTCGCGCCGGGTGGACGGCATCGTGGCCGTTCCGTGCGGCCGGACGCCCGACCACCTCGAAAAGGTGGACCGCTCGGTTCCCGTCATGCTGGTGGACCGCAGTTTCGAGCGCACCTCGCTGCCGTACGTCTGCACCGACAACTACCGCGGAGGCGTGGAGGCGACCCGGATTCTGCTGCAGAGAGGACACCGCAGAATCGCCTGCATACAGGGCGTTCCCCATTCGATGCCGAACCGCCGGCGCGTGCAGGGTTATCTCGACGCGCTCCGACAAGCGGGACTGCAGGAGGAAGCCATCATAACCGGCGACGCATTCTCGCTGGAGAACGGCTACCGGCAGACCAAGCTCGCCGTGGCAGGTCCCGACCGTCCCACGGCGATATTCGCCCTGAGCAATACGATCCTGCTCGGCGCGGTCAAAGCCATACGCGAATCGGGTTTGCGGATCCCCGAAGATATTTCCGTGGTGTCGTTCGACGACAATCCCTATCTGGATTTTCTGGTTCCGGCCATAACCCGCATCGGCCAGCCCGTCGAAGAGATCGGAAAAACAGCCGTCAGGCTGCTGCTGGAGAGCATCCGGGAGGAGGTACGCTGCCGGACGCAACTGCAACTGCCGCCTGAAAGGATCGTCCGCGACTCGGTCGCAAACCCGCGTACCGCAAAGTAACGTCCGCTCCGGACATACCCCCGCCGCAGTCACAAGACAAGCGCCGGCATCCAAGTCCGGTCGAACGCGCACGACACGTCCTTCGCGGCGCTCCTGCACACTGACATGACAGACAAAAAAGCCCGGACGTCCGGTCCGGGCTTTTTTAGATAAAATCCGATTACTTTTTGTTCTGAATCGCGTCCACGGCGTCGATCACCGCGCCGCGGAAACCTTTGCGTTCGAGTTCGGCGACGCCGACGATCGTCGTGCCGCCGGGCGAACAAACCGCATCCTTCATCGCGCCGGGATGCTGTCCCGTCGCCAGCTGCAATTTGCCCGTGCCGACGACCATCTGGCTGACCATGCGGTAGGCATCGGCGCGTGCGATGCCGTGTTTGACGGCGGCGTCGGCGAGCGCTTCGATGAACATCGCCACAAACGCGGGACCGCAGCCGCAGATCGTCCCGGCAAGTCCCAGCAGGGGAGTATCGACCTGCATCACCAGCCCGACGTGCGAAAACAGCCGCTCCGTCTCTTTCCACTCGGCATCGGAGAGCGAGTGGAGGCGTTCGCAGACAACGATTCCCTCGCCGACGGCGACCGGCGTGTTGGGAACCGTACTGAGATGGTGCGTTCCGGGCGCAAGTATGGTTTCGTACTTTCCGAACGTCATGCCGGCAACCACCGAAACGACGATTTTCCCGGCCAGCAGCTCCTTCACGGGAGACAAAACCGCTTCGACCTGATGGGGTTTCACGGCTACGATCACCATGTCGGCGAACTCCGCGACACGGGCGGCATCGTCGAAAGCCAGAAAGCCTTTCGGCTCCGTATTGCGCCGCAGTTTGGCCCGGTCGCGGGCGCAGGCGCCGATCTGGCAGGGCTTCAACGCCCCCGTCGCGGCAAACCCTTCGGCAAGAGCCTGCGCCATATTTCCGAATCCGATAAATCCTACCTTCATAATACGATTCATTTTTCAAATTTAGGCTTCATTCCGGCTGTCCGCCGTTTATAATCCCGCTCCTGCGCGCCTCCGGGGATTTACGCGGCCGGAACGGACGGCTTCTCCGTTTACTTCGCGTAGTCCCTCTCCCCGAAAATCAGCGACCCGACGCGCACCATGTTCGACCCGCATTCGACGGCGAAAGGGTAGTCGTGCGACATGCCCATCGACAACACGTTGAACCGCGCCCCGAAATAGGGCTGCAAGAGGTCGAAACAGCGTTTCAGCTCCGTGAAATCCCGGCGGATAACCTCCCCTTCGTCGGTATTGGTCGCAATGCCCATCACGCCGCGGACGCAGACATCGGGCATCCGGGCGAAGGGCGCCGTGCCGACATACCGCATAAGCTCCCCGATCTCCCAGCCCGACTTGGTCTCTTCGTCGGCGACATGTATCTCCAGCAGAATCTCGATCGTGCGGCCGCATTTGGCGGCCTCGCGCTGGATGGCTTCGGCCAGACGCGCGCTGTCCACCGAATGGATCAGCGAGACGAACGGCGCAATATATTTGATCTTGTTGGTCTGCAGGTGGCCGATCATGTGCCACTCGATATCTTGGGGTAGCGCCTCGTATTTTTCGCGCAGCTCCTGCGGACGGCTCTCGCCGAAGACGCGGTGTCCCGCGTCGTAGGCTTCGCGTATCGCCTCCACGGGGTGGGTCTTCGACACGGCGACCAGCGTGACGTCTTCGGGCAGCGTGCTGCGCACGAATGATAATTGACATGCTATAGACATAGTAAGCTTGATTTCGATGCGTAAAAATACGCAAAATTCGTACAAGACGGAACAAGCCCGGAAAAATTCCGGGCGTGCATGCCGTTATTTTCCCGCAGGATCAGCGCACCAGCACGATTTCCGTACAGTAAACGGTCCCGGAAAAGATGTCGAGCGACTTCGCCGCACGGTCGTAGACCTGCACCCGGCTTCCGCCGTCGCCCAAGTCGCAGAGCATGTAAATACGATCCTGAATATCGCTGTCGGGGAAGGTCACGGCCGTTACCGAGCGTACGGGGGCCGGCACTGCCGCCAACACCTCTCCGAAGGCCATCGCCGCGGGATCGTACAGCCGGAGTTCCGTCGCGCCGTCCTTCACCACGGCATAGCCGCAGCAGACGGAGTGTTTCGGTCCGGCGGCATCGGACGCGGATTCCACGATCCAGAAGGGGATCATCCCGTCGGCATAGAGCGGATCGCCGAGCCGCGCTTCGGTGCCTGCCGAACGCATGCCGAACACCATCGGCGTATAGCATCCCTCGGCGTTGTTCACGGAGAGCATCACATAGCCGTCGCTGTTCATCACGAAGGGACTGCCGGTCAGCATTCCGGCGCCGATACCCTCCGGCATCCGCCACGAAGGCGGCACGACGACGCTGGTGCGGGTTTCGGTCATGCCCAGAATGATGCAGTAATTGTCTTCGCACAACAGGTAGGCGGCTTCCGAATTGGGCAGCACGCCGGTCGTCACGACACGGTCGCCGCCGGAATTTCTGAAATAGCGCATCGTCAGGTCGTAGAAGGCGGCCGACCGTTTTCCGCCGTCGAGCGAGAGTCCGAAGATGCAGTTCGAACCGGGGCGGTTCACCGGATGGATGAAGTGGCTGCCGGGGAAGCGTTCGGTGCGGACGATTTCGCCCGTTTGCATGTCGAATTCGCTGATTGCGACCTCGCCCGTATCGTCATTGCGAACCCCGTAGAGCGTATACGACGCAGGCGGCGTGCCGTCGGAAACGGAGATCCTGCCGAGCGGCATGGCTCTGCCGCGGCGGGAAAGCTTCACCTCGGCCGTACCCGCAGGATAGCCGCCGGGAGCGAGGAACGTGATGCTCGACTCGGTGCGGGAGGTCACTACGCCCCAGACGCCGTCGGCGTAGCCTTCGCTGATCGCCGCGTTGGTCAGGGGCCACGCGATGCGCAGCATGATGTCGTCGCCGGCTTCGAATCCTTTGGCCGAAACGGTCACCTCGTCGCCGGGGGCGAACGTCCGCGCCTCGGAGGGCATCACCACGTCGGTTACGAAAGGGATTCCTTCGCCGTCGTCCGAACTGCATGCGCAGAGGAAAGTTCCGAGCAGCAGCAAAAGCAGGTATTTCTTCATCGTCGTCAGTCTGTTGTCATCCTCCGGCACCGGGGGAGGGCCGGAATACGACCGGTTCGCATTCGACGCAAAGATAAGGTTTAACGCCCTTATATCCAAATAAAATCGCGCTTTTCACCCGCGCGGCGTTTTGCCGTTTAGGATTTGTTTCGTACATTTGGAATCAAAACCTTAGAAATCTATGAAAAAACTCCGCTATTGCCTTGCTGCAACGGCCGTATTCGCCTACGGCGCGGCAGCGGCCTGCACCAATTTCATCGTCACCAAGGGAGCCTCGACCGACGGTTCGGCCATGGTCTCCTATGCCGCCGACTCGCACGCGCTGTACGGCGCGCTGTACCACACACCCGGCGGAAGCCACAAGGCCGGCACCATGATGCCCGTCTACGAATGGGACACGGGACGCTATCTGACCGACATTCCCCAGCTGCGCGAGACCTACTCGACGGTGGGCAACATGAACGAACATTCGCTCATCATCGGCGAGACGACATACGGCGGCCGGCCGGAACTGGCCGACTCGACCGGACTGATCGACTACGGTTCGCTGATTTACATCACGCTCCAGCGTGCGAAGACGGCCCGCGAGGCCATCGCCACGATCGCCGAGCTGGCCAACACCTACGGCTATGCGTCGAGCGGCGAATCGTTCTCGATCGTCGACCGCGACGAAGCGTGGATCATGGAGCTGATCGGCAAGGGATACAAGGCCGACGGCAAGGGCGGCAACGCCAACAAGGGCATCGTATGGGTCGCACGCCGCATTCCCGACGGATATGTTTCGGCGCACGCCAATCAGGCGCGCATCACGACCTTCCCGAAGAACGACCCCGAAAACTGCCTTTACGCGCCCGACGTCGTTTCGTTCGCCCGCGAAATGGGGTATTACGACGGCCCCGACGCGGATTTCAGTTTCTGCGACGCATATGCGCCGCTCGACTTCGGCGCCCTGCGCGCCTGCGAAGCCCGCGTCTGGGCCTTCTTCCGCACGGTGGCCGACGATATGGACCGATACGCGGATTATGCGATGGGCCACAACGCCGCGAACCGCATGCCCCTGTGGGTCATGCCCCGCGAAAAAGTGTCGCCCAAAACGGTCTTCGACTGCATGCGCGACCATTACGAGGGAACCCCGATGGACATGACCGCCGACATCGGCGCGGGCGGCAGTGCATGCCCTTACCGCTGGCGTCCGATGGAGTTCGAGGTGGACGGCGTGAGCTATGTCAACGAACGCGCGACGGCTACGCAGCAGACCGGATTCTGGTTCGTGGCGCAGGCCCGGCCGTGGAATCCCGCCGACATGGGCATCCTCTGGTTCGGCGTGGACGACGCGGCGACTTCGTGCCTGACGCCGATCTACTGCTCGGCGCAGGAGGTTCCCGCATGCCTGAGCGAGCAGAACGGCTCGATGCTCGAATATTCGCCCACGTCGGCGTTCTGGCTCTTCAACCGGGTCACCAACTTCGCCTACATGCGTTACGACATGATTTCGGCCGACATCCGCAAAGTCGTGGACAAGTGGGAGAACGGCATGCTGAAAACCGTACGCGAGGTGGACGCCGAAGCGCTGTCGCTCTCGCCCAAAGCGCGCGGCAAGTTCCTCACGGCGTTCAGCACGGCGACGGCGCAGCAGTTGTTCGACCGTTGGTCTAAGCTGGACAAATACCTGCTGGTGAAATATATGGACGGCAACGTCAAGAGCGAGAAAGCCGACGTGCTGACCTTCCTCGACGGCGACGGCGGACCGGCGCACTTCGTGGACAACGGCAACGGCAGGAACATTCCCGACAAGATCCAGTTCCCCGGTTACAACGAGAAATGGAAGCGCGCCGTGGCGAAGGACAACGGAGAAATCCTCCGGGTCGTAAAATAACGCGGCAAAGCCCCTTCCGGCAAATCCCGTCCCGACGGGCCGGACCGAGAGGGGAACGGTAACGGACAACAAACATTCAACCGAATTATGAAATACGATATTATCGTCGTGGGAAGCGGACCGGGCGGCTACGTCGCCGCCATACGCGCTTCGCAGCTGGGCCGCAAAGTGGCGCTCGTGGAGCGGGCCGAAGCCGGGGGCGTGTGCCTCAACTGGGGCTGCATCCCGACCAAGGCGCTGCTGAAAAGCGCGCAGGTTTACACCTACTGCAAATCGGCCGCACATTACGGGCTCGACCTCACGGGCGAAGTGAAGCCCGATCTGGAAAAAATCGTGGCCCGCTCGCGCGGCGTGGCCGAGACCATGAGCAAAGGCGTGGCCTTCCTGCTGGGCAAGAACAACATCGACCTCATACCGGGATTCGGACGGCTCACGGCCCCCGGAAAGCTCGACGTGGACGGCACGGAGTACGAAGCCGACCACATCGTTCTGGCCACGGGGGCGCGCCCGCGCGAAATGGCGTTCATGCCCATCGACGGCGAGCGCGTCA
>ERZ857785.3895-NODE-3895-length-10299-cov-4.395353_pt1 | contig 10299 bp, 8 predicted proteins | sample MGYA00519763_ERZ857785 | MGnify/ENA primary metagenome ERZ857785 (study PRJEB31778, sample SAMEA3449365) | human gut metagenome | biome: human gut; feature: human-associated habitat; material: faeces | place: United Kingdom | collected 2010/2012 ... | reverse complement strand
TCTTGACAGCATCCGGTGCATTATCTCTCGTCAGTTTAGAGATTATGGAACGGATGGCCAACATAAAATGAATATCGTTGTCTTCCGCCTCTGTCAGATGTTCTGAGTTGCAGCATATATCATACGCACCTTTCATCTTTTTACAGTGTCGCATAAAACGAGTTTCAAGTTCTTTGGTATGTTGAATATATTCTGCTCCCGTTTGAAGAATGCCTAACTGTTCAAGAGGCGTTCCAATAAAATAGCCAGACCAGTCAAAAGCATGAAACATCCGCTTAATCACATCCAATTCGTCCTTAACAACTTTTACCGCTTCTTCAACAGTTTCGAGATCCGGGCCATCGACATCTCCATTTCCACCATATTGATGAAGAGCCTCGTTCATCTGCTGCTTTATGCCGAGATAATCAACCACAAGCCCTTTCTCTTTTCCGGGATAAACACGATTAACACGAGATATGGTCTGAATCAACGTGTGCATTTGTAAAGGTTTGAAGCAGTACATCGTATCAAGGCTCGGTACGTCAAAGCCAGTTATCCACATATCCACAACAATCGCAATCTTAAAATTGCTTTTCTCTTCTTTGAACTGTTTGTCCAACGTTTTCCGGTATTCATCATTGCCGAGCAGATTATAAAGTTCGTCAGAATCATTATCCTTGTCGCGAGTGATGACCATAGCAATACGCGGCATCGGCTTGATTTCTTTGCGTTCCTTCTCCGAAAGAGTTTCCCCTTCAATACATTCTTTGATTTCCGCCCATTCCGGTCGTAAATGGATAATCGCCTGATAGAGGTTCCAAGCAATGGAACGACTGCTACACACAATCATAGCTTTACCCAACACCGTCGAACCTTCCTCAATCCGCTTTTCGTAGTGTTCCACTATATCTTGGGCAATTTTGGCAAGCAAATCAGGGTCATTCAGGATAACATCAATCCGAGTCATCATTTTCTTGCTCTCCTCTATCTGATAGTCACTTGCTCCTTCTTGCTTACATTGGTCATAGAAAAGCTCTATTTCCTTCACCTTAACCGAGTCAATCATGATTTTAGCAGCACGACCTTCATAGACTATCTTACGAGTGATCTCATCCGCAACCGCTTCGGTCATGGTGTAACGGTCTACAATCGGACCAAACACATCCAGCGTATTATCAAGCGGTGTTCCCGTAAATCCTACGTATGTAGCATTCGGAAGAGAATCGCGCAGATACTTGGCAAAACCATAGTGATGCTTTACACCCTTTTCCGTTATAGTTGTTTTCTGCCCTAAACCGGCTTGTGAACGATGAGCCTCATCAGATATACAGATAATGTTTGCACGATTGCTCAATAAGCCTGTGCTTTCCTCGAACTTCTGAATCGTTGTCAGATAAACGCCTCCGGCAGTACGCTTTTCAAGGTGTTCTTTAAGTTTCTCCCGACTTTCTACTTGAACGATTGTCTTGTCTCCAATGAATTTGGTAGCATTTAAAAACGACTTAGACAACTGATCATCAAGGTCTGTACGGTCTGTTATCAGAACAATGGTAGGACTGCTCAATTTTTTGGAACGCATCAGTTGTCGGGCAAGAAATAACATGGTGTACGACTTACCGCACCCTGTAGCTCCGAAGTATGTGCCCCCTTTTCCATCACCATCAGGATTCAAGCGTGAATGTTTCAGAATGTTATTGAACAGTTGAGTGGTAGCAAAATACTGCGGATAGCGGCACACGATTTTATCCTCGTCCTTGGGAGTATCTGGCAAATAGATAAAGTTATGCAATACATCAAGCAGGCGTTCCTTTCTGAACAATCCGCGCATCATCGTGAACATAGTATCAAAAGCACCATCAAGAATAGAATCCGTAGCTTCCACCTTATGCCATCCGTAAAAGAACTCATATGGTGCAAAAAGTGAACCGACTTTATTGTTCACGCCATCGCTGATTACTACAAACGCATTATAGCGGAACAATTTAGGTATGTCACGCCTATAACGTACCGTCAGTTGCTTGAAAGCGTTTTCTATTGTGGTATTTTGCTTGATGGCATTTTTAAATTCAAGTACCACCAAAGGCAGACCATTAACAAATACAATACCGTCAGGAATGCGATGATGCTCACCGTCAATGACAAGCTGATTGACGAACTTAAATATATTATTCTTTCCCAACTCATTATTATCCACCTCTGTATAATCAATGGGATAGATATGAAGATTTGGTAACTTAGGATTGGTTCGTTTCAACGAAAAACCTTCTTGCAGAAGTCGCAACGCTTCTACATTCTCTGCATATACACCACCCCCATCTGAAGTTTCCAATCTGGCGATTACCCGATTGATTTCATCCTCGGTGATATGGTCGGTTTTATATTTTTTCCGCAGATAAAAGCGCAAATCATCGTAGAGAATAACGTCTCGTGTATCACGCAGAATGCATTCTCCATACACATAGTCGTAACCCTCTTTTTGGAAAAGCTCGACAAATGCTTGCTCTAATTGTGATTCGTGGAATGAAGACATTATCTTTTTCTCCTTTTCTTTTTAGGCTTTGTTGCAAGATTTGCTTTGTATTTAGCAACACAGTCGTTTATAAAAATATCCTTACCATGCTTTTCAAATAGTGACTTTACGACAGTTATTACTGATTGAGAATATTTATGTATAGGATTTGATTTCTCACCATGATAAATTTCTGTATGTCTTTTAGGCTTATTCTTTATATCTAATGCATAGATAATTGCTTGCATTTGGTAAGAATTGATATTGAGCTCTATTTGTAATTCTTTTGTTGTTAATGGATATACAGCGTTTGTATCAATAACCGCATCATCAACATCTATTAATCCATCAATAGTACCGACTAATTTTAAAGTAGGAAGTCCTTCTCCTTCTTTTTCTGTAAAATGACCTTCTTGAATAAAATTCAATTTATCCACCAAATTCTTATCAATCAAAACTTTTTTATCACCATAAGAGATTTCACCATTGTATCTGTCCAGTATATTTATTTGACGTGGCCCAACCAACGCTATCTTTTGAATATGCTTTATCCAAAGAATGCGTTCTTTTTCCCTCTCGCACTGAAGAAGTGAATTAAGTTCCGGATATTCAATCTCTTTTGTTTCACCTCTATAACGATAATAAATAGCCCCCTCTCGCAAAATATTATCCTTTGATTTTTTACAAACAATAGGTTTTTCTTCTGCTTCTTCTACGATTAGAAAACCAAAAGTTTTTTTACTACCATCATCTAATTCTTTTTCAAGAATATCAGACCGCCACTTTATTGAAGGAGCAAAATATTCTCTCAGACGACCATCAATTTCTTTTGGGTCAATTTCTTGGAATCTAGTATTTGACATACCTAATGGAATATGTGGAGAATCTTGAATTCCAAACATAATCATTCCTCCCTTATTATTGGCCATCCCAACAAGGGTCTTAAGATACTTTAGAAGATTGTCCCCTTTTTGAAAATTTTGTTTGTATTCCAAAATGGCACTTTCTCTCCTCTTTAGATAGCCTTTTGAATCTAAATCAAATAAAAACTGCATATATTAATAATTTGAAAGTTTTGAGAGAAAGTTAGTTTGTAAACATTCCATAATCCAGTTCTCTTTATCAAGACAAATCGAAAGTCCTGCAATCCCATTAATTGATTTTACATATAACTCTATCTTTTCTAATGGCGGAATCATCATTTCAATATTAGTAAGACTGGTTTGTGTAATCAGGTTTTGCACACCACCACCTATTAACTTTTGGTAATTTACATTCTTTAGAACTTGGTAGGCATATTCATAGTATGGCGATTTTGCAACTAAAACGTTATCAGCAGCCCATGCAGAGGATAAATATCGATTAACCACTCCAATCGTTCCTACTCTACCCGTAGTGATAAACGGTTCATTTTGATTATGCCAACGAGAGTATCCGATAATACCTGATGCACCAGCAACTGGATATTTATAGTCATCGGTTTGGATATCAACCTTGTCGGATAATGATTGACCACTTGATATAGTAATGACTTCACCAAGTTTACCCATCCGCCACCCTTCTGACAAATTTTCAGGGTCAATATCATCCACAAACATCTTACGATAGATAGCTTTGGCGGTTTCTTCAAGCGTAGTTATCAATCGGCGGTTGTTCTCTATTCGCTGCTCAATAGCCTGGTATTCAGATACGATTTTCCGCTGCTCCTCTATGGGAGGAACAGGAAGCATCACATCACACATCTCACTCCATTCAAAGACTTCACGCGCAGAACCATGCGATTTAAAACGGGCATATCTATCAAATTCTGGTCTACGAAACCACATCATCAGATATTCCGGCAATAATTCTGTTTCGTCAATGACTTCAAAAACAATATAAGCCTGTGAAATAATACAAGGAGATTCCCCCTCATACAAAGCAATTGTTATTTTATCTCCATTGCGAGAAGTTACAGGAACATAGCCAAACTGTCGAGGTTGGACTATTTTATATGTACTCATATCAGTCCCCGTTGTATTTGCAATGGATGTGATAAACTGCTTAGCAATGCTTAAACCAAGCAGTTTATTTACAACCAAGTCTCGATTGCGCACATCAACTTGCCGGATATAATTACCCAATCTTTTATAATTCGATTTCATAACCCAATGATTTAAAAACATTAAGTACTGATTCTCGACTTTTGGCTTCTTGACGAAGGATGTCGGCAAGTTCCAATTGAAGTTCCTTCATGCGTATGTCATAATCCACCGACTCATCCCGATTGACAAATTCGATGTATTTGGAAGGTACCAACGAGAAACCTTTGTCTGCAATTCCTCCATCTTCACCAACACTTACCGATTTACAGAACTCCGGTATATCGGTATAGGTTTCTGTATGCCCCTCTCGCTGCCAGTTGTGGTAGGCATCGGCCACTTTACAAATATCCTCATCGGTGAAACGCACATATTTCTTTTCAAAGGGTTCGCCCATCTGACGCATATCTATGAAAAGTATCTCCTTTTCGCGGTCGCGATAGTGTATCTCCTCTCCATTACGGTGGACGATACGTGCCTTTTTGTTTGCATTAAGAATCCAAAGTGTGACAGATATATCGGTAGAGTAAAAAAGGTTTCGAGGCAGTATAACAATCGCTTCCACCAATCCGCGTTCAATCATCTTACGGCGGATCTCCCCCTCTGTTCCATCGGCACTCAATGCGCCATTGGCAAGAATGAAACCAGCCACGCCATTGGATGAGAGTTTGCTCACCATATTGAGAATCCAAGCATAATTGGCATTAGAGGTAGGCGGCACGTCATAACCATCCCAACGAGGGTCGTCCGTCAGTTGGTTTTCCGCTCTCCAATCTTTCTGGTTAAAGGGAGGATTGGCCATAATGAAATCGGCTTTCAAGTCTTTGTGCTGGTCATCGGTAAATGTGTTGGCGGCATAATCACCTAAGTCGGCAGCGATACCACGAATAGCAAGGTTCATCTTGGCCAGTTTAAAAGTGGTCTTGGTATATTCCTGTCCATACACCGACACCTTGCGGCGATTGCCATGATGGCTCTCCACAAACTTCATCGACTGCACAAACATACCGCCCGAACCGCAACAAGGGTCGTAGATTTTACCTTCATAGGGTTCAATCATTTCGGCAATCAGATTGACTATCGTTTTGGGCGTATAAAATTCCCCCTTACCTTTTCCTTCTTTAATGGCAAACTTGGAAAGGAAATACTCATAGACACGTCCAATAATATCATTGCCGTCTGCGGATTCCAGAATCGTATCAAATCCATCAACCTTATCCAGCAATGAACCGAGTTTTTCAGCTTCTATTCCCAACGAACTATAATAATTGTTAGGTAATGCACCACGCAAAGGTTTGTTTTCTTTCTCGATGTCAGAAAGTGCCTTATCCACGATTGAAGCGACATTGGGCTGCTTCGCGTTCTCCTTGATATATGTCCAACGCGCTGTTTCCGGAAGATAAAACACATTCTTGGCTGCATAAAACTCCACACTATCCACAAAGTCTTCAAGCCCGTCATTGATGATTTCCCGGCGGCGTTTGTCAAAATGGAAACCTGCATACTTCAAGAATATCAATGACAGCACTACATGCTTGTATTCGCTTGGCTCAATAGAACCACGCAACGCGTCACACGCTTTCCAAAGCACTTCCTCCATCGGAAGGTTCTCTTTCTTATTTGTTGCTTTTTTTGCCATAATTCGTATTATTTGATTTCTTTAGAGGTTGATAAAAGGATTTCCCAATGCCCACCATAACTTGGACCAACTCGTTTGATAATATTCTCTGCTTTCAAACGTTCCAGTGTTATCCTCATTGCTTTCTCCGAGACCTCGCATTGTTTCGCCAATGCAGAAATACTGATTTGTGGGTTTTCTGCAATAAGAGAAAGTATCTTGTTATGCCCCTGTTGTGCCCCTGTTATGCCCTTGTTATGCCCTAACTGGTCGGCTTCTGGTCGCTTCTGGTCGGAATGGTTAGCTTCTTGTACTTCTTCCAAAATATTAGCACATACTGTTGCTTTCATGATAAAGGCAACTAAGTTGTATTGCGGCTCTTTGACACCCAATGCAGACAACTCTCGGCACATACGGTCTACACCCTCGCCAAACTCTTTTACATAGTCGTATGCTTTGAGGAATTCCGCAATTTTCGGATTGCGAGAGAAATGGGTATGACGAATATTGTCAGTGCGAACAATGCCCGGCAACTTGCCTGGTGTTTCGAACACAAGACGGTCGTCGAACATCTTTATCTGAATTTCCGTGCCCTTAATACTGTAATCGCGATGGCAAACGGAGTTCACCACCATCTCTTGTATTACAAACTTGGGGTATTCGCGGTCGGTTTTGAAGATGCCGTCCTCTCCGAGATAGGAATGCTCCTTGACCTGCGTTTCAAGATATTCGACAGTTTTCTGGATCTGTTCAAGAATACGACCATCGAAAGTAACATCTTTGATGACATTCATTTCACGTCCCACCTTTTCCTCTGTGCCGAAATATTTGATAAAACGCACTCTTGCACGAGGAAAGAATGTCTGAGGATGCTTGCCAAAAAGCAATATACAAGCTGCACTGACTTGCGGCACATCACCTTTATAGGTCACAAAACCTTTGTTCTCTTGCAGATATTCCATTGCAGACTTGCCATAGCCAATCCGTTTCATGTAGGCTTTGACTGCATCCATATCTATATCATCAAGCGTGGCATCGTATGCTGTGGAATCCTCGTAATAGCGTTCTCCTTTGTCGTACATAAGTTGCAAACGCTCATCAAAAGTCAGTTTGCGTGATTTGTCTCCTACACGCCAAAACACTTCATCGGCTTGATTCGCATGAAGTCGCGGACTTGCAGGGATGTGCATCAACAATACACGGTTATCACGTCCCTCAGCATCCGTACAAGGCACATAATCCGTAGTGACAGAAACTGATGGAACACAAAAGTCCAAAGGTGTTCGCAATATATCATTGAGATGTTCCTTGTCCTGGTTAACACCCTCTATTCTGCGAGTCTTATCGGATATACCCACAGCAATCATTCCACCATCTGCATTCGCCATAGCGACTATGATAGTGGCAAGGTGTTTAGGCTCAATGAGGATACTTTTACAGTCAAAAGTCTGACCTTCCTGCATCTGCCGTATTTCTTCTATTGTATATTTCATATCCTCTATTTTTCTTTTGTATGGCAAATCAATCTGTGAATATCCACATCCAGCACTTCTGCTATCCGCGCCAATGTGTATAAATCAGGTTGCGAATGATTGTTGCACCACTTTGACACCGTTGCCGGATCTTTCTGCAAAGTTTTAGCAAGCCACTTACTCATAATGCCTTTCTCAGCTAATACAGCCTTTATACAGTTCAAATTCGCCATATTATATTCAATTATAAATTGCGTCAAATGCAAAGCTACATATTTTATTTGGTTTGCGAGCATGATTGAAAAATAAAATCCTATATCATAGTGTTTTGGCAAAAGAATTTAATGAAAAGTGATGTGAGAATGGAATTTATTTGCTAATTTTGCATTGCTTTTAAGACAATAAAACATTAACAATGCAAAGAAACAGAATGAACATATTACCAACAACCGCAATTCTGAGCAATAAACGCACAGAATCCGTGTCAAGTGTTCATGTTTCATGCATTGAACCTCGTAGAGTAAATACTTTCCAGCGAACATAGCAAGTACTTTATTGTACTTTGAGAGAATAGAAACTGAATAGTTGGAGAGTCCTTACCAAGCTTTCCAACTATTTTGTTTGTATGCCCATTTGTGACAGTCGCCTTTGTGATGCTCTTCTGCCATTTCCGTCTGATGGGCTGTTGGTAACCGGATTATTAACGTGCAGTGATGCACACAAATTGCAAAGAAATGAACTATAAATTTGATGGCAGTAAGGTGTTCTTTACATCCGATACCCATTTTTATCATGGGAATATCATTCGTTTCTGCAACAGACCGTTTAAGGATGTGGAAGTGATGAATGAGACTATAATCTCCAATTGGAATAATACAGTCGGGCAGGATGATATCGTGTTTCATCTGGGAGATTTCTGTCTTGGCGGTTCAGCCGAATGGACTAAAATCCTTGACAGGTTGAACGGAAAGATATATCTGATTATGGGTAATCACGATTTGAAAAATATACGCCAAGGCTACATTGATAGATTTGAGCATGTAGCAATGCAGATGCACATAGAAATCGGCAAGCAGAGGATATATCTGAATCATTATCCCTTTTTATGCTTTGATGGTGGATACAAGGATGTGTGGCAACTGTTCGGGCATGTTCACACAAGAAAGAACAACACCGGACTTGACGCTGCCCGGCTTCAATATCTCTATCCGACACAATACGATGTCGGAGTTGATAACAACAACTTTACACCCGTTTCATTTGAACAGGTTAAAAGAATTATTACCAAACAAATAGAAAAAGGAGGACGGTGATATGAAGATACAATACATGAACGACCTGCATTTGGAGTTCAGCGATAACAGCAGGTGGATGAAACATAATGAATTACCTGTAACAGGTGATATTCTGGTGCTAGCCGGAGATATATTCTATTTGAAAAACAAGGTTGCTCCTTTGAGCAATTTCTGGAAGTGGGCATCTGCAAATTATCGGCAGGTGCTCATTGTGCCCGGGAACCATGAGTATTACAATTATTGTGATGTGATGGACAAGGGATTGCAATGGAATAGGAAGTTCAAAAACAATGTAGGATATTATCAGAATCAGGTAGTGCGGATTGATGATACCGACTTTATCATGAGCACTTTGTGGTCTAGGATTTCTCCTATCGACGAATACTTCGTATGGAAGGGCATGAACGACTTTCGGCAGATAATGTATAATGGGAAATTGCTCCAGACAGAGGAATTCAATAAGATGCACAGTTTCTGCTTGGATTTCATCAAACAAAGTCTGGCAGAAAGCACCGCCAAACACATTGTGGTAGTAACGCATCATCTTCCTACATTAGAGGTGGTAGCCCCTCATCATAAGGGTTCTGTGCTGAATAGTGCATTTGCAACTGAACTTAGTGGGCTTATTGCTGACAGTCGCATTGATGCGTGGATTTATGGTCATTCGCATACCAACATTGATGCTGAGATAAACGGAACAAAGGTTGTTTGCAATCAGATGGGGTATGTTTTCCAAAATGAACATCTCGCCAATGGTTTTGAGCCGGGCAAGTTCCTTGTCTTGTAGCAAATATTGTCTTGGTTGATATGCCTTAAGACATCAATGTATCATATAGTAAACAAAACAGCTCGGTTTTGCATATTATATGATATGTTGTGATAGAGTATTTTCAGTTATTTGAATTTTTCGAATAACTGAAAATACTGATTTTTACCATTACATAATTATCGTAACGCAAACATCGTAATAATCACCCAGCATCCTCATTGTAAAGGGGTTTTCTTTTGGTCAGCATAACTTAACCTTACAGATTAAAACATTTTTCCACCAGAGTTTTCAAATGCTCAGTCGTAAGATTTGCCAAACCAATTTGTTCTATATAGGCAAAGTCTGCATTCTTTTTATTTATCACAAATTTCCTTTCTACGCCATCAATGCTTGCCAGCAGATGATAGTTTCCTTTATAAGTCTGCTCAACACGTATATCGCTGATGGCGTGTCCGTTGATTTCCATTGTAGCATTCTCGGCTTCGCATTCCCATTCGTCCCATGCTTTCAGGTGGTTGGCGATAGTTGACTCAACTCTGCCTATCCACGACTCCGATACCCCATTTTCAACTG
>ERZ857785.3893-NODE-3893-length-10306-cov-7.965077_pt1 | contig 10306 bp, 8 predicted proteins | sample MGYA00519763_ERZ857785 | MGnify/ENA primary metagenome ERZ857785 (study PRJEB31778, sample SAMEA3449365) | human gut metagenome | biome: human gut; feature: human-associated habitat; material: faeces | place: United Kingdom | collected 2010/2012 ... | reverse complement strand
ACGGCCCGAAGGTCATCGAATACAACTGCCGCTTCGGCGACCCCGAGACGCAGGTCGTCCTGCCGCTGCTCGAGAGCGACCTGCTGACGATCATGCAGGCCTGCCGCAACGGCACGCTCGCCGAAACGGAGGTCAAATTCTCCGATGGCGCCGCCTGCTGCGTCATCATGGCGTCCGACGGCTACCCGGAGCACTATGAAAAGGGCTTTGCCATCACGATGCCCGCCGAGACCGCCGCGCACACCTATGTGGCGGGCGCAAAGCTGACCGACGGCAAGCTGCTGACCAACGGCGGACGCGTGCTCGGCGTGACCGCAACGGCGCAGGATCTCAGGAGCGCCGTGGAAAAAGCATACACGATGGTGCAGAGCGTGCAGTTTGACAATGCGTTCTACCGCCATGACATCGGCCAGCGCGCCCTCAAGGCGCTGGAACAGTGAAGGGAGAGAGCGCAGGCATGGTTTACAGAGTATACGTAGAAAAGAAGGCGGCGCTGGCGAACGAGGCGCGCGCCCTGCTGGAGAATCTGCGGGCATTTCTGGGCATCGAGTCCCTGACGGGGCTGCGCCTGTTCAACCGCTATGACCTCGAGGGCATCAGCCGGGAGCTGTTCGACTACACCGTCAAGACGGTGCTGTCCGAGCCCCAGCTCGACATCGTGACGGACGCGCTGCCGCAGGGCGACGCGGTGTTTGCCGTGGAGTATCTGCCCGGCCAGTATGACCAGCGGGCGGACTCTGCCGCGCAGTGTGTGCAGATCCTGTCGCAGGGCGAGCGTCCGCTCGTGCGCACCGCGCGCGTGTATGCGCTCGAGGGCAAGCTGACGGATGCCGAGATCGCCGCGATCAAGCAGTACGTCATCAACCCCGTCGAGAGCCGCGAGGCATCTCTGGAGCTGCCGGAGACGCTGCGCATGGAGTATGACATCCCCACCACCGTGCGCACCGTGGAGGGCTTCACCGCGATGGACAGCGCTGCGCTCGATGCGCTGCGTGATGAGCTCGGTCTCGCCATGGATCTGGACGATCTGACGTTCCTGCAGCGCTATTTCCGCGACGATGAACGCCGCGAGCCCACCATCACCGAGATCCGCGTGGTGGACACTTACTGGTCCGACCACTGCCGCCACACCACCTTCTCCACCCACATCGACAACGTGGAGATCGACGATCCCGCGATCCAGGCAGCCTACGAGCGGTATCTGGCCGCGCGCGTGGAGGTCTACGGCGAGGAAAAGGCAGCCAAGCGCCCCCAGACCCTCATGGACATCGCCACCATCGGCGCAAAGACCCTGAAAAAGCGCGGCCTGCTGCCGGAGCTCGACGAGAGCGAGGAGATCAATGCCTGCTCCATCCACGTCACCGCCACGGTCGACGGCGAGGCGCAGGACTGGCTGCTGATGTTCAAAAACGAGACCCACAACCACCCCACCGAGATCGAGCCCTTCGGCGGCGCAGCCACCTGCATCGGCGGCTGCATCCGCGACCCGCTCTCCGGCCGCGCCTATGTGCATCAGGCCATGCGCGTGACCGGCGCGGGCGACCCGAGAGTCGCGCTCGACAAGACGCTGTCCGGCAAGCTGCCGCAGCGCAAGCTGTGCCAGACCGCAGCTGCGGGCTACTCCTCCTACGGCAACCAGATCGGTCTTGCGACCGGTCACGTGGCGGAGATCTATCACGAGGGCTACATCGCCAAGCGTCTGGAATGCGGCGCTGTCGTGGCAGCCGCGCCGGCATACAACGTCCGCCGCGAATGCCCCGCCCCCGGCGACGTGGTCATCCTGCTGGGCGGCCGCACGGGTCGTGACGGCATCGGCGGCGCGACCGGCTCGTCCAAGAGCCACAACCTGAAATCGCTTGCGACCATGGCCTCCGAGGTGCAAAAGGGCAACGCGCCCGAGGAGCGCAAGATCCAGCGTCTGTTCCGCAACAGCGACGTGACCCTCCTCATCAAGCGCTGCAACGACTTCGGCGCGGGCGGTGTCAGTGTTGCCATCGGCGAGCTGGCCGACGGTCTGCGCATCGATCTGGATGCCGTGCGCAAGAAGTACGACGGTCTCGACGGCACGGAGCTTGCCATCTCCGAATCGCAGGAGCGCATGGCCGTGGTCGTTGCCGCCGGGGACGCAGATGCCTTCATCCGCGCCGCCAAAGCGGAAAACCTCGAGGCGTATCAGGTGGCCGTCGTCACCGAGGACGCCCGCATGGTCATGGAGTGGAACGGTGCGGTCATCGCCGACCTCAGCCGTGCCTTCCTCAACACCAACGGCGCTGTCAAGCACGCCGGTGTGCGCGTGGCGCGCAAGGATCGCGCGCCGCTGGCACAGCCCCGCTTCAGTTCCCTTCGTGAGATGGCCTCCAGCCTCCGCTGCGCCTCCCGCCGCGGTCTCGTAGAGCGCTTTGACAGCACCATCGGCGCGGGCTCGATCCTGATGCCCTACGGCGGCAGGACGCAGCGCTCCCCCGCGCAGGCGATGGCCGCCGTGTTCCCGGTGCTGCCCGGTCAGGAGACGGATCAGGCCAGCGTCATGGCCTGGGGCTGCGACCCGGAGCAGACGAGCACCGATCCCTACATCGGCGCTTACAACGCGGTCTACACCTCGATGGCAAAGCTCGTCGCCGCCGGTGCCGACTACAAGAAAGCCTACCTCTCCTTCCAGGAGTTTTTCGAGAAGCTGCGCACCGATCCGGAGCGCTGGGGCAAGCCCTTCGCCGCCCTGCTCGGCACGGTGGACGCGCAGCTCGAACTCGGCGCTGCCGCCATCGGCGGCAAGGACTCCATGTCCGGCACGTTCCTCGATCTCGATGTGCCGCCCACGCTCATCTCCTTTGCCATCGCGCCGCTGAAAAAGGGCGAGGTGCTCTCCACGGAGTTTAAGGCCGCGGGTCATCCCGTGTACCTGTTCTCCGGTGCGGACGCCGACGGCGTCAAGACCGCATGGGAGGCGCTGCACGCACTCGCACGCAGCGGAAAAGTCCGCGCCGCGTGGGCCGTGGAAAACGGTCTGAGCGAGGCCGTGATGAATATGTCCTTCGGCAACGAGATCGGCTTCAGCGCCGAAAACACGGCCGTGGACTGGAACACGCTCTATCCCGGCGCGATCGTGGCAGAGCTCACCGAGGACACGGCGGACGCCATCCGTCTGGGTGTCACCACCGCAGAGCCCATCGTGCGCATCGGCGCCGACAGCGCCGCCATTTCGGAGCTGCTTGCGCTCAATGAGGGCGTGCTGGAATCCGTCTACCCGAGCCGCACGGCAGCCGATACGACGGAGGTCCCGCTGCTGTCCGCCCCCGCCGTGCAGCGCGTCGCGCCCAAGATCGGCGTGGCCGTGCCCAAGGTGCTCATCCCCGTGTTCCCCGGTACGAACTGCGAATACGACTCCGCCCGCGCCGTGCGGCGCGCCGGACTCGAGCCGGAGATCCTCGTGCTCAACAACCAGTCCGCGCAGGACGTGGCCGACTCCATCAGCCGGTTTGCCGACGCTGCGCGCAGCAGCCAGATCATCTTCGTCCCCGGCGGCTTCTCCGGCGGCGACGAGCCGGACGGCTCGGCCAAGTTCATCACCGCCTTCTTCCGCAACCCGGAGGTACGGGATGCGACCATGGATCTGCTGAAAAACCGCGACGGTCTCATGCTCGGCATCTGCAACGGCTTCCAGGCGCTCATCAAGCTCGGTCTTGTGCCCTACGGCGAGATCATCGACACGGACGCGTCCTGCCCGACGCTGACCTTCAACACGATCGGCCGCCACCAGTCGCGTCTGGTGCGCACCCGCATCGCCTCCAACCGCTCTCCGTGGCTGGCCGGCACGCAGGTCGGCGACGTGTACACCGTCCCCATCTCCCACGGTGAGGGCCGCTTCCTGTGCAGCGAGGAGCTGGTGCGCAAGATCGCCGACAACGGCCAGATCATCACGCAGTACGTGGACGTTAACGGCGTGCCCGGCATGGACGTGGACGTCAACCCCAACGGTTCGATCTGGGCCATCGAGGGCATCACGTCCCCGGACGGCCGCGTCCTCGGCAAGATGGGTCACGCCGAGCGCATCGGCGACGGCCTGTATCAGAACGTGGACGGCTGCTATGATATGAAGCTGTTCCAGTCCGCGAAGAAGTACTTTGACATTTGATAAGGGAGGGCTCGCAACATGATGACGGATATTGAGATCGCCCAGCAGTGCCGGATGCACCCGATCGCGGACATCGCCGCCACCGCCGGTATCGACGAATCCTATCTCGAACAGTACGGCCGCTATAAGGCCAAGATCGACCCGCAGCTGCTCAAGGATCGCGCCGAGCGTCCGGACGGCAAGCTCATCCTCGTGACGGCCATCAACCCCACCCCTGCGGGTGAGGGCAAGACCACGACCTCCGTCGGTCTGGCAGACGGTCTGCGCAAAATCGGCAAAAATGCCGTGGCTGCGCTGCGTGAGCCGTCGCTCGGTCCGGTATTCGGCGTCAAGGGCGGCGCTGCCGGCGGCGGCTATGCGCAGGTCGTGCCCATGGAGGACATTAACCTTCACTTCACCGGTGATTTTCACGCCATCGGCGCAGCCAACAACCTGCTAGCCGCCATGCTCGATAACCACATCCAGCAGGGCAACGCCCTGGGCATCGACGTCAAGCAAATCACGTGGAAGCGCTGCGTGGACATGAACGACCGCCAGCTGCGCCAGATCGTGGACGGTCTCGGCGGACGCATTCAGGGTGTGCCCCGCGAGGACGGCTTTGACATCACCGTAGCCTCCGAGGTCATGGCGGTGCTGTGCCTCGCCAGCGACATCACCGATCTCAAGGCGCGGCTCGGCCGCATGATCGTGGCCTACACCTTCGACGGCAAGCCCGTCACCGCCCACGACCTCAAGGCCGAGGGCGCGATGACCGCGCTGCTCAAGGATGCGCTCAAGCCCAATCTCGTGCAGACGCTTGAGGGCACGCCCACGCTCATCCACGGCGGTCCGTTTGCGAACATCGCCCACGGCTGCAACTCCGTCACCGCGACTCGCATGGCGCTCAAGCTGGGCGACTATGTCGTGACCGAGGCCGGCTTCGGCGCGGATCTGGGCGCGGAGAAGTTTCTGGACATCAAGTGCCGTCTGGCAGGGCTGCGCCCGAACGCCGTGGTCATTGTGGCCACCGTGCGCGCGCTCAAGAGCCACGGCGGTGTGCCCAAGGCCGAGCTGAACACGGAGAATCTGGATGCCCTGGAAAAGGGTCTGCCCAATCTGCTGCACCATGTCAACACCATCCGCAGCACGTATCACCTGCCGTGTGTGGTCGCGATCAATGCCTTCCCCACCGACACGGAAGCCGAGCTGCGGCTCGTGGAGGACAAGTGCCGGGAGCTCGGCGTGCGCGCCGTGCTCTCCGAGGTCTGGGCCAAGGGCGGCGAGGGCGGCAAGGCGCTGGCTGAAGAGGTCGTGCGCCTGTGCGAGCAGCCCTGCACGGAGGAATTTACCTTCTCCTACCCCACCGACACGACGCTTGTCAGAAAGCTCAACGCCATCGTGCAGCGCGTCTACGGCGGCGCGCAGGCCGTGCTGACCCCCACTGCCCAGAAGCAGGCAGAGCGGCTCACAGAGCTCGGCTTCGGCGATCTGCCGGTGTGCATGGCAAAGACGCAGTACTCCCTGTCGGATGATCCCACTCTGTTGGGCGCGCCCAAAGATTTTGCCGTCACCGTGCGCAGTCTGAAGGTCAGCGCCGGTGCGGGCTTCATCGTTGCCCTGACGGGCGAGATCATGACCATGCCGGGTCTGCCCAAGGTCCCCGCTGCCGAGAAGATCGACGTGGACGAAAACGGCAGGATCACCGGTCTGTTCTGAGCTGCCGGATAACCGCATATGAAAAGAGGCCGCGATCGTGTGATCGCGGCCTCTGTGTCTTTGCAGATATAAAAATTCGGAGCAAACCATACAGCTTGCTCCGAGTGGTCGGAGTGTAATTATAGGATTTCAGAAAACGCAGATATATCAGCGGTTTGCTGGCAGTCGGCAAGAGGTGTCTATTCTAAAGGCAATTGTATAGTCAGCGATTCTTCTATCAACGTGCACGCTGCAAACTTGCTATTGAATTTTACAGCAGAATGGGATATACTGTGTCTGAAAGGAGCTGGTAGATATGCCAAACATTAAACCCATTTCTGACCTGCGAAATTACAGCGAGGTACTGCATGATGTGGCCGTAGGCGCTCCTGTCTTTTTGACGAAAAACGGGCGCGGACGATACGCCATCGTAGATATGCAGGACTATGAGAAAGCACAAGCCACCATCCGCCTGATGAATGAACTTGCAAAAGGCCGACGCTCCGGCGAGACGGAAGGCTGGTTGACACCGGACGATATGAGGGCGCATTTCCGCGCAAGAGCGAATGAAGAATAGAATTCATTATTCGCCCGAGTCCCATCGTGATCTGGATGATATTTGGGACTACATCGTATCGGAACTTCAAAACCATTCTGCTGCGGAGCATGTGATCGATCGCATTATGGATGCGGGTGACCAGTTGAAAAACTTTGCAGAGATGGGAACCCCATTATCCTCTATTGCAGACGTCGGTACGGACTATCGTTTTCTTGTCAGCGGCAATTATATGGTGTTTTACCGTGTGCGAGGCAGTGATGTCTACATTGACCGAGTTCTGTATGGCCGCAGCGATTATATGAGCGCCCTATTCAAAGACCTACTGCACAAAGAAACAACAATATAATTAAAACCGGCAAGTTTCTACAGAAACTTGCCGGTTTTTTCCTGCGCAATTACTATTTCGCTTTATCTGCAAGCTCTATTAGTTTGCTAAAGTTATCTGGATTTTCGATTAGCTTAGGCAATAGCTGAAGCATCATTTGGTTAGCAAACTGTTCATTTGGCGGAGTGTTTTGTTGGTCAACCGTATCGGATGCGGTCTTTTCTGCAGCCTTAATTTGCAGCTTTTTCAAAACTTCATCGTCATTTTTTCGATTTAAAAGGCCACTTGGATAGTAATAGCGTTTGAGATCATCCCATCTTATATCCTTATATCCGCACGCAAGCGCCATCTCTTCAAGCAATTTTATGTATCTATCATTAAGCTGTTGTGGATTTGAAGAGGGTTTATCTGCTTCATCCATATAGGACTTCCAAGCTTGTCTAACTTTTTGATTTTTGTGAAAAACTACATCGATTGAGTTAAGCGATTTAACATTTTCTTCTTCGGAAATAAAAAACCTGTAAGAAACTGCTGTTTCAAAGACTTTGCGTTTTGCAGTTTGTTCACCAGAAAACTTTTGGTAAAGAATCGTAATCACAGTTGCGACGACACCAGAAAAAACAACAGATAAAGCGGTAACGATGATATCCATAAATGCACACCCCTATCAACTTTACGTTCTTCAAATAGTATAGTTGAATTTTAACAACGAATCAAGAGAATAAAAATAGGTGAGCCCTATAAGGACTCACCTATGGTCGGAGTGGCGAGACTTGAACTCGCGGCCTCATGGTCCCGAACCATGCGCGCTACCATCTGCGCTACACCCCGATGCAGCTTTTTCATTATAATGATTTGCAGCACGCTTGTCAAGCAAAATCTCACTTTTCGCGGAGAAATATTTGTCGATTCTTGTTTTCGGAATTTCTGCATCTTTCTGCTATTTTTTCTCTTGACAGCGGCAGCGCCTGACCCTATACTAAAGATGCTGCGGTCAGCCCTGTCTTGCAAACTTTGCTGACTACATCGCTGGAGACCGGAACATCCGGTCTCCTTTTTTCATTTCCCGCAAAATAACCGGCGGATGCGCGCAGGGCGCATCCGCCGTTGTTTCATGCTTCGCCGCTGCACAGGGGCGCACGCTGCTGCCCCATCGTATAGACCATGTCCCAAAAGCGCAGGTCAAACCGGCAGCAGTTTTCAAAGATCTCACACAGGTGCTGCGCCGCCGCCTCATCGACGGAAGCGCCAAGCGCGTCGATGCGGTCGATCAGATCCTGATTGGTCTGGCGGTAGGCATCCGACACATAGCCCGCGAACCACGCGCCGTAGCGCTCATCCGAAAGCGCGTTCGGATAGCGTGCGGTCATCTGCTCGGCCACATACGCATAGCTCCAGGAGCAGTTGAGCAGCGTCACGAGTCCGGTCAGCACATCGCCCGCCTGCGCCTCGCAGATCATATAGTGCGTGTAGGCGCTGTTGTCGATATGCGGACGCGCGGCGTCGATCTCCGCATCCGTGACACCGAGACGCCGCATATACGGCAGGTGCGTGCGATACGTCTCACCGATCGTGTCCGAGAGCTGCGTGCTCAGAAAACGGATCTGCTCAAAATCATCAGCCTTCTGGATGATGGCCGCAAAGATCTTCACATAATCGCGCAGGTACAGATAGTCCTGCAGCATATAGTACCGGAACTTCTCCTCCGGCAGCGTGCCGTCCGCCATCTGCACCACAAAGGGGTGGCTCAGATACTGCGGCCAGATCTTCTCCGCGCACGCATAGATCCTCTGGGAAAGCTTCACCTCGCGCCTCGCTTATTTGTGTGCGATGATCGCGACATAACCGCCGCTCTGATAGCCGGGCACAACGTCCTCCACGACCTCGTTGGTGTACATGGGGTTGCGCAGCAGCGTCTGATAGAATGCAAAGTCACGGAAGCCGAGCGACTTGAGCGCGTCGATCTTCTCCTCAGTGGAGTGCCACACACCGGCGCAGCACAGCTCCAGCGGGTACGGCAGCTCGGGCATGACGCCGTTGAGCGAGGGGTGATCAAACGTGCCGGCTTCCTTCGCCAGCAGGTACATGAAGCCGAACGCGCTCTCCTTGGGCACATCCAGCGAAATAAACGTTCCGTTCGGCTTGAGCGCCTTCTTGCAGACGTTGAACGCATACGTCAGGTCCTCCATGTAGCTGGAGCTGCCGTTGAGATAGATCACGTCGTAGGCGTTGTCCTCGAGCTCTGCCTCCTCGATCGCACCGAACGAGATCACGTTCACGCCGCGCTTTTGCGCGATCGCACCCATGTCACGCGAGGGCTCGATGCCCTCGATGCCGCTGCAGTCGATCATGCTCTCGAACAGGCCGCTGCCGCAGCCGACGGAGAGCACGCGCTTGCCGGAAATGTCGCCAAGCGCTTTCTGGAACAGGCGGAGCTCGCTCTGGAACAGGTTTTCATTGGTCATGAACCATGCGTCGTACTGTGCCGCATAGCCGTCAAATTTCGGTTTCATCATCAAAGATCCTTTCTGAGTATCATTTCGTTTGCCGCAGACGGCAGACGCGCCGCTCGGACAAAAATCAACGGTTTTTTCATTATAGCATATATGTGTTTGGCCTGCAATCCCGCAATATCAGCGTCTAAAAGGGAAGCGGGAAAAACCACCGGCAGGCATCCGAAGATGCCTGCCGGTGGTTGCGAAGGCTCACTTCCATTCACAGTTTCACAACGATGGAAGCGGGATTCTCGTTCCTCTCCGGGAGGGGAATCAGCTGCCAGCCGCTTCATATACCTCTTTTAGGCTTAACTTTTCATCAAGATCACAGAAACACCATTCGAGAGTTTTTTCTGTGAACCCGCTCAATTCCCAATGTTTGTATATTGCCAGATAATCATATTGCTTTTGGCTGATGAAATGGATGTCTTGAAGGGTCTGGCTCTCTGTATTAAAAATCGCAATGAAGTCACGATCACGCACCCCCATATCATTACGCACATAGCCCAACAGATAGCACGTGCCGGTTTTCTCGTCAAACTCCAGATGTCTTAGTACGGTTCGCACATCTTCAGCAAACAGTGTGCTTACTTTTGTGAAGGTGTTTGTCTCATAAACCCCAAGCTGAGTTCTTAAAGAAGTGATGGGCTTCTCGATATTGTAAAAAAAGCTGCCGTCGGGCGAAAAGCAAAATCCTTCATCCTGTGCGCCAATTCTGGTGATCGTGATCCGTTTTAGCAGGCAGAGGGAGTCCAGATCATAAAACCCCAGGCGCCCTTCTGTGGACTTCACGGCGATGATATTCTTTCCCGGCATAAAAGCGGCTGTATACGTATAGGGGATATCGCGGAATTTCGCAAGCTCATTTCCTGCTTTATCATATATATAAACCGTTCTGCCGCTGCAGCCCACCTGATAAGACTCGTTTTGATAAAAGCTCCAAAATCTTCTCATGCGAACGCTCCTTTTTCGATGCGCAAATTCTCGATTATTTCATTCATTATAGCATCAAATGGGGAATCCGCAAGAAATGGCATAAAAAATCCACCGTAATTCTATCAAAACTACGGTGGACTTATGGCGGAGAGTAAGGGATTCGAACCCCTGTGGCGTTGCCGCCT
>ERZ857785.3885-NODE-3885-length-10325-cov-3.670204_pt1 | contig 10325 bp, 5 predicted proteins | sample MGYA00519763_ERZ857785 | MGnify/ENA primary metagenome ERZ857785 (study PRJEB31778, sample SAMEA3449365) | human gut metagenome | biome: human gut; feature: human-associated habitat; material: faeces | place: United Kingdom | collected 2010/2012 ... | reverse complement strand
GGTCGTTTTGAAACCAGCCCGGACAACGATATCGCTTCCGTCGCTGATACCGCCTAAAATACCGCCGGCGTGGTTGGTCAGCTTGACAATGGAGCCGTCCGCATTTACATGGAAGGCATCGTTATTGGTAAGCCCGGTAGCTGTGCAGACCGAGAAACCGTCTCCGATTTCCACGCCTTTTACGGCGCCGATGGAGACGAGTGCTTTTGCAAGGTTGGCATCGAGCTTTTCAAACACCGGATCGCCGACACCGGCCGGCATATGGTGAACGACACATTCGACCACACCGCCGACGGAATTTTTTTCCGCCATGGCTTTTGTTAAAAGCTCGGAAGCCTTTTCGGCAGCCTCTGCATCCGGCATATTCAGGGCGTTATTCGCGATTTCAGCGGTATCAAAAGACTGGATTTCCACGTCACCGATGGAGCGGGTGTAGGCGGAAACGGTGATGCCAAGCTCAGAGAGCATTTTTAAGGCAATGGCACCTGCAGCCACGCGTGCGATCGTCTCGCGTCCTGAGGAGCGTCCGCCGCCGCGGTAGTCGCGGAAACCGTATTTTGCATCAAACGTATAGTCGGCGTGGCCCGGTCTGTAATAGGAAGCAATGTCGCTGTAATCTTTGGAATGCTGATCCTCATTCCATACCACCATGGAAATCGGGGTACCGGTCGTTTTTCCTTCGAAAGTGCCGGATAAAATCTGAACGGTATCGGATTCTTTCCGTTTTGTGGTAAAGCGGTTCTGTCCCGGCTTCCTGCGGTCGAGGTAAAACTGAATATCCTCCTCGGAAAGCGAAAGGCCGGCCGGCACTCCGTCCACAACAACGCCCACGCCTTTTCCATGAGACTCTCCCCAGGTGGTCAGTCTGAAGATGGTACCAAATGATGATCCTGCCATATATAAAGTCCTCCTGAATTTTTTCGTATATTTATAAAATAACTGGAAAAGATTTCTAATAAATTATACCGGAAAGTAAAACATTCGTAAAGCTCTTTTTCGGAGACGAAATTCACCGTTATACCGTTTGACAAACGAAAAGGCAGCACGTATAATGAGAATGTATTTTCGGGCAGTGAAAGCCGGTAAAATAAAACAAACAAAAAGGAAGAGTGTGCATGAATTTTTTAGACAAAATGGAGCGAAAATATGGGAGATACGCGTTAAGCCATCTGACGATGTACATTATCGTAACGTACATTGCGGGATATATCATTGCGCTTGCGGCTCCCATCATGAGACAGTATCTGACGCTGGAACCATATTATATTCTGCACGGACAGATCTGGCGTCTGGTGAGCTGGATTCTGATTCCGCCGAGCAGTCTCGACATCTTTACGATTATTATGCTGTTTTTCTACTACTCAATCGGAACGAGTCTTGAAAGAGCCTGGGGAGATTTCAAATATAACGTTTATATCTTTTCGGGTATTCTGATGACGATCCTCGGTTCCTTCCTGCTGTATGGAATCGAGTACGCAGTGAAGGGGTATCCGGCGCTGATGGGAACTGCATTCAGCACCTATTATATCAGCCTTTCTATTTTTCTTGGCTTTGCGATCAGTTTTCCGGATATGCAGGTGCTTTTGTACTTTATTATCCCGATCAAGATCAAATGGCTGGCGTATCTTGACGTAGCACTTCTTGCTTATAGCATGATTACCAGCATTCTGAGCGGAAACTGGGCAGGATGTGTTGTTATTTTGTGTTCCCTGGCAAACGTCCTGGTGTTTTTCCTGATGACAAGAAAGGGAAAACATAACTCTTTCCGGCAGAACAGACGCAGGAAAGAATTTAAAAAAGCCGTATCAAGAGGAGAAGCCGAATACCGCAATCCAAATGGAATCACAAAACACAAATGTGCGATTTGCGGGCGGACTGAAAAGGATGATCCGAATCTGGAGTTCCGTTTCTGCTCCAGATGCAACGGAAATTATGAATACTGCCAGGATCACCTGTTTACGCATGAACATGTAAAATAAAGAAGGAGAGAAAGTATGAGAAGAACGAAAATTGTCTGCACCATGGGGCCAAATACCAACTCCCGTGACCTGATGAAAAAACTGATTGAAACCGGAATGGATGTTGCTCGTTTTAATTTTTCTCATGGAGACCACGATGAGCAGAAAATGCGTATGGATATGCTGAAAGAGCTTCGAAAAGAGCTGAAAACTCCTGTGGCAATCCTTCTGGATACCAAAGGACCGGAAATCCGTACCGGCGTTTTGAAAGATGGCAAAAAAGTAAATCTGGTAACCGGACAGACCTTCACCCTGACAACCGTTCAGGAGACCGGAGATGAAAATCACTGTTCTGTCAGCTACACAGGCCTTACGGAAGATATCAAAGAGGGAGACACAATACTGATCGATGATGGTCTGATCGGCCTGCGCGTAGAAAAAGTAAATGCACCGGAAATTGTCTGTACCGTAGTAAACGGCGGCGAGCTCGGAGAAAAAAAGGGTGTGAATGTACCAAACGTTTCGATCAATCTTCCGAACCTCACGGAGAAAGACAAAGGAGATCTTCTCTTTGGTATTGAACAGGATATTGATTTTGTAGCGGCTTCTTTTATCCGAAATGCAGAGGCAATTAACGAAATCCGTGAGTTTCTTGTGGCAAACGGAGGAGAGCATATTGATATCATTGCCAAAATCGAAAATGCGGAAGGTGTGCAGAACATCGACAGCATCATCGATGCGGCAGATGGTGTGATGGTTGCAAGGGGAGACCTTGGTGTAGAGATTCCGGCGTGCCAGGTACCGCATGTACAGAAAATCATCATTGAAAAATGCAATCATAAATACAAACCGGTTATCACAGCAACCCAGATGCTGGATTCCATGATCCGGAACCCGCGTCCGACCCGTGCAGAGGTAGCCGATGTTGCGAATGCAATTTATGATGGAACGGATGCGATCATGCTCTCCGGCGAAACAGCAGCCGGAAAATATCCGGTCGAGGCAGTTATCATGATGGGAGAGATTGCCGAGCAGACGGAGCGTTATCTGAAATTCGAAGATTACCGCGATGGAAAAGCGCTGGAAGGAAAGCTGAATGTTTCCGCGGCAGTCGGAAGCGCAGCCGTTTCTATGGTAGAACACATCAAAGCAGCCTGCATTGTGACCCCGACGATGTCCGGTCAGACCGCAAGACTGATCTCCAACCTTCGTCCGAGCGTACCGATTTACGGCGTTACCCCATATGAATGGGCAAGAAGAAAAATGCAGCTCTACTGGGGCGTTCGTCCGGTGACCGGATACGAGGAAGATTCTACGGAGAACATCATTTCCCATGCTATGTATATGGTGCGCCGTGAGGAGCTTGTAGAACGCGGTGATATGGTTATTTTTACGGCCGGAGACCCTGCCACCAACGAGGTGACGGGTGAAGGATATATGACAAACATGCTTCACATTATTCAGGCAAAATAAGCAGAAGAAGGAGACAAAAGAGAATGACGAAGAAGCCTTTTGTAACAAAAGAAAAACTGGAAGAAATCGCAGCAGCAGTACCAACTCCGTTTCACATTTACGATGAAAAAGGAATTCGTGAGAATGCGAAAGCGGTAAAGGAAGCTTTTTCCTGGAATCCGGGATTTCGTGAGTATTTTGCTGTGAAAGCGAACCCAAACCCGACACTGATCAAAATGCTGGGTGAATATGACTGCGGATGCGACTGCTCTTCTTACACGGAGCTGATGCTTTCCGATGCGATGGGATTTGAGAAAGATAAAATCATGTTTTCATCCAACGTAACACCGGCTGCAGAGTATCAACTGGCTGCAGAGCTTGGTGCGATCATTAACCTTGATGATATTACACATATTGATTTTCTTGAGAAAACATTAGGCTACATTCCGAAGAAAATCTGCTGCCGTTATAACCCGGGCGGACTGTTTAAAATCAGCACCGATATTATGGACAATCCGGGAGATGCCAAATACGGTATGACAACCGAGCAGATTTTTGAGGCATTCCGCATTCTGAAGGCAAAAGGGGCAGAAGAGTTCGGCATCCATTCCTTCCTTGCAAGTAATACCGTAACCAATGATTACTACCCGGTTCTGGCAAAAACACTGTTTGAGCTGGCTGTAAAGCTGCAGGAAGAGACGGGCGTGAAGATTAAATTCATCAATCTTTCCGGCGGCGTCGGAATTCCGTACAAACCGGATCAGGAAGGCAATGACATCCGCGTGATTGGCGAGGGTGTACATAAAGTGTACGATGAAGTTCTTGTTCCGGCCGGCATGGGCGATGTTGCAATTTACACGGAAATGGGCCGTTTTATGATGGGACCGTACGGCGGACTCGTTACCCGCGCCATCCATCAGAAACACATCTACAAAGAGTACATCGGCTGCGACGCCTGCGCGGTCAACCTGATGAGACCGGCTATGTACGGCGCTTACCACCACCTCACCGTGATGGGAAAAGAAGATCAGCCGTGCGATCACAAATATGACGTAACGGGTTCCTTATGCGAAAACAATGATAAATTCGCTATCGACCGCATGCTTCCGGAAGTGGAAGTCGGAGACCTCCTCTTCATCCACGACACCGGCGCACATGGATTTTCCATGGGATACAACTACAACGGAAAATTAAAATCTGCAGAGGTTCTGTTAAAAGAGGACGGCAGCTTTGAAGTCATCCGCCGCGCAGAAACCCCGAAAGACTACTTCGCTACACTGGATGGAACACCGGAGTATGAGAAGATGTTTGGAAATAAATAAGAGATAACAACAGTAAAACCCCTTTCAAAAAGAACCATGCGGCAGATGGCCGGTTCTTCGAAAGGGGTTTTCTTTCTTTCAAAAGCTGTTTTTTTGAAGGGAAGACAATAAAAAAAGATCTGCATCAACGTTCGTTTTTGCAGATCTTTTTTAGCTATGCCGCTGGCCGGACTCGAACCGGCACGGTTATTCACCGCTTGATTTTGAGTCAAGTGCGTCTGCCAATTCCGCCACAGCGGCAGTGTTCGTAATCAGAACAAAATATATTTTACCATAAAAACAAGAAGGACGCAAGAGAAAAAAATGGAATAATTATCATAAAAACTTTCTAAAAAAGATTGACGAAAGGAAAAAATAGAAGTATAGTGTAGTTAGTTTAGTACCATACTAAATTTTACATCATAAGTTCAAATAACGATTTATCGAAAACGCCATCGTTAGATGGTCCACAGTGTGTGGAACGAAAACTGTTGTCTTCATAGACAGCAGTTTTTTTGTTGTCTAAAATTAGAAATGAAACATGGTTATGATTCAGTACTGTGAGAACAGCAAGAACCAGGAAGTAGAATTGTTGAAAATAGGAAAGAAAAGATGTAAAAAATCAAAATATATGGTAAAATTAGATAAAATGTAGAAAATGGAGGAAAGAATAGATGAAAGGGGAATATTATCTCGGACTTGATATGGGAAGCAGTTCGGTTGGATGGGCTGTGACAAATGAGAAGTACGAAATTTTGCGCGCACATGGAAAAACACTTTGGGGTGTACGGCTATTTGACAGTGCACAGACTGCAGAAGAGAGAAGAGGGTTTCGGACAGCAAAACGAAGATTGGATCGTCGTAATTGGAGAATAGAATTGCTGCAGAAAATTTTTGCGGAAGAAGTAGAAAAGATAGATGATGGATTTTTTCGCAGAATGAAAGAGAGTCGTTACTGGCCAGAGGATAAGCGTGACAGGCAGGGAAAGTGTCCGGAACTTCCCTATGCATTGTTTGCGGATGATGATTACACAGACAAAGAATATCATAAACAGTTTCCAACCATCTATCATCTGAGAAAATGGTTAATGGAAACTGACGAAACGCCTGATATTCGCCTGATATATCTTGCTCTGCATCATATGATGAAACACAGAGGCCATTTTCTATTAAACGGAAATATCGAACAGGTAAGAGAATTTCAGACAACATTTGAACAGTTCCTTGAAGCAGTGCGGGCAGAAGAACTTGGCTTTTCTTCCGAGATTGGAGTGGAAAGAAGCAAGGAAATAGAGGCAATTTTAAAAGACCGAACATTGACCAAATCTGCGAAAAAGACAAAAGCAGTAAAAGCAATGCGGGCAGAAACATCCTGTGAAAAAGAGTGGCTGGGATTGATTACCGGTGGAACAGCAAAACTGGGAAATCTGTTTGGGGAAAAACAGATGGATACACTGGAACGGCCAAAACTTTGCTTCGCAGATGCAGGTTATGAAGAATACGCTGGAGAGATCGAAGCAGAGCTGGGAGAAAAATATGTATTAATTGAACACGCAAAAGCAGTGTACGATTGGGCTGTTCTGGCTGATATTTTGCAGAACTATTCTTCTCTTTCAGAGGCAAAAGTGGCACTTTATGAAAAGCATAAAAAAGATCTGAAAGATCTGAAAAAGCTGGTCAGAGAGAATCTTTCAAGGGAAGAATATCAGAGACTGTTTGCAAAAAAGGATGAAAAAGCTAATTATTATGCGTATATCAAGGCACCAAAACAATGTAGTCAGGAAGACTTTTACGGTTATCTGAAAAAGAATATTCTGGGCAAGATATCAGATGTGACGAAAGCATCCTGCATGCAGAAGGAAATGGAAATGGGAACGTTTCTTCCGAAACAGACTGTAAAAGACAACAGTGTCATTCCATATCAGATTCATTTATATGAATTAAATGCAATCCTGAAAAATCTGGAAGATAAAGTTCCGCTACTGAAAGAGAATGGAGAGAAGATTCAAAAGATTTTCACATTCCGCATTCCGTACTACGTAGGACCCTTAAACGGAATTCGAAAAAAAGGGGAGAAGAGTAACTGGGCGGTACGAAAAGAAGGCAAAATATATCCATGGAACTTCGATGAGATGGTAGATTTGGAAGCAAGTGCAGAGCAGTTTATTCGAAGAATGACGAATAAATGTACTTATCTGCCAAGTGAAGATGTTTTACCAAAGTATTCTCTGCTGTACAGCAAATACGAAGTTTTAAATGAATTAAATAATCTGCGTTTGGATGGAGAAAAGATATCTGTAGAGCAGAAACAGAAAATATATGAAGAAGTATTCCAGAAAAGCAGAAAGGTTACACAGAAAAAACTGAAAAACTATTTAGTGAAAGAAGGAATTACCGGAAAAGAAGTTGAAATTACCGGAATTGATGGTGATTTCAAGAGTTCTCTTACGGCATACCATGACTTTAAAGAGAAATTAACAAATCTGTCACTGAACCAGGCGGAAAAAGAATGCATCATCCTGAACGTAACGCTGTTTGGAGATGATAAAGCGATACTGAAACAGAGATTAAAGAAACTGTTTCCGGAGTTGACAGAAAAACAAAGAGACAGCATAAGTAAACTGCCGTATCGTGGTTGGGGAAGACTCTCAAAAGTGTTTTTGGAAGAGATGGAAGCACCGGCACCGGAAACGGGAGAGGCATGGTCTATTATTCGGGCTTTGTGGGAGACGAATGACAATCTGATGCAACTGCTTAGCGAAAAATATTTGTTTGCATCGGCAATCGAAGAAAAGAATGGAAACGAACAGAAAAAACGGGATATTTCGTATGAATTAGTCGAGGAGCTTTACGTATCACCGGCAGTGAAGCGGCAGATTTGGCAGAGCCTTTTGATTGTAAAGGAAATCTGTAAAGTGATGGGAAACCCACCGAAACGTGTTTTTATAGAAATGGCAAGAGAAAAAACCGATCAGGGAAGAACCTCTTCAAGAAAAAAGAAACTGCTGGAACTTTATAAAAAATGTAAAGCGGAAGAAAAAGACTGGATAGATGAGATTGAAAAGCGTTCCGATGCGGAAATGAGAAGAGACAAGCTGTATTTGTATTATACGCAAAAAGGAAAATGCATGTATTCCGGTGAAACAATTGAACTGGAGGAATTGTGGGATAATCAGAAGTATGACATTGATCATATTTTTCCACAGTCCAAAGTGATGGATGATAGCCTGGATAACCGGGTACTTGTAAAGAAAAAGTGTAATCAGATGAAAGAGGATAAATATCCGATCGATGAAACAGTTCGGAAAAAAATGCAGCCATTCTGGAAATCTTTAGTGGATGCCGGATTGATCAGTGAAGAAAAATATAAACGGCTGATAAGAGGAAATGGATTTGAACCGTCTGAATTGGCTGGATTTATTTCCAGGCAGCTGGTGGAAACTCGTCAGAGTACAAAAGCGGCAGCAAGTATTCTGCAGCAGGTGATCCCGGATACACAGATTGTTTATGTAAAAGCGCCAACCGTTTCAAAGTTCCGTAAGGATTTTAAATTTCTGAAGGTACGGGAGATGAATGATTATCATCATGCGAAGGATGCTTATTTGAATATTGTCGTTGGCAACGCATATTTTGTAAAATTCACATCAAATCCGATTCACTTCATTAAGGAAAATCCGGGAAGAAGTTATAATCTGAAGAAGATGTTTGAACAGGAAAGAATTGAACGAAACGGAGAAATTGCCTGGGAAGGCGGGAACGGAACCATTGTGACAGTCCGAAAGTTTATGGAAAAGAACAACATTCTTGTGACGCGAAGATCGTATGAGGCAACAGGTGCATTGTTTGACCAGCAGATTGTCAAAAAAGGAAAAGGTCAGGTTCCGATCAAGAGCAGTGATGAACGGCTTTGTGATATACAGAAGTATGGAGGATATAACAAAGAGGCGGGAGCTTACTTTGTACTGGCAGAATCGGAGGGCAAAAAGGGAAAGAAAATACGAACAATCGAGTATGTGCCGATTCGTCTGAAAAAGGAAATTCAGAAGTCAGAAGAAAATATAATTCGGTATCTGGAAGAGGAAAGACAGTTAAAGAATCCGCGAGTGCTGGTGCCGGAAATCAAAATAGATACTCTGTTTTGTGTGGACGGATTTTATATGTGGGTTTCCGGAAGATCAGGGGATCAGCTATTGATGCAAGGTGCAAATCAGCTGGTACTTTCCCAGGAAGAAACAGAAATACTGAAAAAAATAGTACAGTACGTGGAACGTAAAAAACAGAATAAAGAACTGAAAATTTACGATTCCGACCATTTAGAAGAAAAGAAGGTGGTGATGCTGTATGAAACCTTTTTAAATAAATTAACAAATACGGTATATGCAAAAAAACTTGGAGCACAGGCAAAGACATTAACGGAAAAAAGAGAAAAATTTAAAGAATTATGCATAGAAGAAAAGTGTATCGTTTTGTATGAAGTTTTACATTTTTTCCAGTGCCAGAGTGCTGCCGCTGATTTGAAATTAATTGGAGGATCTGGAAGAGCAGGAATTTTGTGTCTCAACAAAAATATAACCGATTGCAGTCGAATCGAAATGATTCATCAATCGCCAACCGGTATCTACGAGCAGACAGTAGACCTGAATGCATTATGAGCTGGCGGATTGTGGTTATTTCCAAACGGGCAAAGCTGGACTATCAGCTTGGTTACCTTGTGGTGCGAAATGAGGAAGTAACAAAAATACATTTAAGTGAAATATCAACCATTCTGATTGAGTCAACAGCAGCAACAGTCACAACAAGTCTGCTGGCAGAGCTGACAAAAAAGAAAATAAAAGTGATTTTTTGCGATGAAAAGAGAAATCCATCGTCGGAACTGGTTGGGTATTACGGAAGTCATGATACCAGCAATAAAATCAGAAAGCAGATTCAGTGGAGCCGGCACAGTAAAGAAGCGATCTGGACAGAAATTGTGACGGAAAAAATACGAAAACAGAAGGAACTGTTAAAAAATATGGGAAAGGAAGAAGCGGGTCTGTTAGAATCATATTTACAGGAGATTGGCTGGAACGATGAGACAAACCGGGAAGGGCATGCGGCAAAGGTATATTTTAATGCATTGTTCGGTATGACATTTACCAGAACTGCGGATTGTCCGGAAAATGCAGCGCTGAATTACGGATATAGCATTTTGTTGTCTGCGTTTGCGAGAGAAATTGTAGCGAGCGGTTATATTACACAGCTCGGACTCTTTCATGATAATATGTTCAATCAGTTTAATCTGGCGTCCGATTTGATGGAACCGTTCCGTGTTCTGATTGACCGGGAAGTAATCCAAATGCAGAGGAAAGAATTTACGCATGAGGAAAAAATACAGTTGGTCAATGTATTAAACAACGAAGTCATGATAGACGGGAAAACACAGTATGTGAATAATGCCATAAAAATTTACTGTAAAAGTGTATTTGATGCCTTAAATGAGAATGACAGTGCATTGATCCGGTTTTATGGCCTATGAGTTATCGTTTTATGAGAGTGATTGTATTTTTTGACCTGCCAACGACTAGCTTGGCAGATAAAACAGAATATCGAAAGTTTCGGAATTTGCTATTACGCA
>ERZ857785.3884-NODE-3884-length-10325-cov-7.752580_pt1 | contig 10325 bp, 10 predicted proteins | sample MGYA00519763_ERZ857785 | MGnify/ENA primary metagenome ERZ857785 (study PRJEB31778, sample SAMEA3449365) | human gut metagenome | biome: human gut; feature: human-associated habitat; material: faeces | place: United Kingdom | collected 2010/2012 ... | reverse complement strand
CTTCCCCTGCCAAAAACGTGAGGTTCACTAGGATTTTTCTAATTCTAGTGAACCTTTTTTTATTTGGGGTGGCCCCTTTTTCCTCTCTAGGTCTATGAATTCTTGGTTAGGTCTATGAATCTCTAACTTTAGAACCGTAAGGAGGAACCCCAGATGCGTATAACACTAACCGAGGCCGCCGCCAAGACCCTACCCGAATTAATCAATGAGTTTATTACTCGTAAAAAGGCGGATGAATATCACCGACTCTGCCAACAAAAATTCGACGAGGCTGAATGCAGAACCTATCCAGTTGAATTTAGAAAAGAAAAATGATATAATATAGAAAAAGATTAATAAAGTTCGTTCGCCAAAGGTAGCGATAAGCCCAGATGTTCAGGAAGCAATTGATAAAGTCCATGAGTTGCAGCGGAGTAATTAGCGATTGCGTTTTTATAAAAGAACTCCACGACATTAGAAACATGCCGAGGAACTTACTGGTCTTATAGGTGATGCTGCTTGGGATAAATATGAAGCAATGGCTGATGCCTTTATTAAGAAAGAAATAGATATGGTTGATGTCGTTGGTTTTATAAGCACTAAAGGCAACCTGATTAAGTTCCAGCATTCTACAGGTTTATTTGCAATATTCAGTGATAAAGGAACAATATCTACATTGTTTATTCCCCAAAAAGAAATATGCGGAATGGAACCAGAAGAATACTGGTTAGACCAAATTAGAAAATTCACGAGGTGAAATAATGAATTATCCAGCCATTAGACAATGTCCAGTGTGCGGCAAGTATAGATTTGAGGTAGAGTTTGAAGAATGTCCTATTTGCAGTTGGATGAACGATGTTACGCAAGAAGAAAATCCCGACGCAAAAGGGCTAGCAAACATTATGTCTTTAAACGAATGCCGTAAGGCGTATGCGGAAGGTAAAGAATTTTACTAAGGCCGCAATTTAATAATTAAAAGCAAGGAGAGTCTAACAGCGATTTGTTAGACTCTCTTTCTATATTGTCGTTTTAACAGGGGTTAGACACTAAACAATAACTGACCTATTGGGGCGGCGCTGTGGCGGCCGCAACAACTATTAAATGGAGGTTTTTATTATGGCAGAAGATGTTAATAACAATAATAATAATGAAAACGGCGCTGAAAATAATCAGCAGCAAGAGAATACACCCAAAACCTATACTGAGGAAGAGGTCTTAGCGCTTATCCAGTCCGAAGCGGACAAGCGAGTGAATCAAGCACTCAATACTCAGCAAAAGAAATATGAAAAACAATTATCCCTTAGTAAGCTTGATTGATAATAAAAATGGAAATGCATATACTAGTTCATAGAACATAGAAAAATCAACGATTTCAATAGGCCTAATAAAAAACGGTTAGGTTCCCTCTCCAAAACCGTAGGCCGAGGGTTCGAAGCCTTCTTCCCCTGCCAAAGCGCCGCAGACATGTTCTGCGGCGCTTTTGACATTTGGAGTCGTCATTAGGATTCGCTTCGCCTATGCCTGCATGATTTATTACTAGGCTGGCATGCGGTCCTTTCTATCACGAAATTTGTGGATCTGACCTGCTGAAGTCCGGCGCATCTGTCTTTGCTTAGCTTTCGGCGCTCTGCACAGCTGCGTCGCTGAAATTGCTTCTGTCCATGCACCGTGTCCATGTTTCCGCAGGTGCTACGATTACTCGCCATTGCCTACCAAGCATGTATATTTTTGGGCGATTACATCTCCGCGACGTTCACATCGCCGTCAAATGGTGGTTATTTAGTCATTACTTTGTATATTTTTTAGATTGACCGGAGCTTTAAAAAGTTGTAGTATGGATACATCTAGATGATAGATGTCATTTTAGAATCCACGTTTAAGGAGGAACACACATGACAAACAAACCCATTGCGATCATTGGTGCCGGTAACGGCGGACAGACCACGGCTGCCTGGCTTGCCAATCAGGGTTATAAGACCCGAATCTTTGATGTGATGGAGGATACCGTTGCAAAACTCAATGAGCTGGGCGGCGTGAATATTTATGGCAATACTGATTACCCCGGCTTCGGCAAGATAGAGTTTGCGACTACCGATATGGAGAAGGCGATTGAGGGCTGTGAGCTCATCCTTCTGATTCTCCCGGAGAACTATCACGATTCCATCGCTGTAAAGATGGCTCCTTATCTCAAGGATGGTCAGATCGTCGTGCTCAATCCGGCTTCCGGCCTGGGCGCGATCTCCTTCAAAAAGACGCTCACCGATGCCGGCTGCACGGCTGACGTGACGCTGGCCGTGACCTGCACGCTGCTGTTTGCGGCGCGCATTAAAGAGACGGGCGATGTTCTTGTCACCGGCCAGAAGACGGAGCTGAGCATTGTTGCGTTCCCCGGCAACCGTAAGCAGATCGTTGAGGACGCGATGTATCCCGTGTTCAGCCAGCATATCTTTGCCAACAACATCATTGATACGGCCATGGAAAACCTCAATCTGGCGTTCCATCCGGGCCCGACGCTGCTGTACACGTCTCTCATTGAGCGCGGCATCACTTTCGATTACTACAACTCGATGACGCCGAGCCAGATCAAGCTCATCAAGGCCATCGACAAGGAGCGCATGGAGCTGTGCAGCATTTACCATGTCGACACGCCGAACGTCGAGGACAGCTTCGCGCGCATGTACAGCTATGAGGGCGATCTCTACGATATGCTGCGCAATGCCGAATGCTATAAGGGCATCAAGGGACCGAAATCGCTCAAGGTACGCTATCTGCTCGAGGACATTCCGTACAACCTGCGTTCGCTGCAGGCACTGGGTCAGATCGCCAAGATCAAGACGCCGGTCATCGACGCAGTTTGCACGCTTGGTGAGACGCTTGTCGGCGGCGACATGGACGAGGGCTATACGCTCAAGACGCTGGGCCTGAGCGAAGATATGACGGTCGACGAGTTCCTGAAGCTCGTCAATGGCTGATAAGGAATTCATCTTTCATCAGGAGGTATAAGAGCATGACAAACAAACCTATTGCCATTATCGGCGCCGGCAACGGCGGCCAGACGACGGCTGCATGGCTGTCCAATCAGGGCTATCAGACCCGAATTTTCGACGTGATGGAAGACACGGTCGCAAAGCTCAATGAGCTCGGCGGTGTCAACATCTACGGCAACACCGACTTTCCCGGTTTCGGCAAGATCCAGTTTGCGACGACGGATATCGCCAAGGCCATTGACGGCTGCGAAGTGATTTTTATCATTCTGCCGGAGATTTACCACGTCTCCATCGCGCAGAAGCTTGCGCCGCACCTTGTTGACGGCCAGATCGTCGTCATCGACCCGGTCTCCGGTCTGGGCATCCTTGCGTTTAAGAAGGCGCTGGCTGAGGCCGGCTGCAAGGCGGATATTTCTCTCGCCGCGACCAGCACGCTGCTGTTTGCTGCGCGCATTCAGACCACCGGCGACGTCTTTGTCACCGGCCAGAAGACGGAGCTGAGCATCGTTGCCATCCCCAACAGCAAGCGCGAGATCATCAAGGAGGCCATCTATCCGGTCTTCAGCCAGCACCACTTCATTGATAACAGCATCCAGCTTGCGCTCGACAACCTCAACCTGATCTTCCATCCGGGCCCGACGCTGCTGTACACCGCCCAGATCGAAAAGGGTGAGAAGTTCAACTACTACAATGACATGGTCCCCAGCCAGATCACGCTCATGAAGGCGCTCGATCAGGAGAGAATGGCGATCTGCGCGGCGTATGGCGTCAAGCTTCCGGACGCAGAGGCGGCTTTCGCGCTGGAGTACAGCTATGAGGGCGACCTCTACACGATGCTCAAGAACGCTGAGTGCTACAAGGGCATCATGGGCCCCAACAGCCTGCAGGTACGCTACCTGCTCGAGGACGTGCCGTTCAGCCTGCGCTCTGTGCAGATCCTCGGCAAGATCGCCAAGGTTCCGACCCCGGTGATCGATTCTGTCTGCACGATCGGCGAGGCGCTCGTCGGTGATGTGATGGCGGAAGGCTATACTATGGAGGCGCTCGGCTTGAGCGAGGATATCGGCTTCGACGAATTCGTTGCGCTCTGCAACGGCTGAGTTGAAAGCATGAAAAAGCACGGCCGGAGTCAGACACCGACCGTGCTTTTTGTTATCGTTTTCGTGGGCTTCAGCCGACGGAAGAGTCGTTCGTTTTCAGCCAGCGTTTTTTGTAGAAGAACAGCAGCAGAGACGCCAGAACGACCAGGCCGCCGCCGATAAAGGTGCGCACGGTCGGAATCTGGTGCAGGATGAAAAAGCCCAGCAGCGCGCTGAAGAGAATGCCCATGAGGTTATAAATGCTCAGCTCACCGGCGGGGGCGTAGTGGTAAGACAGCGTCATCAGGATCTGGCCGAGCGCCGCCGTGACGCCGATCATGATGAGGTAGAACAGATCCGGACCGCTCGGCACGACGAAGGTCGGGATCATGCAGATGCCGGACACGATCGTGCTGAACGTACAGAAGAACATGACCACGCTGTAAGCGTTGACACGCCCCGAAAAGTAGGACAGCAGCGGATAGCACACGGCGTCGCACAGCGAGGTGCAGAATGCAGCCAGCAGCGGCAGAAACGCGGAATCAAACCGCGGGTTTGCCGCGATGTACGCACCGGTGAAGGCGATCAGCATGGCCGGGATGTGCATCTTCGTCAGCCGCTCATGCAGAAACACGACCGAAACGATCGAGATCGTGAACATGGAGATGCGGTTCATGATGCTGACATCCGCCTGAAGCGCGTTTCTGGACGCGTAGAACAGCAGCATGACGGCAAGCAGTCCGAAGAGCGAACGCGCGAACATCTGCGGCCAGTATTTGCGCTCACCGAAGAGCGGCTGGTGGTTCTTGATGAGGATGAAGCTTGCCACGAAGATGCCGATCAGGTTGCGGAAAAACGTCTGCTCCCACAAGGGTATCTCCGGCGAGTTCAGAGCCGCAAAAATCATCATAAAAGAAAAAGACAGCGTAGACAGCAGGGCGAGGATCACGCCCTTGGTCCGCTGCGTTTCACTGATTTTCAGTTGTGCCATGTTCTGGGGCCTCCTTATAAAACGAGCTGAAATTCAGTATAGCGCTGTTTTGCGACACAGTCAATTGTGCAATTTCATAAATATTTTGTTGTTTAAGATGCAAAAAACAGGCACGAAAAAATGCGCATATTCGACAAAAATATATACAATTCTTGAAGGAATTTCGTCTGTAGGATTTGTGTCCTTTTTATTGACACATATAGACGCCTGTGCTAAAATTCTTTTATTGTTTGGCACGCTAAAGCGCTGCATTATTTTGGATGCGCGCCACGTGTGCGGAACATACCCTACAGGGCAAAGATAGAGAGTCAGAATTCGCAAGTTAGAAAGGAGAACCTACGTGAACTCAACCACGATCCTCATCCTGGTGGCAACGGTCGTAGTCATCGCACTTACGTTGATCCCGACCTACATCATCTCCGGACGCAAAAAGACCACTCAGGCCGACTGGGAGGTCGCAGACCGCAGCCTTCCGCTTTATGTCGTCATCGGCACGCAGTTTGCCAGCGCAATGGGCGGCGGCATTCTGGTGGCGCATGTCGGCAATGCGTATACCCGCGGCATCGGCCATTTCATCTATGGCGTGCTGGCGTCACTGCCGTTCATCATCATTATGGTGCTCGCCAAGTGGCTGCGCCGCAACAACTTCACCACCATTCCCGATGTGCTCGCGCACTTCACGAACGGAAATAAGCTCATCCGCATCGTCGCCGGTGTTATGACGGTCTTTGTGCCGTTTGGCTGGGTGACCTCCCAGATCACGGCCTTCGGCAATATCTACTCCAACCTGACCGGCATTGACTACACGCTGCTGTGCGTGCTGTTTGCCGTGTTTGCGCTGGCGTTTGTCATGCCGTCCGGTCTGAAGACCGTCGCATGGACGGACTTCATCTTCTCCTGCTTCATGATCGCCATGTGCATCGTCTGCGTTGTGTTCGTCACGGTCATGGGCGGCGGCGTCTCCAATATCGTCAGCAACCTCAACACGATCGACCCGTCCATGCTCAGCTTCTCGAGCTCCATCACCGATAACATCGGTGTGGCGACCTGCATGCTCTGGATTTTTGCTGTTCTGCCCGGCGGCATGACCAACCAGATCTACTTCCAGCGCGTCTGCGCCATCAAGGAAGAGAAGCAGGTCAACAAGTCCCTCATTCTCTCCGCAGCCCTGTCCCTGCTGAGCTTTGTCTGGGCTGTCTACATGGGCCTCTCGCTCCGCTCTCTCAACATTGCAGAGATCGCCAACGGCCCCACGGCGTGGTTCATGGGCAAGCTGCCCACCGGCGTCATGGCGCTGTTTGCAGCGCTCGTCTTTGCAACGCTGATGTCCACGACTTCCTCCGGCGTGCAGACTTCCGTCACCAATATCACCCGCGATATCATCTCCACCATCAACCCGAACATCCCCGACCACAAGATGGTCACGATCTCGCGTGTGCTGTCGGCCGTGCTCATGGCCATCGCGCTGCTGATGTGCCTCGTCTGGACGGACACGCTCAACTGGCTGACCAATACCTACGCCTATTCTGCGGCGGCGCTGGCCTGCCCGGTGTTCCTCAGCTACGGCCTGCGCAATAAGCACTTCATCACGACGCCCGGTATCGTTGCCGGCATGGTGTTCGGTCTGGTCGGCTGCGCGGTCGCGCAGATCATGAAGACCTCCCTGAACTTCGCGTTTATCGGCATTCTCGTTTCCGCCGTTGCTATGGTGATCGTGAGCGCCGCCACGAAGAAGAAGGGCACGATCGTCGCGGACGCCGAGTAATGCGTCCCCGGCGGATCTGCTGATCCAAAACAAAACAGAACCCCCGCTTCCTGATGTGTGTCAGTCGGCGGGGGCTTTGTGTGCGTTCCGGCGGCCGATTGCCGAAGGATACGCATTGCGGCGGGGAGGAAAAAACGTATTTTTTTCGCCATGTATCGCGGTGTTTACAGTTCTTTGATATATTTCTCATACGCGTGTGATAAAATACAACAATGAAATTCAGCAGCCTGGAAAGGTGATCGGTCATGAGACAACGGTTTGCAAAATGGATGATGGGCAGAAACGGAATGGATGCGCTCAATCGCCTTCTGTCCGTGCTGACGCTGATCTTGCTGGTCGTCAGCATGTTCGTGCATGGATACGCATCGCGCATTCTGTGGTCGCTGGCCGTGCTCGGCCTGATCGTGACCTATTTCCGGATGTTTTCGCGCAATGTCTACCGCCGTCAGCAGGAAAACGGCGCGTATCTGCGCCAGCGCTACAAGGTGACGAGCGCGTGGCGCGGCGCGGTCGACCGCTGGCATCAGCGGCGTGACTACCGCTTTTTTAAATGCCCCTCGTGCCGGACGCGTCTGCGTGTGCCGCGCGGCAAGGGCAAGATCAACATCGTCTGCCGCAAGTGCGGCACATCGTTCCAGCGCAAGACCTGAGGCGGCGGCCGATGTTTGGATATGTGATCGCAAATCTCGAGGGCCTGACCCAGCCGCAGAAGGATCGCTATAAGGGCTGCTACTGTGGGCTGTGCCGGGTGCTCAAGCAGCGCCACGGCTTTTCCGGCCGCCTGACGCTGACATATGACATGACGTTTCTGGTGCTGCTGCTCTCGGCGCTGTATGAGGCGGATGAGGAGCGCGGCATGGAGCTGTGTCCCGCGCACCCGCTGCGCAAGCATTTTTACTGGCAGACGCGCTACACGGACTACGCCGCCGACATGAACGTCGTGCTGGCGTATTACAATTGCCGCGACGATTGGCAGGATGACGGCAGTGCGCTGAAGTATTGGGAGTCCGAGGCGCTCAGCCGCCAATGTGCCGCAGCGCGTGCGCGCTGGCCGCGGCAGTGCGCCGTGATCGAGCAGTGTATGGCGCAGCTGGGCGAGATCGAACAGGCGGACACCGGCGACATGGACGCTGCGGCGAACTGTTTTGGCCGGCTGATGGGCGAGCTGTTTGTGACAGGGGAGCTCTGGGATGCCCGCCTGCGGCCGTTCGGCGAGGCACTGGGACGGTTTATCTACCTGCTTGACGCGGTGATCGACCTGCCGGAGGACCGCCGCCATGGGCGCTACAATCCGCTGCGCGCATTGCCGCAGGATGCGGATCTGCATGCGCTGCTGCGGATGCTGCTCGGTGAATGCTCGGCAGCGTTTGAGGCGCTGCCGGTCTTGCAGGATGTCGAGCTGCTGCGCAACATTCTATACTCCGGCGTGTGGCTGCGGTATGACGCGGCCATGAAAAAACTTAAGATCGGGAGGAGCGCCGAATGAGAGACCCATACGAAGTCCTCGGTGTTTCCAGAAACGCGAGCGAAGAGGAGATCAAGGCGGCTTACCGCCGTCTGGCCAAGAAATATCATCCGGACCTGAACCCGGACGATCCGCGCGCGACGGAAAAAATGAACGAAGTCAATGCGGCTTATGACGCGATCAAAAACGGGACCGCCAATGCCTACGGCGCGTCCGGCGGCTACGGTCAGACGGGCGGCTACGGTGCTTATGGCGGCTGGGGCGCGCAGCGCGACCCCGGCATCCGGCCGGAATATCAGGCGGCGGCGAACTACATCCACGTCGGCCACTTTGCCGAGGCGCTGCAGGCGCTCTCCGGTGTGCCGCTGGCCGAGCGCGATGCCAACTGGTACGCGATCAGCGCCATGGCGAACTCCGGCGCGGGCAACCGCGTGCAGGCGCTTGCAGACGCGCGCCGTGCGGCTGCGATGGATCCGGCCAACCCGGATATCCAGCGGTTGCTGCACCAGATCGAGAGCGGCGGCGATGCGTATGCGACCTATAGCGCCGGGTATCCGAACAGCGGCTTCGGCACCGGCAGCTGGTGTGCGGACATGTGCCTGCTGAACCTGTGCTGCAACCCCTGCTTTTCCCCCTGCTGCTGATCCATATGACGACCCCGGCGGAACGTGCTGTGCTCCGCCGGGGCTTTTTGCGCTCAGACGCCGGGAAAGGTTTTCAGATACCGCTCCGTGAAGGCGCTCAGCGCGTCAAAGTCCATGCACGGGCGGTAGACGGCCTCCAGCTCGTTGTGCAGCAGTGCCGCCATGTGCAGCTGCTCGACGGCGCGCTTGAGGGCGAACTGCTGCTGGCGGGCATCGCTGCGCATGGCGCGGCGCAGTGTGCGCTGCCGCTCCGGATCGGGCAGAACATCGAGCCGAATATGGCGCTGCGACAGACCGTCCGGCACATCCTCGGCCGTCCCGGCGAGAAAGCCGACGCCGCGCGACGGGACGAGCACGGCCTGCGTGCGCGAGGGGATGAGCGCATCCGGACAGGAGATGACGTTCAGACCGCACCGGACGGCGTGCGTGCGCACGATGTGCAGGAATTCTTCTGCCAGCCCGCATCCGTCGTCGAGCAGGTACACGCGCGCGCAGTGTGCGGCAACGGTGTCCGGGAAGAAAATTTCCCCCTCAGACGTGACGGCGCTCAGAAACAGGCGGTCGCACCGGCCGGGCTTCGCATCCTTGGGCGGCGTGCCGAACTCGCGCGTGCAGACGCTTTTGGCGCGCCGGCGCGCGGCCTCGCGATCCTCGGGGAAGACCAGCCCCGGCGTCGCGCGCGGATCAAGTGCGGCGGCCGCCGTCAGGTACTGCTGTGCGCGCAGACGAAACATGGCGCAGTCGGCATTCAGGGCACGGATGCGCGCCGGATCGAGCGCCTCCGTGCGGCAAAACGCGCCGAGATCGAGATATTCGCCGCTCGCGCCGAAGAGCGCAGGCTCGACGGTGTGCGGCGCCGTGCCATCAAAGAAGCCGGCGTGCTTTTGTGGGAAATACACGCCGTCGAGCGAGGCCGGGTCGCCCGCGCAGTGCAGCCAGACGACCGAGAGCCCGGCGGCGCGCCCAGCGTCGCCGACGCGGCGCAGGAAGGTGGACTTGCCGCAGCCCGGCCCGCCCTTGAGGATACAGAAATAGCGCTCCGGCGGCCGAAGGAACTGCCGGTGCAGCGCGTAGTAGCCCGCGCCGGTCATGGCGCTGAGAAAGTAGCGTGTTTCCAGTGCGTTGTTCATGGCGAAACCTCACATTTTCATGGTTGCTACAGCGTATGCAGCCGGCGCAGCCGTTGACAATTTCGCCCCGGGATGCTATCCTTTTTTCATCCTGACAACGGAGAGTTTCTATGATCAAGACGATATTATTTGATTTTGACGGCACGCTCTTTGACACCGGTGAAGGTATCCTGCGCAGCGTGCAGTATGCGCTTGAGGGCTTCGGCATCCATGAGACGGACACGGCGCGTCTGCGCAAGTTTGTCGGTCCGCCGCTGCTCGATTCGTTCTCGGAGCTGTATGCCA
>ERZ857785.3876-NODE-3876-length-10354-cov-3.231576_pt1 | contig 10354 bp, 9 predicted proteins | sample MGYA00519763_ERZ857785 | MGnify/ENA primary metagenome ERZ857785 (study PRJEB31778, sample SAMEA3449365) | human gut metagenome | biome: human gut; feature: human-associated habitat; material: faeces | place: United Kingdom | collected 2010/2012 ... | reverse complement strand
TCCCAATAAAATGGTGCCGACTTTTACAGATAAACCAGAACAAGAACAGAAAACGGTAGTGATACCGTCAGAGTATCCGAAAGAGCAAGTAAAAGAACAGCAGCGTAGTGTGGAGTTGCCTACTGCAGATATGCGGCAGCTTGTGCGTGAAGCGCGCAGAACTTTACGGGATGCTAACTAGTTTAGGGAGGATTTTTGGATGAGAAGAAAAAATATGTTGCGGTCCTTATCTTTGAGCCTGGCAGCGCTTTTGCTGACGACTCCTGTTTGGGCGCAGGAAAACAGTGCGGCCGATGTCGTTGAAAACCAAACCATGACTATCGGTGGGAAAGAGCAGATTGTTACCAAAGCTGCTCTTGAAAAAGCACAGAAAGCACAAAAAGGCAAAGGAAAAGATAAAGGCGGACTGAGTAAAAAGGGGAAAAAGACAGTTTATTATATGCATAATAAGCCATCTGAAGATATTTCCGATCCTCGCTATAAAGGCACTACTGAAGAACAGCCGGCTGAAGCTGGTGATGCTGAACAGCAGGAAGAGGCCAAACGTCCTGTAAGCAGACAGGAAGCTGAAAAAGAGGCTGCCAGAGAAGATGCGGCGAAGTCTGCTCAGGAAGCTGTTGCCAATACCCCGCAGACAAATACTACAGCAGTCCGTGAAGAAGAGCCGCCAATGCGTCCTCCCGCAGAAATAGAAAAGGCTGCGGCACCGTATTTTGGTCAGCTGGTGACTAAAATTATGGTCAGCGGTAATAATGTGACTCCAACTGAAGAGATTATTAATGTTTTAAAAACTAAACCTGGTATGACTTTGACGTCTGAAGGTTTAGGTAAGGATTTATACGCTATTTATAATATGGGATGGTTCTATGATCTGCAGCCTGAATTTAAACAGGTTCCGGAAGGTGTGCAGGTTACTTATCATGTTATGGAAAATCCTATTTATCAGCAGCTGGCAGTAGAAGGAAATACAAAGATTTCTACAGAAAAAATTGAAAGCTTATTGGATCTTCCTAAAAATCAGCTGATCAATATCAGAGAAGTAAACGCAAAAGTACAGCGTTTGGAAGCTGAATACAATAAAGAGGGTTACATTTTAGCACGTGTTGCGGATATCAGAATGCAGCCTGACGGAACCCTGCTGTTGGTCGTAAATGAAGGTATTGTTGAAGACTTTAAAATTAAGGGCAATACTAAAACTAAAGATTATGTTATTATCCGTGAAATGAAACTGAAAAAAGGCGAACCTTTTAATGCCAAGGATGCCCGCCGCAGTATGCAGCGTATTTATAATCTAGGCTATTTTGAAGATGTTAATATCAAATTGAACCCCGGTCAGCAGCCTAATGCTGTAGAGATTGAGATTTCCGTTGTAGAAATGAATACCGGTACTTTTGGTATCGGTGCCGGCTACAGTGATGCGGACGGATTTATCGGTATGGTATCAGTCGGTGATAAAAATTTCCGTGGTACCGGTGATAAAGTTAATATTCGCTGGGAATTCGGCGGTGCGGATAATAAGAACTATGAGTTCTCTTATACAAAACCTTGGATCGACAGTAAAGAAACAAGCGCAACAATTACTTTGTACGACGTTACCAACGAATATGCAGACTATGACCGTAACGCCGACGAAATTGCCCGTTATGACAAAAAACGTCGTGGGCAGGAATTGACTTTCAGTCGTAAGACTAATAACGAGTATGTCAGCAATTACCTGACGTTGAAGAATCGTGACGACATTTACAAAGGTGCTGTTGATGGTTACAGCACGCAGTATTATGAGAATTCTTGGAATTATAATAGTGACTATGAGGCTAAATATGATGGACCGGATGGTGAATATCGTCGGAAAAAGAACTTTGGTGTAACGCGCAGTATCGGCGTCGCCAGAGTGTATGATTCACGCGATAATATTTATGATCCGCATGAAGGCAAAAGAAATGCCTATACGATCGAATATGCCGGTTTAGGCGGTGATTTTGACTTTACAAAATACTCTGTTGATTATCGTTATTACTATCGTCAGGGCGCAGAAAATGTTATTGCCGTGCAGCTTGGGGCTGGTTATGCTTCTGGTAGGATGCCGCTTAGCCAGAGATTTTCAATGGGCGGCAGCGAGACGTTGCGTGGTTATAAAGATGACCAGTTCAAAGGCAACAGCATGCTGAAAGGCACTGTTGAATATAGAATGCCGATCGTGAAAAAAGTGCAGGGTGTTTTGTTTGTAGACAGCGGCTATGCCTGGGACAAAGACCGTGAAACAGCCTTTGATTTGGGCGAGCTGAAATATAGTTATGGTGTTGGTTTAAGGATCAACTCACCTCTTGGACCGGTAAAGCTTGATTATGGTTATGGTGATCAGGGCGGACGTTTCCATTTCAGCTTCGGCGGTCAATTCTAAAACAGGCGGTAGTATGCCGTGAAGATTGTAAGAATTTTAGCTGTAGTTTTATTGGCTTGTTTGCTGCCACGGGCAGCAAATGCTGCCATTATTGAAAGTGTAAGCGTTAATGTCCTGGACAGAGGTTCTACCAGTAAGGTTCTTTTAGAGCGGATGTCGGCAAGTATGCAGACTGTTGCTGAACAGCTGCTGCTTGATAAGGACACAGAAAAAGTAGAACCTGTGCGCAGTGAATATACAAGACTTCTGGGAGAAGTTGGGGACAGAGTCCTGAATGGATATCAGATGGAGCAGGTAATGTTGCAGCTGGGGACACAAACGCAGGTTACAATGGTGGTTTCACCCTGGAATGAAGTGATAAATGATGTTTTTGTTGATTTACAGTTTTCGGGAGTCGAAGAAAATACGGCTGCTTTATTGCAGTCGAAACTGCCGGAATTACAAAAACAGCTGGAGGATGTTTTGCAGGGTTCTTCTGCAGATGCGTCCGACTGGGCCGGTGGAGTATTACGCCGGTTAGTAAGGGAAAAGGTTGAAGCTGAACTGCCTGAATTCAGAGCTGCTGTAGATGTGGTGCGTGAAGACAGGCGAACCGTTATACAGGTAGTTGTCTATCCTGTAGGGCAGCTGGTGCAAAGTATTGATTATGAGATGGTTTCTCAGTCTATACCCAATTTGCTGCTGTTAAATATTAAACAGTGTTATGCACAGAAAACACAGGAGTTAAGGGGACTGCCGGTAATATATGTCAGCAGGCATAAAGAAGAGCTGGAAAGATCACTGCTGGCAGAACTCAGTGCAGAGCCTGAAGTAAAAAGACATAATCTGCGTCCAAGCGTAGTTTTGACGCCGGGAGTTAATTCAGGGGTAAGGATTCGTCTGGAATCAGATGAATATAAAATCTGGTTTGAAGGCTACGGTGACATAGGGCGCAATGAGAACAATATTTCCGGACGCGCTCATTTTGGCAAATACATATCAAAACGGGATGAGATTTTCGGAGAGGTCGGAGTGACTTTGGATGATGTCGACTGGGATTTTTCCGCCGGTTATGCGTTGCATCACGGAAAAACGACAGTCAGTTATATGCGACGTAGTCCGCTGGGAGAAAATGTCTATCGCCTGGAACAGGATATAACGCCGAAATGGCGTTTGCGGGCAGAATATTTTTCTGGCAGCGATACTACTGAAATTGGAGTCAGATACCGGATACACGAATTCCTGAGCGCGGAATATGTTTATTCAAATGATAAACCATACTTCAGGATTGTTGGAAATTTGTGATAAAGGTTGAAAGAAAAGATTTTGACTGATATAATTATTTAGTATAATTACAACTGAAAGCAGGGATTTTTATTATGATGCAAAAATTACGTGATCCAAAAAATGTGAAAATGATATCTTTGTTCGTAGCAGCTATCTTTGTTTTAGGCTGTTTTGCTTTAACACTTACCCAAAGTGGTGTTAACAGCGTGGCATCAGCTGCTTCCAGTGAATCGGCTATTGGCGTTGTTAATTATCAGATGCTGCTTTCTCAAGTGCCTGATCTGCAGAATGTACAGAAAAGTATGAAGCAGGAAATCGATAATGCCCAGAAGGATTTTGATGAAAAAAGTAAAACCATGAATGATACTGAAAAACAGCGTTATTATCAGCAGTTGCAGGAACGGCTATCCAATAAAGAAAAGGAATTAATGGATCCTGTTTTGAAAAAGATTGAAACAACAATCAAAAAAGTTGCTGATAAAAAAGGTTTGTCCGTAGTTGTTGACAAAAATACCGTTGTATACGGCGGTCTCGATATTACTGATGAGGTATCCAAGGCTTTGCAAAGCGGTAAATAATGTCGGACAAGGCCCTTTTTACAAAAGGGCCTTGTTTCTGTTTAACTGCAGGAGGTAAAGTATGCGCTGGTTAACGCCGATAATTTTGATAGTCGTATTACTTAATGCTGCCTGTGGTCATGATCCGGGCGGCAAGGATAAAATTGCCGTTATTGATTGGGATAAGGCATTCAGTGCTCATCCTAAACAGACTGTTCTTAAACAGGGTGAAGCTGAATTGCAGAAATTACTGCGTTATCGTGAGGAGCAGGCAGAAATAGCCAAAACTCAGATTGCTGGTTTAACCAGACTGCAGCAGCTGAAACAAAACAGTAAAGCTAATTTTATGGATGCCGGGTTTCAGACACAAATGTATGCTGCTGAAGCAAAAGAACGGAAAAAACTTTTAGATGCTTATGATGCAGCAGTAAAAGAAGCTGATGCTGCTTTAGCCGAACAGGAAAAGGAACTGGAGGATGCGTACCAGCTAAAAATTTTAAATTTTAGATTGCGGCTGGAAGCTATAAAAATGCGTCCTGCAGAACGTGAGGTTGTTCAAAATGAATTAAACCAGGTTCAGATTGAACAGACATATTATCCGGAGTTTGTGGGGAAGTAAAAAATCTAAATTTTGCAAATAGAGCAAAAAATAAAATTATTGGTGCTAAAATGGAGCCTTTGGTGGTTGAAACGCAGGCCAGATTAAAACAGCATGCGGAGCAGCTGCAGCAGGAAATGCAGGGAGATATGTCTGGGGTATTATCAAAAGACCAGTCTGATTTGGCGAAGGTTCCGGAAGCTTTGACTAAGGCAATGGCTGCCATCGATAAGCAGGCTGATAAACTGCAGGAAAGTAATGAAAAGCTTAGAGCAGGTATTCGTAACGATATTGAAAGCAATGTGATAAAACTTGCTCACGAGCGGCAGTATACAATCGTCTTTCATAGTGTTAAAGTTAATATCAAAGCGGATGACATTACTGATGATGTTGTGAAGGCTTTGCAGAATATGAAATAACAGGAGCGATAGATTATGAAAAAACAAGTAGTGGCAGGCTTAATGGTGGCAGTTGCAATGGTATCTTTTGGATGCAGTGGGCGTAATGCTGAATTTGGTGTGGTTGATATGAAAGCTGTTGAAAGCAAAGCCGAAATAGTAAAAACGGTGAAAGAAGAGGTTGCTACCAAAGGAAAGGCATTGCAGGAAGAAATGACTAAAGAGATGGAGGGCAAATCTCAGGAAGAACAGAAAAAAATTGTTGAAGATAAAACGGCTGAAATGCAGTTGGTACAATCAGAAGCGCAAAATAAATTAAAAGCAAGCCTGGATTCTGCGTTAAATGCAGTTGCTAAAGAAAAAGGCTTAGGAGCTGTGTTGATTAAAGATGCTGTCCCTCAGGGTGGTGTGGATGTAACTGATTCGGTAATTGAAAAAATGAAATAAATGTGGCGGGCGGTTGATCTGCCCGCCTTTTTAAAACAGCGGGAGGCAGAGTTATGGAAAAGACTTTGAGGGAATTGGCAGAATATTTGCAGGGGACACTTGAAAATGAAGATCAAAAGTTGATTGTTACAGGCGTAAACGGGTTAGTTGAGGCTGGACCGCAGGATATTTCTTTTGCTGTGCCGCCTCATGTGGAACACTGTCATCTCAGTAAAGCTGGGGTAATGGTTTTAGCACCGGAAGATCCCAAGCTTGATAGACCTGTAATCAGAGTCAAAGATCCGCGTGCAGCTTTTGCGGCCTTGTTGGAGCTTTTTCGGGCCAGGGAGGATGTTGAACGTGTCGTAAGTCCTTTGGCTTTTGTTGCCGCAAGTGCTAAAATTGGTAAAAATGTTGCTATACAGCCGTTTGCTATAATTGAGGAAGATGCTGAAATTGGTGATGACAGTGTAATTTATCCGCATGTTTATGTTGGAAAGCATGTTAAAATAGGAAAAGCTTGTACCTTTTATCCTCAGGTTACAATAAGAGAAAATTGTGTTATAGGCAATAATGTTGTATTGCAGTCAGGATGCGTTATCGGCGGCGATGGTTTTGGCTATATTACAGATAAAAAGACTGGCAGACACAGCAGTGTACTGCAGGCTGGCAATGTGGTTTTAGAGGATGAAGTTGAAATAGGAAATAATACCTGTATTGACAGAGCTACTGCAGGCAGTACTATTGTTGGTGCGGGAACAAAAATAGACAATCTTGTGCATTTAGGTCATAATGATGTTTTAGGGAAAAATTGTCTGGTTGTAGCCCATGTGGGGATCAGCGGCAGCGTGACTGTTGGTGATAATGTTACGTTTGCAGGACAGGTTGGTACAGTTGGGCATATCACAATTGGTGACAATTGTGTTTTTGGCGGAAAAACAGGTATTACCAATAATGTACCTTCTAATTCGTTTTATGCAGGATTTCCGGCACGTCCGCATAAGGAATGGCTTAAACAGGAAGCGAATCTCAGAAAAATCGGCGATTTACTGAAAAAGGTTAAAGTACTGGAAGAAACTGTAGCTAAATTGGAAAAATAAGAAACAAGGCGGTGCAAAAGCAGTGCTTGCTTATTATGTGGTTAAGTTTTTCAGCTGGATTATGTGCGTGGCTCCTAAATGTTTACGTAATTTAACAGCTGCGATATTAGGCGGAATTGCGGTTGTTGCTACTCCAAAATGGCGGATGCAAATGGCTGCAGCCAATATACAGGAGTGTCTTGGCGTAGATAAGGCAAGAGCTCAGCAGATAGCAGAGAAAAGTTTGCGCAGATTTGGTAGAATGGTAGTAGAAGTAATGCGCTTCCCTTTGTTAAATAAAGATAATATAACTAAGCTTGTTAATGTTGAAGGCCTGGAATATTTGGAAGAAGCCTATAAACAGAATAAAGGTGTCATTATTGCAACAGGTCATTTTGGCAACTGGGAGCTTTTAGGGGCAACGATTGCTTTGCATGGCTATCCTATGCTTTCTATAACGAGAAAACAAAATAATAAATATATGGATCGCTTCATTAATGAATATCGTGAAATGGTGGGACAAAAGGTTGCCTATAATCGTGGCGAACATGGTTTGCTTGCTATCAGCAGAATACTGAAGGAGAAAAAACTGCTTGGCGTTCTATATGATCAGGATACTAATGACGACGGTGTTGATTTAAAACTTTTTGGAAAAGACAGTATCATTCCTTTAGGTGCTGCTGCCTTATCGCGAATTTATGGATCTCCTGTTTTACCATGTTTTATTCATAATAGTGAAGAGGGCGGTTGTACGGTTAAAATATATCCGCCGCTTTATACGCCTAAGAGCAAGGATAGGGAAAAGGATTTTTATGATGTGACTCAGGAGCTGGTTGTAATTTTGGAGCACGAGATCATCAGTCATCCGGAGATGTGGTTTTGGGTACATGACCGCTGGAAAGACGGGCGTGAGAGATTTGCAGTCAGGAAATAACCGGGGAAAGGCAGGAGGGAATTTTGAAAGAAATAATGCAGCAAACATTGGCAGCTCCTATTGCTTATTCTGGCATAGGGTTGCACTCAGGAAAAGAAGTTGCAATGAAATTATTGCCGGGAAAAGAGAATACGGGTATTGTTTTTGTACGTACAGATCTCTCGGGGCATCCTGAAATACAGGCTTTAGCGGAGAATGTAAGTTCTACGGTTAAAGCTACTACTGTCAGTGAAAATGGGACTGAGGTATTTACAGTTGAACATTTAATGGCGGCATTTTCAATGATGGGCATTGATAATTGCCGCATTGAGATGTCTGCGCCGGAACCTCCAGTAACTGACGGCAGTGCTGCTGTATTTTGTGAGCTGATTTTACAGGCGGGCAGAATAAGGCAGTCGGAGCCAAGAAAGATATATGCTGTTGACAGGGCTTTTTCTGTTTATGAAGATGATAAATATATCACGATTCAACCGTATGATGGTTACAGGATTTCTTTTGTATCTGTTAACGCGCATCCTGCTTTAGGGACACAGTATTTTGATATCGAGCTGACAGAAGAAAAGTTCCTGCAGGAGATCGCTGCTGCCAGAACTGTTGGCTTTATGAGTGAAATTAAGCAAATGCAGCAGATGGGGCTGGGGCTTGGCGGCAGTATTGAAAATGTTGTTATTTTTGATGATGATAAAATTTTATCAGAGACAAGATTTGATAATGAACTGATCAGACATAAAATTTTAGATGTGATTGGAGATTTATATTTATTAGGGCATCTTCGTGGGCATATAATTGCTGTGAAGTCAGGACATGCATTTAATTCTTGTTTAGCAAAGCAAATTCAAGCCTATAGGATCAAGGAGGAGAAATGATGATTACTTTAGACGCTATTGAAATTCAAAAAATTATTCCGCATCGTTACCCAATGCTTTTGGTAGATCGCATTTTAGAGTTGGAACCGATGAAAAGGGCTGTCGGTGTCAAAAATATTACCATGAACGAATTGCAGTTCTTAGGTCATTTCCCTGGTGAACCGATTATGCCTGGTGTGCTCTTAATTGAGGCAATGGCTCAGGTCGGCGGCGTGGCAATGCTGTATCCGGAAGAAAACCGTGGCAAAATTGCGGTCTTTGGTAAGATCGATAACGTACGTTTTCGTCGTCAGGTAGTACCGGGGGATCAGGTTATTACTACAACTGAAGTTGTAAAGATACGTGGAAATATGGGCGTTATTCATTGTGAAGGCAAGGTTGATGGTCAGGTGGCCTGTGAGTGTGATTGTACTTTTGCGATTATGGATCCAAAAAAATCTTAATAAATGAAAAAACGTTAAAATTTGCAGTAAAATGATGAAATAGGAAGTTTTTTGTACGTAATCAGTTAAAACAACCGAATTCAGCGTGCGAAAAAGTAAAAGCTTTGGCAGAATATAGATAATATAGTATAAAGCTGTTTAATTGTTTGATTAAAATTGAGGAGTGAAGGAAATGAGTTCGGTTGTTATTCCTATGCCTAAAATCCATGAAACAGCAATCATCCATCCCAATGCTGTTTTAGGAAAAAATGTTGAAATAGGCCCTTATGCTGTAATCGATGAAGAAGTAGTCATCGGCGACAATTGTAAAATAGGAGCCCATGCGGTGATTCATAAATATACTACAGTTGGTAAAAATTGTAAATTTTTCCCGGGTTGTTCTATAGGTGCTGATCCGCAGGATTTAAAATTTGAAGACGAGAAAACATCGACGGTTATCGGTGATGGCTGTGTTTTTCGTGAATGTACTACCGTCAACAGAGCTACTGGTGAAGGAAATAAAACTATTATTGGTAATAATATACTGATGATGGCTTATACGCATGTCGCACATAATTGCATTGTTGGTAATAATGTTATTATGTCCAATGTTGCAACACTTGCCGGACATGTTATTGTTGAAGACAGGGCTGTTATCGGCGGATTATCAGCAGTGCATCAGTTTTGCAAGATCGGCCGTAATGCTATGATTGGCGGTATGGCACGTGTTGCTCAGGATGTGCCTCCTTTTATGATTGTTGCAGGTGATCCGGCCTTTGTATCGGGGTTGAACAGTGTTGGATTGGCCAGAGCCGGTATGGCTCAGGAAATACGCAGTCAGCTGAAAAAAGCTTTTCGGATTTTATACAGATCCGGATTGCCATTACAGGAGGCTGTTGCTACAATGGAGCAGGAGCTTGACAGCAGCGAGCCTGTTGAGCATTTGATGCGCTTTTTGCGTAATGTAGAACGTGGTATTATTCGTACCCGCAGAGATTAAGGTGGTGACCTGGTGGAGACTATAGGCTTATTGTCGGGAATCGGCCATTTGCCGGTGGATGTAGCTTTATCAGCCAAGTCTATGGGTTATAGAGTTATAGCTGTTGGAGTTGTCCCTGATATAGATCCGGAGTTAGCAGAGGCTGTTGATGCTTATTATGACATTCATATAGGGAAAATTGGTAAGATTATCAGCACTCTGAAGAAAAATGATGTAAAAACAGTGACAATGATAGGAAAAGTTACAAAAGAGCTTTTATATAAAGCAGGAGCTGTTGTTCCTGACCTTAGGGCAATAAAAATACTGGCTTCCGTACCTGACCGTAAAGATGATACCATCATGAACGCTATTGTCAAGGAGCTGGAAGGTGAAGGCATCAAAGTGATGGATCAGACACTTTTGATTCA
>ERZ857785.3874-NODE-3874-length-10368-cov-14.783865_pt1 | contig 10368 bp, 10 predicted proteins | sample MGYA00519763_ERZ857785 | MGnify/ENA primary metagenome ERZ857785 (study PRJEB31778, sample SAMEA3449365) | human gut metagenome | biome: human gut; feature: human-associated habitat; material: faeces | place: United Kingdom | collected 2010/2012 ... | reverse complement strand
ACGGATGCTTGCATACGTATTTGTGTCTATGAGGACCGCCAAAACATGAGGAAGCAGCTATTTACGCAGTAAATATGCGAATTCCGAATGTTTTCGTGATTTTGAGAGTACAAAATACGGAAAAATCACGTATGGCTCATTGATATAGACAAACCACAGGGGAGGATACCTATGAATAAAAAAGAGATTTCTGAGTTAAAGAAGCAATTCACACCGGACAACTGTACGATTTCCCGAATCTGCGGCTGTTATGTCGATTCGGAAAAGGAAAAACGTCTGGAGATGCGTGAATCATTTCTTTCGCTTTCTGATGAAGAAATGTTTAAATATTTTGAAATTTTCAAGAAGACACTTTCCGGAACGATCGGCAAAAATCTGCTGAATCTGGAATTTCCACTGAAAGCAGAGGCGGAAGACGGCGAGCAGGAATTTCTGCTGCGTTTAAAAAACAGCCGTCTGACGGATGATGCTCTTGTTGATGAATGTTATGACAAGATCATCGAACATTATTACAATGCGGAAAATTATTTTATCATTCTCGTACATGCTGCCTACGATGTTCCTGGAAAGGCCAAAGATAATACAGAGATGTTCGATTCTTCCGATGAGGTTTACGAATACATCCTGTGCTGCATCTGCCCGGTCAGGCTCTCCAAAGCCGGACTGTGCTACAACGAAGCGGAAAACCGCATCCGTGACCGTATCCGTGACTGGATCGTGGAACTTCCGGAACGCGGTTTCCTGTTCCCGGCATTTAATGATCGCAGCACCGACCTGCATGCGATGCTCTACTATTCAAAAAAGCCGGAAGAACTTCAGGCAGAATTTGTGGAAAATATGTTTGGCTGTGAAGCTTCCCTTACTGCCGGGGAACAGAAGGAATCATTCCAGGCTGTTATTTCCGACACTCTCGGTGAAGAATGTAATTATGAAACAGTCAAAAATATTCATGACAATCTGACTATGCTGATGGAGGAACACAAAGATGATCCGGAACCGGTCATGCTGGATAAAAGGGAAGTAAAGCAGCTTCTGGAGCGAAGCGGTGTGGAAGATGAAAAGCTTTCTGATTTTGATGCTGCCTACGACAATGCAGTCGGTGAAGATACTTCCCTTATGGCTTCCAACCTTGTAAACACCAGACGTTTTGAGATCAAAACCCCTCTGATCACGATTCAGGTCAGCCCAGAGTATGCTGATCTTGTGGAGACACGTATTGTAGATGGCAAAAAATGTCTTGTTATCACGGTGGATGATAATGTAACCGTCAACGGAATTCCGGCCAAAACAATGGATCTTGATGAATAAATGCTCCGGATCAGGTATCGTTTCTGTTTGATTACGATTCTGAACTAAAAATGGATTCTGCTTTATTTTTATAATTTTTTAACAATTTTTACTGTTTTTTCAAAGCAAATTACGTTTATTTTAGATATTGCATTTTTCATTTTTCTTTCTTATAATTTTATCCAACAAGAGACGAAGGTGTCAAAGCTGAATGGATTTTCAGTTTTGATGCCTTTTTTGTTTTTCGGGATGTGCACACCGGGAAAATAAGCAAAGGAGGTTATTTTTATGAATTTTTCATCTGTTGATGTCATCTGGACATTACTTGGAGCCGCACTTGTTTATTTTATGCAGGCTGGTTTTGCAATGTGTGAGGCCGGACTTACGCGTGCCAAAAATACCGGCAATATTCTTATGAAGAATATGATGGATTTCTGTATCGGAACTCCCGCATTCTGGCTGGTCGGATTCGGCCTGATGTTCGGCGGAAGCGGTGCTTTTATCGGAAAACTCGATCCGCTAATCCGCGGAAGTTATCAGTTTGGATCTCTGCCGACCTGGTGTTTCGTCATTTTTCAGACAGTTTTCTGTGCAACATCTGCCACGATCGTTTCCGGTTCCATGGCAGAGCGGACAAATTTCAAAGCTTACTGTTTATATAGTGCCATGATCTCTCTGATCGTCTATCCGATCTCCGGTCACTGGATCTGGGGCGGCGGCTGGCTTTCACAGCTTGGCTTCCATGATTTTGCCGGAAGTACTGCCGTACATATGGTCGGCGGTGTCACCGCATGCATCGGTGCAAAAATCCTTGGTCCTCGTATCGGAAAATATGACAGGGACGGAAAACCAAAAGCAATCCCCGGTCATAATCTCACCGTTGCCGCACTCGGTGTTTTCATTCTCTGGTTCTGCTGGTTCGGATTTAACGGAGCAAGCACAACTGCAATGTCAACTGACGCCGATCTTACAAAAGCCAGTCTGGTATACATGAACACAAACCTTGCCGCTGCTATCGCAACCTGTACTGCCATGATCTTTACCTGGGTTCGTTACGGTAAGCCGGATGTTTCCATGACATTAAACGGTGCCCTTGCCGGTCTGGTTGCGATCACAGCCGGATGTGATCAGGTTTCCCCTGTAGGTGCATTCTTTATTGGTTTATTTGCAGGTATCCTGCTGTGTGTATCCGTTGATTTCTTTGACCGCATCGCAAAGATTGATGATCCGGTCGGTGCCATTTCCGTACACGGTGCCTGCGGTGCCATGGGAACACTCTGTGTTGGCCTGTTTGCAACAGACGGCGGTCTGTTTTACGGCGGAGGTATCCATTATTTCCTGATCCAGCTGCTCGGTGTTGCCTCTGTTATGCTCTGGGTTATCATTACCATGACCATTATTTTCAAAGTCATCGACAAACTTGTTGGTCTGCGTGTTCCGGCTGATATCGAAATCGAGGGCCTGGACTATCACGAGCATGGTCTGGCAAGTGCTTATGCCGGATTCAACATTTCTGATATTACTGCTACGATGGATGTGAATGAAAATACAGATCTTGGTGAATCTGATTATACGAAAGCAAGCGATTCACAGAAAAATGCCGCCGTCAAAGTAGCCGGTGAAGAACTGGTTGCTGCCAATCCAACCGGCATGTACAAAGTTTCTATCCTTGTAAAACTTTCCCGGTATGACAAACTCCGCAAAGCTCTCAATGAACTTGGTGTCACCGGTATGACCGTTACACAGGTTATGGGCTGCGGTATCCAGAAAGGTTCCGGCGAAAAATACCGTGGTGCCGAAGTTGACGCTACACTCCTCCCAAAAGTTAAAGTAGAAGTCATCGGCGGCAATATCCCGGTGGAAAAAGTCATCGAAACTGCCAAAAAATGTCTCTATACCGGTCACATCGGCGATGGCAAGATCTTTGTATATGACGTACGGCATGTTGTAAAAGTCCGTACCGGCGAAGAAGATCTGGCTGCACTGAAAGATGTAGAATAAAAGATGTAAGATATTGATTTGAGAAAAGTCGGAAAGTTCATTTATCTGTTCTTTCCGGCTTTTTGTCTTTTTGAGAAGCTTTTTCATCTTGCTATTTTTCGTTTGACAGTTTTTATTTTTTATAGTATTCTCCAGATTGTCAGATTGATTTCGATCACCTGGCGTATATTGTACAATTAAATTTTCGATGCATGAAATATTCATTTTCGGATATTTATGCATGAAAACCTGGCAGGGGATCCTCCAATGACGTATCTATGAAAGATGCATTATTGAGTGATCTCTTTTTTTGTTCAAAAATCAGTGCACAGATTTTTATACATTCATTTTCTTAATGTAAGTGTCAAAAGTTTAAATTGTGATTGCACAAATGAATACTGCAGACTTATTGACACGCCGAACACTTCAAACTGAAAAAGGAGATTATTATCAGACATGAACACGAAAAATTTATCAACTAAATTCCTGGCTGCTTCTCTGGCCGCATTGATATCTGTTCCGCAGATTCCGGTTTCCGTATCTGCTGCCGATCTGAAATCTGTTTCCATCGCCGGAAACACCTATTCTTATTCTGCGGAAGCTTTGGATGGATATACGCAGATCGGAAACAGTGGGGTATATTATGCTTTAACAGACGGAACAAAACTTTCCGGAAATTTATACGGAACCTCCAATCTGACCTACAAAGAATTCTACTCCGGTGATGTAAGCAGTACAGACAACTTCGATGTTGTCACAACTGCCACAACCTTAAAAGCCAAAGTTCTGTCAAATGCCTGGACAGATTATAATGAAGAAACTACTCCGGATGCTGACGGCTACCATATCCTGGGAGTCTCCAACGTAAATGTTGCAGTAGATTCTGATCTGTATGTAGAAGCTTCTATTCTGAAAAATTCGGGCAAAGAACTGACCGGTGCATATGAAGAAGCTTCTGATATTACACTGAATGAAAATCCTGCAGAGGCACCTGCACAGTACAAAACCCTGAAAAGTGACGGAAGTTATGTTTCCAACGCTAAAATCATCGATACCGTAACAGATGCCACTGCTTCTCTGGCAACCGCATCTACCTGGGGCGAGTACGAAATCGAAGTAAAAGAAAACAGCACCAAATATTTAAGAAATTCAAGAGAAGACACCTTCCCTGTCGGTTCCACGATCCAGGGAATCATTCTGGAAACGACAGACGGCTATAAAGTAGGTCTGGAACATCTCTCCAATATCTGGGTTCAGCCTTACAAATTAGCTTTTAATGTAAACAACGAAGCTGCAACGATGGGAATCGCAAAATCAGATAATACTGCAGAATTTAAAAAACTGGTAAACAAGACCATCCAGAAAATCACTTATCTGACACCGGATGGAAATTATGTTTACGCTTTTACTGACGGTGCCTTTGTAAAACCTGCATACGCTGAGGAAATCAGCGGTACCTTCAGCAGTGATATGAAAACCTTTACTTTAAATCAGGTTCCAACCGTGAAAAACGGAACCTTAAACGTCCTTTACACGGTAGGATCCGGACGTAAGAAAACTTCTTACACTTTATATTCCGATGCTGTTCAGAAAACCGTTTCTCTTGATTTTGGCAGTATTCCTGCTGATGCAGAAGCCGGAACATACAGCGTATCCATTGCTTCTGATGATTATGCAGATATTTCTGTTGCAATCCCGATCACCGATCAACAGAAAGAACAGCTGTCCTCTCTGCTCAAACAGGCAGAAGCTGCTTTAGCCAAAGCTGCTGCAAATGATCAGGTATTAGCTGCACACAAGGATGAAGCTGTCGAACTGTTAAAATCTGCATCCGCTACCAGTGCGGATGCCGCTGATCTGATCAACGAACTTACGGAACTGTTAAAACCGTACCAGAATACCGAAACACCGGATACAGGCGATAAAACACCGGAAACTCAGCCTTCCGAAAGCAATCAGACCCCAGAGACACAGCCTTCCAATACCACTCCTTCAACGGACAAAACCTCATCACTGGCAAAACAGACGGTAAAATTAAAAGCATTCGGCAAAGGAAAGCTGAAAGTATCCTGGAAAAAAGATAAAAACGCTTCCGGTTATGAAATCACATATTCTACAAAAAAATCATTCAAAAACAAGAAAACCGTTGTTGTAAAGAGCAAAAAAACAACCAGCAAAGTGATCAAAAAGCTGAAATCCAAAAAGACATATTATGTCAAAGTCCGCTCTTACAAAAAAAGCGGAAAAACAAAAGTTTACGGCTCCTACAGCAAAGTGAAATCCTTGCGTTCAAAATAAAAGCAGTTTGAGACGAAGCAAATTCTGACAATAAAAAAGGATATAGCGAACATTGAATTGTACTTTCAATATTCCTGTATCCTTTTCCTGGTTCATTATTATTGGTGAACAGCGTCCCATGGCATCTACGCTTTCCTGCGTAAATTCATGGAATACGCCTTGCCCATCATACTTTCCGCTTTGATATACATGGAATCCGTCAATATCCATACGCAACTCTTTATAAGTAATCAGAGATTGATTGTGATTTTCCGCAGTCCTGCGGCGAAGAATCGCTGCAATCTTGCATAACAGGATTTTTGGCGAAAAGGGCTTTGGAATATAGTCATCAATCTGCTGTTCAAACCCCCGTAACTGGTTTTCTTCATCCGAAAGTGCAGTAAGCATAATGACAGGGGCAACTTCATATCCTGCATCCATCAGATGGTTTTTCAATATATCCTGAATATCAATATCATCTTCGACAATTGAAATTTTCTGCATCATTCCACCTCCGGTTTATAGAATAACATAGTTTTTTGAATTTCTGATGAAGTGCATTATGATTCTTATAGATTGCCATAATGCTTCATCCTATAAATACTTTTTAACAGCACTCTTTGTTTCTATCGTTGCAATAATCTTCTTTTCCGGGTATAATAAGGAAAAACATTCTACACCTCAAAGGAGAGATTTCAATGATAGAACAGCTCATTGCCGAAGCAACGGAATGTGATTTCAAAGTTGCTCTCGAAACAAAAAAGCCAAAAAGCTGGTTAAAAAGTGTCAGTGCCTTTTCCAATGGGATCGGCGGCACTCTGTTTTTCGGAGTCTCTGATGACCGGGAGCCTATCGGCTTGTCCGATGTTCAAAAGGATGCCGAAGCGATCAGCCGCTTAATCAAAGAACGTATCACACCATTACCACAGTTTATCTTAAAGCCATTGCAGGAAGATGGTAAAAATCTGTTGGCTCTGGATGTTTCTCCTGGCCGCAGCACCCCATACTATTACAAGGCAGACGGAGTGATGGAAGCATATATCCGTGTTGGAAATGAAAGCGTAATTGCACCGGATTACATTGTGAATGAACTGATCTTAAAGGGAACCAATCAGTCCTTTGATACCCTAACAACAGACGCGGTAAAAAAGGATTACAGCTTTACACTTCTGGAAGCAACCTATCTGGAACGAACCGGTCTCCGCTTTGAGCCATCCGATTATGTTTCCTTTGGTTTGACTGATAAAAATGGACTCCTGACCAATGCCGGAAAACTCATGACCGATCAGCACACGGTTTATAACTCCCGTATGTTCTGTACCCGGTGGAATGGCTTGGAAAAAGGCTCTATCTTTGATGATGCGCTGGACGATAAAGAATACGAGGGAAATTTGATTTATTTACTGAACAGCGGCAGTGAATTTATTCGCAATAATTCCAAAGTCCGTTTTGTCAAAAAGGCACAGTATCGTGTAGACAAGCCGGATTATGCTGAACGAGCTGTGACAGAGGCTCTTGTTAATGCGCTTATCCATCGTGATTATATTGTGCTTGGCAGCGAAATCCATATTGATATGTTTGATGATCGGGTGGAAATCACATCTCCGGGCGGTATGTTTGGCGGCGGCTCAATTCAGGAATACGATATTTACAGTATCCGTTCCATGCGACGAAACCCTGTGATTGCTGACCTGTTCCACCGCATGAAGTACATGGAACGCCGTGGAAGTGGCCTACGCAAAATCGTCAGTGAAACCGAAAAGCTGCCTGGATACACAGAGGCATATAAGCCCGAATTTTCCTCAACAGCGACAGATTTCAGAGTCATCTTGAAAAATGTAAACTACAACTTAGAGGGTGATACCCACCAAGTTATCCACCAAGTTACCCACCAAGTTATTGAACTATCAACGGTGTCCAAACAGATTTTGGCTTTTTGCACAACACCAAAATCCAAGAAAGAGCTTGCAGTATTTTGCGGCTTCAAAGATTTAAGAAACTTCACTTTGAAGCATATCAATCCGCTTTTAGAATCCGGGCAATTAGAAATGACTATTCCCGATAAACCTAAAAGTCGCAATCAAAAATATATTACAGTTCGTTCCGAATAAACAGAGAAGCAGGGCATTGGGTCTCATCTCCCATTGTCCTGCTTCTTTTTTATTCCAAATTATATTCACATCATTTACCCATACATCCAATCCTGAATTGCATATTTTAAATCCTGTACCTTACCCAACAGCTAGATTGCAGCCAGCGGCAGCCCCATCGGACTAATCAAAAATGCCATCATCAACAAAATAAACCCGTTCTGCGGAGAATATGTAATCAACACTGCAACACCTAATAAAGCAAGAATCATGCTGATAATCCCCAGAACCAGACCGGATACATAAACAAGGCCAAGACATATCCAGACAAAAAGTGTCAATGCAACAACAATTGGCGCAACAGCAATCATCAATAGTAGTTTCAAAATTTTTTGCGCAATCAGCATTTCATCAGCTCCTCCTTCAAACGATCCACATATTTCTTACACAGAACACTAATCTGTTTTTCATCATCTTCTGTCAGTTCACGCCTTCCCTGGGTCAGTTAGTCTGCGTGACGCTCAGATGAAATAGTGCCATCGGCTTTCAACTCCTTTTCTCTGTTTGCTTGGCTGATGTGGGTAATCGCCATGTGACGGACGGCTCGCTGGACTTCGGACAGAGAAAAGATGTGTTCCATCAGCTCTGTCATTTCGGTGCGTGTGAGATCTTTGACCTCCGGGGCAAGGCTCTCAACCGTGCCGCCCAGATTGCAAAGGCGGTGGGTGCGCTTGGTGCTGTTCCTGTGCAAGCTGCGTCTCGGCTCGTTCCTTTTCGGCTCGAAGCTGTTCAAGGGTTTTCGGTTTTGTCATTGTAATTGACCTCCTTTTTTGATTTTGCGGATAAAAAAAGACCGTCAACTTTTCGCATAGTGCGACCAGTCAACGGTCAGTTTTTCGGTATTCAGTTGTTATGTTCTGTTTGACAAATTTGAATTTACTCAATTCTTACTTCGACACCTTCAATCTCAACATAAACGATTTTGTCGGTATCAGTGTTGTTTTGCATATTTATACCTACCTTAAACCAAGCGCCTTTTTCTACATCCATTTCAACTGGCATTCCTGGGGTAAGATATGTTGGCTCGTATGCATTTTCTTCCTTGACACTAATTGGTTTTAACACCACCTCTGTATCGCCTAATCCATCGCCAGAATAAATTGTAATCTTGTTGCCTATCGGGGAGATTTCCTCATCGGAATAGACAAAATCCTCTTGATAAACAATTTCTTCGGTACTTCCTGCAGGGACAACAATTTTGATTTTGTAGGTATCATTCTTACCACATCCTGTCAAAGCAAGAACACAAGCCAATGTTAGAACTAATGCTATCAATTTTTTCATACATTCACACTCCTTTGTTAAATTCAAGTTATCTAACTGTTTCAATTTCCGATTTTTCTTTTCAAACTTGCTGGCGGCGAACGGTTTGTCAAAACCGTTTGCGGACGGCAAGTCCACAGGGGATAGCCGCTTTAGCGGCGCAAGGGGGTGTAGCCACCTTGACGGAACGAAGTGACGCAACATTCTCGGTCGGGCAGTTTTCTTCTGCTGACCGGGAATGAAGCTCCGCAGGACGCACATACTCCCGATAGGAGAGTATAGAAGTGCGCCCTTTAGTTCCTAAAGTGTTTTTATCAGTTCGACAAATCCAATTTTCTCAATTCTCCAAATCGGAAGTTATTTGTATTTATCTTTCAGAAAACAGCCAGATACAACGATTCCAAATCCAAAAACACCAAGAAAATATTCAAAGAAACTGTTTGCTCTCAAAACAATTCCTAAAAGTATTATTGCAATGCCCAATAACTCAATCTTAATTTCTTTCATAGCAAACACCTCCGTTACAAACTTGAATTTGAACTTCCGTTTCTTCCTTCTATGCCTTTATATAATCACTTGCTGCTTTCAGTAATTTTTCAACAAAATCACTTGGAATATATTCTGGCTCATAATACCGAATATCTCCACGTCCCATTTCCTGTTTTACCTTCTGCAAATCATTCACAATTTTTGCTACTTTTTCACTTTCTTCCTGATGGGTTTTACCAAAACGTCCTTCAACAAAATTGCTAAATTCACTTAACAGAATCGACAGTTCATCATCTTTACTCAATTTTCTAAAACCATCTGTTGACGTAGAATCCTCAATAAATCTTACTCTGGTTCCACCGTCATATCCTGAGTTAATCTCATCACAAATACTTTTGAATTCTCCCAACAATACATCCGCCTTTTTTTGTATTGTCAGTTTTTCATCTGAATTACTCTCGAAGAACTGCACATAACTATTCTGCATTACCCTTGATAATCTGTTTGTAAAACTCTCCACAGGCTGATGCTCCGAAATATACTGCATTTCTTCCATTTGCTTTTGTATATCTACGCTACCCTTCATCTTACTACCATGTAAAGCACGTAAGCCTTCCTCTGAGATATTAACCTTTATGGCCGGAAGATTTTTACCCGCTTCTGTATCACAAAATTTTACAGGCTGATTATTCTGTTTCCGAGCCATTTCAAATAAATCTATATTTGGTTTTTGATAAGTACCACTTACATTTCCATATAAATTAATTGCCATTTTAATCCTCCTTGAACAAATCTACAGAAATCCGTTTCTATATTTGTAATATTGGCACTTTATATCCAAAAGTTAATAGTGCGTAAAATTCAAATTGAACAAAATCGCTGCGCGATGGCCTGCCAAGGCTGTGGCGCAGTTTTTCTACTT
>ERZ857785.3870-NODE-3870-length-10378-cov-2.704156_pt1 | contig 10378 bp, 8 predicted proteins | sample MGYA00519763_ERZ857785 | MGnify/ENA primary metagenome ERZ857785 (study PRJEB31778, sample SAMEA3449365) | human gut metagenome | biome: human gut; feature: human-associated habitat; material: faeces | place: United Kingdom | collected 2010/2012 ... | reverse complement strand
CAAACTTCCTGCTGATGCATGCGATGGGACCGAACGTTGCCGGTGTTATCGGTACAGCTGTTGCTGCCGGTACATTCATGGCTATCTTTGGCGTCTGATCCATCGTCTTATAAAATTTTGTAAGGAGAATAATTATGGCAGAAATAGAGAAAAAACCTGTGAAAGTTGTGGAAACGATCCTGCGTGACGCTCATCAGTCCCTGATCGCTACACGTATGAGCACAGAGCAGATGCTTCCGATCATTGATAAGCTCGATAAAGTCGGCTACTATGCAGTTGAGTGCTGGGGCGGTGCTACTTTCGATGCTTCCTTACGTTTCCTGAAAGAGGATCCGTGGGAAAGACTTCGTAAGCTTCGCGACGGCTTCAAAAATACAAAACTTCAGATGCTGTTCCGTGGACAGAATATCCTTGGATATCGTCCATATGCAGATGATGTAGTAGAATATTTTGTACAGAAATCCGCAGCTAACGGTATCGATATCATTCGTATCTTTGACTGTATGAATGACCTTCGTAATCTTCAGACAGCTGTAAAAGCAGCAAACAAGGAAAAAGCACATGCACAGGTTGCAATGGCTTACACACTTGGAGATGCTTACACACTTGATTACTGGACAGACCTTGCAAAACGTATCGAGGATATGGGTGCAGATTCTATCTGTATCAAAGATATGGCAGGTCTTCTTGTTCCGTACAAGGCTACTGAGCTTGTTCAGGCCCTGAAAGAGACTGTTAAGATCCCGATCGATCTTCATACACATTACACCTCTGGTGTAGCTTCCATGACTTACTTAAAAGCTGTTGAAGCTGGTGTTGATATCATCGATACCGCAATGTCTCCATTCGCTATGGGTACTTCACAGCCGGCAACTGAGGTTATGGTTGAAACCTTCAAAGGCACTCCATACGATACTGGTCTGGATCAGAACAAACTGGCTGAGATCGCAGATTACTTCCGTCCGATGAGAGACGAAGCGCTCGATACAGGCCTCTTAAATCCGAAGAACCTTGGCGTAAATATCAAGACTCTTCTGTATCAGGTACCGGGCGGTATGCTCTCCAACCTGACAAGCCAGTTAAAAGAGCAGCACGCAGAGGACAAATACTACGATGTACTCGAAGAAGTACCGCGCGTAAGAAAAGACCTCGGCGAGTGCCCGCTGGTTACTCCGTCTTCCCAGATCGTTGGTACCCAGGCTGTATTCAATGTCCTGATGGGCGAGCGTTACAAGATGGTAACGAAAGAGACAAAAGACGTTCTTGCCGGAAAATACGGTGCAACTGTAAAACCGTTCAATCCGGAAGTACAGAAGAAATGCATCGGCGATACCGAGCCGATCACCTGCCGCTACGCAGACCTGCTTGAGCCGGAGCTTCCGAAACTGGAGAAAGAGATAGAGCAGTGGAAACAGCAGGATGAGGATGTATTAACCTACGCTCTGTTCCCGCAGGTAGCTGTAGACTTCTTCAAATATCGTGAAGCGCAGCAGACAAAAGTAGATCCGGCAGCCGCTGACAAAAAAGACGGCGCATATCCGGTCTAAATAAAATCTGAGTAAAAAAATCAGCCGGTGTTCTGTGTTCCCCGTAAAAAGGGAATGCAGAACACCGGCTTTCCTTTTCAGCTTTTCAGCCATTGCGCCAGTAATTTATTCGTGTTATAATTCAAAAGATCGAGGTGTGTCCGAAAAAGAATCAGGATGCCCCCAAAAGAAAAAATGTGGATGCCGAACGGCATTTGCAGATCGGAAAAACAAATCAGGAAGAAAATAACATGAAAAAAGAAAAAGAACAGTCTTCTTCAGAAGAGCAGAAGGCAGCGAACGAGAATCTCCTCATTCGTCTGAATCAAAATTACGGAAAGTTGAGCAAAGGACAGAAGAGGCTGGCAGATTTTATTACGGCACATTATGACCAGGCCGTATCGATGACGGCAGCGCGCCTGGGACAGCAGGTCGGCGTCAGCGAATCGACAACGGTTCGCTTTGCGATGCAGCTTGGCTACGCGGGATATCCGGAGTTCCAGCGCGCACTGGAGGAGATGGTGATGAATCGTCTGAATTCAGTGCAGCGGATGCAGTTTACGTATGGCCGCGTGCCGCAGGGAGAAATTCTGGAGACCGTCCTGCAGTCGGATATTGAAAAAATCAAGATGACGCTGGAAGAAGTGGACCGGAGCGCCTTTGAGCGCGCTGCGGATACGATTCTTTCTGCGCGGACAATTTACATTGTCGGCATTCGGAGCTGCGCGCCGCTTGCGAGCTTTCTGGCGTTCTATTTCCATATGATTTTCCCGGATGTGCGCCAGGTACAGACAAACAGTTCCAGCGAGATTTTCGAGCAGATGATCCGCATCACGGAGGATGATGTGGTGATCGGCATCAGCTTCCCGCGGTATTCGATGCGTACGATGAAGGCACTGGAATTTGCGAACAGCCGCAAAGCGAAGGTGATTACGATCACAGACAGTGTGCATTCACCGATGAATGTTTATGCAGCCTGTACGCTGATTGCCAAGAGCGATATGGCATCGATCGTCGATTCTCTGGTGGCCCCTTTGAGTGTAATCAATGCGCTTGTCGTGGCGCTCTGCATGAAACGCCAGGCGGATGTGAAAAAGACACTTGAGAGCATGGAAAAACTGTGGGATGAGTACCAGGTTTACAGCAACGATGAAATCAACGGGCTGGACGATGCACGTCCTATGGGCGGAAAAAAGGCAGCTCTGCCGGTAAAGGAGAAAGCATGAGAAAAGCAGCAGTAATCGGCGGAGGCGCCGCCGGAATGATGACCGCCGTGCTTGCCGCCGGCGAAAAGACAGAGATTCATCTCTATGAAAAAAATGAAAAGCTGGGAAAGAAGCTGTTTATCACAGGAAAGGGCCGCTGCAATGTGACAAACGACTGCCCGACAGAAGAGTTCTTCACGAATGTGGTGACAAACCCGAAATTTCTGTACAGCTCCGCCTACAGCTTTGACAGCGCCCAGGTGCAGGAGTTTTTCGAAGCGGCAGGTGTCCGCTTAAAAGTGGAGCGCGGAAACCGTGTCTTCCCGGAGTCAGATCACTCCTCGGATATTATCCGCGCGCTGGAGACGGAACTGAAACGGAAAAATGTTCAGGTGCATAAGAATACAAAAGTAAAAGAGCTTCTTTTCGAAGGAGACCGCGTGAAAGGAATCCGCCTGGAAAACGGGAAAGAGCTTTTTTACAATGATGTCGTTGTCGCAACCGGCGGTATGTCGTACCAGACGACGGGGTCGGATGGAGACGGCTACCGTTTCGCAGAAGAGGCAGGACTTGCCGTCACTCCGCTCCGCCCGGCGCTGGTGCCGCTGGAAACAGAGGAAGCGTACATCCGTGAGCTGCAGGGACTCTCCCTGAAAAATGTGACGATGACGATTAAAAACGGCAAAAAGACGCTGTTCGATGGATTCGGCGAGATGCTGTTTACACATTTCGGAATTTCCGGCCCGCTGGGGCTTTCTGCGAGCTCCTACATCGGAAAAGCACTGGAACAGCAGCCGCTGAAAGGATATCTGAACCTGAAGCCGGCACTCACGGAAGAACAGCTGGATGCGCGGATCCTGCGTGAATTTGAGGAAAACCGGAACAAACAGTTCCGCAACGTGATCAACAGTTTGTTCCCGGCGAAACTGCTTCCGGTGATGCTCTCTCTTGGCGGGATCGACCCGTACAAACAGGTCAATGCCGTATCGAAAGCGGAGCGTCAGCACTTTGAAGAGCTGATCACGCATTTCCCGTTTACAGTAACCGGAACACGGGGTTTCCGTGAAGCAATTATCACACAGGGTGGTGTTTCCGTGAAAGAGATCCGTCCGGGCACGATGGAGGCAAAGAAAAAAGAAGGTCTGTACTTCGTAGGAGAAGTGCTCGATCTCGATGCACTGACCGGCGGCTTCAATCTGCAGATTGCCTGGGCAAGTGCCCACGCTGCAGCCGAAGAGATCCGGGCAAAGGAAGAACAGGAATAAAATATGGATCACAGATTTTAGAATTTTCAGGAGGAAGAGAGAAGATGAGATTTAATCTTGCAATTGACGGACCGGCAGGCGCTGGCAAAAGTACAATCGCAAAACGTGTGGCAAAGGAGCTTTCGTTTGTCTACGTTGATACAGGAGCACTGTACCGTGCCATGGGCATCTATTTTTCAGATCTTGGCATTGCACCGGAAGAGCAGGAAAAAATTGAGGCAGCCTGCAAAGATGTGAAAATTTCCATTTCCTACGAAAACGGAGAGCAGCAGGTTTATTTAAACGGCGTCAATGTCACCGGAAGACTGCGCACCGAGGAGGCTGGAAAGATGGCATCCGCGACAAGCGCCTATCTGGAAGTACGGAAAAAACTCGTGGAGCTGCAGCAGGAGATGGCGGAGAATACGGATCTTGTGATGGACGGCCGCGATATCGGAACTGCCGTTCTGCCGAACGCACCGTTGAAAGTCTATCTGACAGCAAGTGCCCATGTCCGCGCACTGCGCCGCTGGAAAGAGCTGACCGAAAAGGGACAGACAGCCGATCTTGCGAAAATCGAGGAAGATATCAATGAGCGTGATTATCAGGACATGCACAGAGAGCATTCCCCGCTGGTACAGGCAGAAGACGCCGTACTCGTTGACAGCTCTGAAATGACGATCGATGAGGTTGTGGAAAAGATCTTAAGCCTTGCCCGCGAGCGCATGTAAACGCGGCAGAGAAAAGAGGAGAAGAAAAACAGATGGAAGTAACTGTTGCAAAAAGTGCAGGCTTCTGCTTCGGCGTCAAACGGGCGGTCGATACGGTATACCGTGAAATTGAGAGCGGTGAAAAGCCGGTCTACACCTTCGGGCCGATTATTCACAACGAACAGGTTGTGGAGGATCTCGAAAACCGCGGCGTGCAGGTGATCCATTCGGAAGATGAACTAGAGGGGCTTTCTGGCGGAACCGTTGTGATCAGGTCGCATGGCGTGTCGCGGGATGTCTGTGAAAAGATCGAAGCGCGCGGCATGAAGATTGTAGATGCGACGTGCCCGTTTGTCAAGAAGATCCACCGGATTGTGGACGAGGAGGGCAGAAAAGGCCGCCACGTCGTCATCATCGGAAGCGCGGATCATCCGGAGGTACAGGGCATCATGGGATGGGCGAGCGGCCCGGTTACCGTGATGCATACCGCCGAAGAAGCGGAAAGTTTTGTGCCCGAAAATGGAAAACCAATATCTATTGTGGCACAGACGACATTTAATTACAACAAATTTAAAGATTTAGTTGAAATTTTTTTGAAAAAGAGTTATGATAGTACTGTTTTAAAGACTATCTGCAACGCTACCGAGGAAAGACAGACGGAAGCGAGAGCAATTGCCAGGAAGGTTGATGCCATGTTTGTCGTGGGAGGCAGACATAGTTCAAACACGCAAAAGCTGTATGAGATATGTAAAGAAGAATGTAAAAATACTTACTTTATAGAGACACTCGTTGATTTGGAATCTAAGCCTTTTCAATCATTTGGTCGCGTAGGTATTACAGCTGGGGCATCCACCCCGAATAAAATAATTGAGGAGGTTCAAAAAATGTCAGAAATGAGTTTTGAACAAATGCTGGATGAATCATTTAAAACAATCAGAAACGGAGAAGTCGTTGAGGGTACTGTAATCGATGTCAAAGACGATCAGATTATCCTGAATATCGGATACAAAGCCGATGGTATTCTTACCAAAAACGAATATTCCAACGATTCTTCCATCGATCTTCACACCGTTGCACAGCCAGGTGACAAAATGGAAGTCAAAGTTCTGAAAGTAAATGATGGAGAGGGACAGGTCCTTCTTACTTACAAGAGACTTGCTGCTGAAAAAGGCAACAAGAGACTCGAGGAAGCATTCGAGAATCATGAAGTTCTGAAAGCAAAAGTAACACAGGTACTGAACGGAGGATTATCCGTAGTTGTTGAGGAGACCAGAGTATTCATTCCGGCCAGCCTTGTATCTGATGTATATGAAAAAGATCTGTCTAAATATGCAGATCAGGAAATTGAATTCGTTATTACCGAGTTCAACCCGAGAAGAAGACGCATCATCGGTGACCGCAAACAGCTCATCGTTGCTGAGAAGAAGAAACTGCAGGAAGAACTGTTCGCACGCATCGCAGTTGGCGATGTTGTAGAGGGAACTGTTAAGAATGTTACCGATTTCGGCGCATTCATCGATCTGGGCGGAGCTGACGGACTGCTTCACATCTCTGAGATGTCCTGGGGCCGCGTAGAGAACCCGAAAAAAGTATTCAAAGTTGGTGAGACTGTAAAAGTTCTGATCAAAGACATCAACGGCGACAAGATTGCTCTTTCCTTAAAATTCCCGGAAGAGAATCCGTGGCTGAACGCTGCTGACAAATACGCTGTAGGCAACGTAGTAGAAGGCTGTGTTGCCCGTATGACTGACTTTGGTGCATTCGTTGAGCTTGAGCCGGGCGTAGATGCTCTGCTTCATGTTTCCCAGATCTCCAGAGAGCATGTTGAGAAACCGTCTGATGCACTGAAAATCGGACAGGAAATCACTGCAAAAGTAGTTGATTTCAACGAGGAAGACAAAAAAATCTCTCTGAGCATGAAAGCTCTGGAAAACGAAGAGCCAGTAGAAGAGTAAGAATAATTTAACTTGTAGGTGCTGCAGTTGGATGATTAGAATGCCGTAGACAACCGGGTTTCCTGAACAGACAGGAAACCTGTTGCCTGCGGTATTTTCTTATCATCCTGTTTTTGGCACCAGAAAAGAAAAAGGGGATGAAAGTTTATGTGGGAGACGAAGATTCTGGGTGTGGATCTGTACCACGTTCTAGCATGGTTCTGGCTGTACAGCTTCTGCGGATGGATCTGGGAGAGTTCCTATGTATCGATCCGGCAGAAAAAACTGGTCAACCGCGGTTTTGTCAATGGTCCGCTGCTGACACTGTACGGCACCGGCGCTGTTATGGTATACTTGATCCTGCGCCCGTTTGAAGCGAACGTCTGGGCACTGTATTTCGGAGGTGTCATTGTAGCGACGGTTCTGGAATATGTAACCGGCGTGCTGATGGAGACCATTTTTCATGCGCACTGGTGGGACTACAGCAATCAGAAGTTTAATTTTCAGGGAAAGATCTGCCTCAGCAGTTCGATTGCCTGGGGATTCTTTACACTGGGGCTGTTCTATATTCTGCAGCCGATTGCCGTGAAAGTAGTGAATCTTGTTTCGGATACTACAGGAGAGATCATTGTTTCCGTTGTTACCGTCTGCTATCTGGTAGATTTTGGATTTTCCGCAGCCGCAGCATTCCAGCTGGGACAGAAGATGCGCAGTCTGGAGAAAACGTGGGGAGAATTTCTGAAATATCTGCAGAAATCCCGCTTTAACCAGCTTGCCGAGGAGATGAATGCGAAAGTACAGCAGTATCGTGCAGAGTATTCCAGAGATAAGATGAAAGAATATCTGGCCGAGAAGCGCCAGACACTGTCTGAGGCAATGGAGCAGATGCAGAAGCTGGAGAAGGAGCGGAAAGAAGCCGAGGGAAGAAGAAATCCGCTTTTCGAGTCGAAGAACCGCCTGATGGAGTTCGGAGCAGAGCAGAAGGAACGCCTGACCGAGTTCGGAGCAGAGCAGAAAGAACGGTTTGCGGCACTTGGATTTGATGTGCGCAGTGATAAGATGCCGGATCTTAAAGAGCTGCTGGAGCGCTTTGACCAGATGACAAAACCGCAGCTTCCGACCAACTGGCTGATGCGCCTGACAACGAAACGTTATCTGCGCGCCTATCCGCATCTGCAGGGAACGCATCATGCTTCTCTGAAAAAGGAAGAAAAAAAGGTAGAAGAGAAAGAAGAGAAAAAATAAAGGACTGCTTGGAAAGGACAGTCCCGGAAAAACGGCCGTGCATGCAAAAACGTGTACGGCTGTTTTATTTTCTGGTTTTGCTATCGTCTTTGAAAAAGAGCTGAAGCTCGGAACAGAGATACTCTTTCAGGAGATTTTCCTGCGAAAGAAAGGCATCGGACCACTCAAAATAGTAAGGGCGGCTTTTGAAATCCTCGCGGAAGGCCGGGGTGAAAAACTCTTTCTGCTGCGGAAGAAATGTACCGGTCCGCCGCTGATAGCAGTTGGCAGCCTTTGCTTTCTGACGGTGTTCCGGATCGACAAACGCGCCAACGCTCTTGTGAACAGCCTGATCCTCCAGCGGAAGATAATAGTAATTCTTATAGTCCGGGAAGAAATATTTCAGCTCCGCCGTATGCGTCTGCAGGGAGAGAGAAACCCGTGAACCAAAGGCTGTAAGAGAACCATCCGCGCAGACACGGGAGAGGAAAACCGGAACTTCCCGCTCGGGCTGCAGTGAAACTTCCAGTGTCTGTCCGGTAAAACGACACGACTGGACAGAAAAATCGCCGTGAAACAGGGCAGGAAGCGCGAGCAGTTCCAGAACAGAACCCATGCCGAGGACATCCTCATAATTGTGAAGGAAAAGCAGTTCCAGTTTCTTTTCATCCAGTGTCTGAAGATAGTCGTGGTAAACAGAAATCAACTGTTTTCCGTTAAGTTGATCCTTCCGTGGGAATGAGAGATACTGTTCCACATTTTTCTGTTTCATTGAAGAAAGTCCCAGGATTGACTGAAACGGGCGGAGTGCCTGATAAAGATCCAGGGATGCGATTGACGAAAGCGGATCTTCCATCTGATAAAACAGTGAGGTAAGGAAGATCAAATGTCGTTCCATTAAAATGCACCAGCCGCTTCACGTCGGAAAGAAACGTGAAAAAAGAGACAAGCATCTCTTTTTCTTCGGTCGGTCGATCAAGAAACCACTGGCGCAGTGTGAAAGCATCCGCGGCCGGGTCAAAGAACAGCGCACCAATCAGATAGAGATGCGAGGTACGCCAGGAAAGGCCGGTCGTCTCAATATCGAAAAAGACATCGCCGTTTCTCAGATACATCTGAAGATTGGCAGAGAGAGCAGCGGGGGTAGAATCTATGATCTGCATAAGGTTTTTTGTCTCCTTTGAAAAACTTTTTTGAATCTAAAGATATTATAAGACGAAAAAATCTGACATGCAAGAAAGACAGCGACTAATCGTTGCGTGATGAGAAAAGTTCTGCTATAATAGAATGTGCGTTCGCTTTCGAAAAAAGAAAACGGCGCTTTGGAGGAAAAACATGATTGCATTTATCAAAGGAACTGTAGATTCTCTTTCGGAAGGAAAAATGATTCTCGAAAGCCATGGAATCGGCTATGAGCTGAATATTCCAGCGAGTATGTTCGACGCAGGCATCCGGGAGGGAGAAGAGTTAAAGATATATACCCATATGAGTGTGCGGGAAGACGGAATTTCCCTATTCGGCTTTCTGTCCCGTGAAGATCTTGAAATATACCGTATGCTGATCGGCGTAAGCGGCATCGGACCAAAAGCGGCGCTTGCGGTGCTGTCCACGCTTACTGCAGACAATCTGCGCTTTGCCGTCCTCTCGGAAGATGTCCAGGCGATTGCCAAAACACCGGGCATCGGAAAGAAGACCGCGCAGAAGCTGATTCTGGAATTAAAAGACAAATTCGACCTGCAGGAAGCGTTCGAGCAGAAGCTGGCAGGAAATCAGGCGGCTGCGGCGGTACGGCAGGCAGGCGAACCGGATGCCTTCCAGGATGCGGTACAGGCGCTGACTGCGCTTGGCTACTCCGGAACGGAAGCACTGCAGGCAGTAAAGAAAGTCGAAATCACCGAAGGCATGGACAGCGAGGCTGTGCTGAAAGCGGCATTGAAGCATATGTTTTAGCAGATGGTCCTAAATTGTGGAAGAAGGAAACCTTATAACGATGGAAAGAAGAATTATCACAACTGACGTTCTCGAGGAGGACGTGAAAATCGAAGGTTCGCTCCGTCCCCAGCACCTGGACGACTACATCGGACAGGAAAAGACGAAAAAGAACCTGAAAGTATATATTGAAGCAGCAAAACAGCGAAGTGATGTTCTCGATCATGTGCTGTTTTACGGCCCGCCGGGACTGGGAAAGACAACGCTTTCCGGCATTATTGCAAATGAGATGGGCAGCAATATTAAAATTACGTCAGGTCCAGCCATTGAAAAGCCAGGCGATATGGCAGCTATTTTAAACAGTCTGTCTGAAAATGATGTGCTTTTTGTCGATGAAATTCATCGCCTGAGCCGTCAGGTCGAGGATGTTTTATATCCGGCAATGGAGGATTTTGAGATTGATATAATGATCGGAAAGGGCGCGACAGCGCGTTCTATCCGTTTAGACCTGCCTAAATTTACATTAGTGGGTGCAACAACAAGAGTTGGTCTTTTAACAGCACCTCTTCGTGACAGATTTGGTGTTGTGCATAAGCTTGATTTTTA
>ERZ857785.3866-NODE-3866-length-10389-cov-3.309851_pt1 | contig 10389 bp, 7 predicted proteins | sample MGYA00519763_ERZ857785 | MGnify/ENA primary metagenome ERZ857785 (study PRJEB31778, sample SAMEA3449365) | human gut metagenome | biome: human gut; feature: human-associated habitat; material: faeces | place: United Kingdom | collected 2010/2012 ... | reverse complement strand
GGGTGAAGAAGTAGATTTTTCAGACAGGAAAAGGCTGCTGGCACTGATCATTACCATGAGTATACATAAGTCTTTTGATTATTTTAAAAAGGCATATCGAAAGTACGAATATGCCAATTCTGATGCAGTGGAAGATGTAGCGGAAATGAGGATCAGAAGTGGCTATGGTGTGGATGAACTGATCGTTGCCATGGAAACAGGAGGTTACATGAATCATATATTCGAGAAACTCCGCAAGAAAAACAGGATCAGTTATGAAATTTTTATCAGCGTGACTTTATATGATATGCCATCCAAAATTGTCGCAGAACAGTATCATATGACAGAAAATAATGTAAATACGAGAGTCTGGAGAACCAGAAAGTGGCTGATCAGAGAATATAACAAAATCGCATAAATAAGCATAAATAAAAAATAAAAAAAGCATAGGTAAAAAATTTTTCTTTAATTTAATAACATAAATGTTAGTAGTTTTCATATAGTCACCTCAAAATAAGTATATGAAAGGGTAAAAAAATTATTACGTAAGAGGTTTACCAGATATATTTTCTAAAATATTTCCTACTTGATTTTTACAAAATATATGATAAAACTAAAGAATTGTAACATTTTTTGTCATATGCTATTTAAAAACATTGACATTATTTTAACATAAGTGATAAAATAACAAAAAACAAAGGAGAGTGATTTTTATGGCAATTTTAGTTACAGGTGGTGCAGGCTTTATTGGAAGTCATACATCAGTAGAATTATTAAATAAAGGAAAAGAAATTGTAATTATTGACAATTTTTCAAATAGTAAACCAGAAGTATTAGATAAAATAAAAAAAATAACAGGAAAAGATTTTAAATTTTACGAAATAGATTATTTAGATAGAAAAGCATTAGAAAAAGTATTTGAAGAAAACACAATAGAAGCGGTAATGAATTTTGCGGGGTATAAAGCGGTTGGAGAATCAGTACAAAAACCATTAGAATATTATGAAAACAATATTTCTGGTGCAATAGTACTATTAGAAACAATGAGAAAGTATAATGTAAAGAAATTTATATTTAGTTCATCTGCAACAGTATATGGAGAACCAGAAAGAATACCCTTAACAGAAGAATGCAAAATAGGTGGAACAACTAATCCATATGGAACAACAAAATTATTTATAGAACAAATATTACAAGATTTATATAAATCAGATAATACTTGGGATATTGCAATATTAAGATACTTCAATCCAGTAGGAGCACATGAGAGTGGACTAATAGGGGAAGAACCACAAGGAATTCCAAACAATTTAATGCCATATGTAGTAAGAGTTGCATCAGGTCAACTAGAACAATTATCTGTGTTCGGAGACGATTATGATACACCAGATGGAACAGGAGTAAGAGATTATATACATGTTGTGGATTTAGCTAAAGGACATATTAAAGCATTAGAAAAATTAGAAAAAGAACAAACAGGAATGTATATATATAATTTAGGAACAGGAACAGGATATAGTGTTTTGGACATGGTAAAAGCATTTGAAAATGTAACTAGAAAAACAGTAAAATATAAAATAGCGCCAAGAAGAGCAGGAGATATAGCAACATGTTATTCAAATCCAGAGAAAGCTCAAAAAGAATTAAACTGGAAAGCAGAGAAAACATTAGAAGATATGTGTAAAGATTCTTGGAGATATATACAAAAACAAATGGAGGAATAATTATAATAGCAAATGAAAAAAAGAATAGCATATATAGTTATAGTAGTATGTTTATTAATAGCTTTTGGGGCAACTGTAACAATAAACTGGCTATATGAAACATTTGGACATCTTTCGATGGATGAAATAATATTTCACTTAAAAGTTCCAATGGAAGGAACAAATACAGACATAATTTTTACATTTTTTAAAGAATGCTTGTGGAAAGTAATCTTACCCACAATAATAATATCATTTGCATTAATATACCCGATGGTCAAAGATATAAAATTTATAAAAGAAATACATACAGCGGAAAGAAGAAGAACTACTCTAACAAGTATATGTATAGCTGGATTAATACTAATAATTAGTATTAGTAAAATAGTAGAAACAACAGATATAAAAGAATATATAGAGAATCAGACACATGATTCGAGTTTTATATCAAAAGAATATGTAAGACCAGAGAAAACAAATATAGAATTTCCAGAACAAAAAAGAAATTTAATATACATTTTCTTGGAATCAATGGAGACAACATATTATTCAACAAAAGACGGAGGATTATCAAAAGGAGATTTAATACCAGAGATATCAAAATTAGCAAAAGAAAATACTAATTTTTCAGATACAGATAAGTTAGGTGGAGCATATACATTATATGGAACCACATGGACTGTTGGAGCGATGTCTGCACAGACAGCAGGAGTACCGCTAAAATTATCTATTGATGATAATTCAATGGGAGAGTATAGTACTTTTTTGGATGGAGCTTATAGTATAGGACAAGTTTTAGAAAATAATGGATATACAAATTACCTTTTGTTAGGTTCTGATGCAACATTTGGAGGAAGAAGAAATTTATTTAAACAACATGGAAATTATGAAATATGGGATTTTGAATCTGCCAAAGAAGAAAACAAAGCTTCAGAACAAATATGGTGGGGGTTTACTGATGATCAATTATTTGAGTATGCAAAAGAAAAAATATTAAATTTATCAAAACAAGAAAAACCATTTAATTTTACATTTTTGACAGCTGATACACATTTCCCTGATGGATTTTTGTGTAAAGATTGCCCTAATAAATGGGATGAACAATATAAAAATGTAATATCTTGTTCAAGCAAAAGAGTTGGAGATTTTGTTAAATGGCTTCAAAAACAAGATTTTTATGATAATACTACAATAGTTATTACTGGAGACCATTTAACAATGCAAGCAAATTTCTTTGAGCCAGAAGAAGGGCAACAATATGATAAAAAAGTAGTAAATGTTATTATAAATCCTGCTATTGAAGCGGAGAATACAAAAAGAGTATATTCAACAATGGACTTATACCCAACAACACTAGGGGCACTTGGAGCTAAAATTGAAGGAAATAGATTAGGGCTTGGAACGAATTTGTTTTCAAATGAGAAAACATTAATTGAAAAATATGGTGTTGAATATGTTAATAATGAATTGAAAAAGGTATCAAGATTTTATGATAATTCAATTTTAGTAAAATAGGTAGAAAGGTTGAAAAATATGGAGAAAATATCAGTAGTAGTTTCTTGTTATAATGAAGAAAAAGCATTACCATTATTTTATAAAGAAATAGAAAGAGTGAGAAAACAAGATTTTGAAAATATTGTGGATTTTGAATACATATTTGTAAATGATGGTTCTAAAGATAAAACATTAGATATAATAAAACAGTTAAGAGCAATTGATGATAAAGTAAGATATGTATCATTTTCTAGAAACTTTGGAAAAGAAGCAGCGATGTTTGCTGGTTTGGAAGCATCAACAGGAGATTATGTAACATTAATGGATGCAGATTTACAAGATCCGCCAGCTTTACTAAAACAAATGTATGACGCAATTATAAATGAAGGATATGATTCAGTAGGAACCAGAAGAGTTACAAGAAAAGGTGAACCACCAATTAGAAGCTTTTTTGCAAGGATGTTTTATAAGATAATAAATAAAATGTCAGATATTGAAATGGTTGATGGAGCTAGAGATTATAGGTTGATGAAAAGACAAGTTGTTGATGCAATAATATCTTTAAAAGAGTATAACAGATATTCAAAAGGATTGTTTAGCTTTGTAGGATTTAATACCAAATGGATAGAATATGAAAACGTTGAAAGAGTTGCAGGAGAAACAAAATGGTCATTCTGGAAATTATTTAGATATGCAATTGAAGGAATAACAGCATTCTCAACAACACCTTTAATATTTGCATCAGTATTGGGAATAATATTTTGTGTAATTTCATTTTTGGCAATTATATTTATTATAGTTAGAACATTAATATATGGAGATCCAACTTCTGGTTGGCCATCACTTGTATGTATAATTGTTTTTGTTAGTGGAATACAATTGTTCTCAGTGGGAGTAATTGGACAATATTTATCTAAAACATATTTAGAGGTCAAAAAAAGACCAATTTATATTATAAAAGAAAAAGTATAGGCAAACAAATAAGAAAGGAATGGATATAAATGTTTAAATTTGGATTAGGGCAAGATATAGGAATAGACTTAGGAACTGCTACAGTAATAGCATATGTAAAGGGAAAAGGTGTAGTGCTTAGAGAACCATCTGTAGTAGCAGTAGATAGTAATACAAATGAAGTGTTAGCAGTGGGACAAGAAGCAAGAAGAATGTTAGGAAGAACACCAGGAAATATTGTAGCTACAAGGCCATTAAGAGAAGGGGTAATTTCAGATTATACAGTAACAGAAAAAATGCTAAAATATTTTATAAACAAGATAAATGGAAGAACATTGTTTGCACCACGAACAATGATATGCATTCCTTCAAGAGTAACAGAAGTTGAAAAAAAGGCAGTAATAGATGCAGCAAATCAAGCAGGAGCACGTAAAGTGTTTTTAATAGAAGAGCCAATAGCAGCAGCAATAGGTGCAGGAATAGATATAGCTAAACCATGTGGTAATATGGTTGTAGATATTGGTGGTGGAACAACAGATATTGCAGTAATTTCATTAGGTGGTTCAGTAGAAAGTACGTCATTAAAGGTTGCAGGAGATAAATTTGATGAATATATTGTTAAATATATCAAAAAGAAACATAATATAATGATTGGAGAAAGAACAGCAGAAGATTTAAAAATAAATATTGGCTGTGTATATCCAAAAATGCAAGACACTGATATGGAAATAAGAGGTAGAGATTTAGCAACAGGATTGCCTAAAAATGTTAAGGTGAATTCAAGTGAGATGCTAGAAGCGCTTATAGAACCTGCAATGATGATTGTAGATGCAGTTCATTCAGTGTTAGAAAAGACACCACCAGAACTTTCTGCTGATATAAGTGACAGAGGAATATATATGACTGGTGGAGGATGTTTAATAGATGGCTTAGACAAATTGTTGCAAGAAAAAACAGGAATAAATGTAATGATTGCTAATGATGCGGTTTCATGTGTTGCATTAGGAACTGGTAAGGCATTAGATAATCTAGATAAATTAGATAGATAGAAAGGAATGATTAAAAAATGAAAAAGAAAATTGCGTTAACAATATTTTTAATAATAATGATGATGACAACAAGTGTATTTGCAACAGCAAAATCTGCTGATGTAAAAATGGAAGTAGTAGAAGACAATGTATGTACAATAAAATTAAATGAAAAAGCAAATCTTGAAAAAAAACTTGTAGAGTATGATTTAGATAAACATCAAGTTACTCTACAATTAAAAGTAAATAATGCAGCAGAAGCAAAAATACCATCAGGAGAAATGATGTTAGTAATAGATAGCTCAAATAGTATGGATCAAAAAGTAGATGATAATACGACAAGAAAAGAATTGGTTTTAAATTCTGCTAATAAGCTTGTTGAAAGTTTATTAAAAGCAAATCCAACAACATTAAAAATAGGAGTTGTAACATTTTCAACTAGTTCACAAAAAGATGAAAATGGAAACTTAATAATAGGAACAGAAGCTGATGCACAAAAAGTTTGCGATTTTACAAATAATGTCCAAACATTAAAATCAAAAATATCTGCAATAGAAGGAACAGGCCAATATACTAACTTAGATTCAGGTTTAAAATTAGCAAAAAGCCAATATACATCAGAAGATAATAATAAATACATGATTGTTTTAACAGATGGATTACCAAATATTGCAATAGGGTATAATGATTTGACTTCATATAAAGGATTAACAGATGTTATAACAGCAACTAAAGCAACATTAAAATCATTAGATAATGTAGATGTAATGACAATGCTAACAGGTATAGATACAGAAGATGCAACATTTAGGATGGAAGGCGAAAATAAATATACATATGGACAAGTAATACAAGAAGTTTTTGGAACAGAATCAAAACCAACAGTAGGAAAATTCTATAAAATAAATGATAATCAAATCGAAAAGACAATTACAGAAACAATTTACCGCGAATTATTGCCAGTTGAAAATGCATTAACAGATATAGTTGTAAAAGATTATTTTCCAGAATATATTGTAAATAATTTCGAAATGAGATATGTTGAAGGAATTGATACAAGTAATGTTTCAGCCAAGATTGACACAGAAACAAATAGTATAACATGGAATCTTGCAAAACTTGGAGCAAATCAATCAGCTACAATACAATATAGACTAACATTGAAGGATGAGTTTGATGATAAAATTATAGGTGAAATTCTTGATACAAACGATTCAGTAGAAGTAACATACAAAGATTTTGATGGAAGCACAAAAACAGAAAAATCAGATGTTACACCAAAAATAAAGCTTACAAAAATTGAAGTACCAGTTGACAATACTGTTGCACCAGAACCAATACCAAAGGCAGGTTCTCCTATGGTTATTGTAGGAATGATATTAGTAGTAGCAGTTGCAATGTTTTTTGGATATAAATCAAGAAAAATAAAATAAGCAAAAGGAAGCCTCCCAAAAGGGGCTTCTTTTGTTATGTCTCTAAAGGATTAGCAACATCCTCCTCTGTTACCACCACAGCAACAACAAATTAAAAGTATTAAGATTATTATCCAGCAGCAATCATCGCCAAAACCAAATCCACATCCTCTATTTTCTGGCATATTAAACCCCCCTTTCGATAAAACTATCTTGGCTAAAGTGAAACTTAACTTTAGGTTTTTCTTTTGATAATATATAATATGGGGTTTATAAGAAAATGTTACAACTTAATGTTTTTATTAATATGTACAAAAAAGTATAAAAAATGATTAATATAGGTTGAAAAAAAAATGCAAGTATGATTAAATATAATAAAATAATGGAACAGAAGAAAAGAATTCTCAGATGCTCCAGGAGGTAATGTAAAAAAATGGGAAACATAGTTTTATTAGATGATTTAACGATTAATAAAATTGCAGCAGGAGAAGTAATAGAAAGACCTGCATCAGTAATAAAAGAAATGATTGAAAACTCAATAGATGCAGGGGCTAATAATATAGTAGTAGAAATAGAAAAAGGTGGAATATCATATATAAAAGTAACAGATAATGGAAAAGGAATTTCAGAAGATGATTTGGAATTAGCATTTGAAAGACATGCTACAAGCAAAATAAGATCTGCTGATGATTTAAATACTGTAACATCAATGGGGTTCAGGGGAGAGGCATTAGCAAGCATTGCAGCGATATCAAGAGTAGAATTAGTTTCTAAAACGGCAGAGCAAGAAAATGGGTATAAGGTAGTATTAGAAGGTGGAAATGTATTAGAAAAATCAATAGCAGGTTCGCCAACAGGTACATCAATAACAGTAACAAATCTATTTTATAATACACCGGTAAGATATAAATTCTTAAAAAAGGATTTCACCGAAGCAGGATATATTGAAGATGCAATAACAAGAACGGCATTAGTGCATCCAGAAATAGCAATAAAACTTATAAATTCTGGAAAAACGGTTATTCAAACTAATGGAAATGGAGATTTAAAAACAGTAATTTATAGTATATATGGAAAAGATGTAGCAAATGCATTGATAGAAACTGATTACACATATGAAGATATACATATAACAGGTGTAGTAGGAAAACCAGAAATAGCACGTTCAAATAGAGCATATCAAATGTTTTTTGTTAACAAAAGATATATAAAAGACAAAGCATTATCATCAGCGACAGAAAGAGCATATAAAGGAATGTTGCCAATGGGAAAATTTGGATTTTTGGTGTTGAATATTGAAATGAATCCAAGTAAAGTTGATGTGAATGTGCACCCGGCAAAATTGGAAGTAAGATTTGAAGACGAAAATTTGATATTTAAAGCAGTATATCATGCAATAAAAGATTCACTTTTAAAAATAGATGAACCAAGTACAAATAATAATTCAGATCAAATTTCAATTGGAACTCCAACAGTAGAAATAAAACCATTTAACAAAACCGATAATTTCTCAGTAGGAAGTAAAGAAACTATAGTAGAACAAATATTTAAAGCAAGACAATTAGCTGAACAACATAACCAGGAACCAAAGCAAGCTCAACAGAATCAAAAAGCAGAAAAGATTGAAATACCTGAGATAGAAAAAAGTCAAGAAGTTCTAAAAAAACTACAAGAAATGAAACAAAAACTAATTCAAGAAACACCAGGACTAAAATTAGAAAACAAGGAAGTAATACAACCAGTACAAGTAGAACAACCACAGCAAGAGGAAAAACAGGAAATAGGAATACAACAACAAGAAAATATTGAAGTGGAAAAAACTGAAATAATAGAAAATCAAGAAGAACCTCAAATATTGGAAGAAGAATTACCAAAAGCACTTCAACATGAAGAAATAGAGCAACCAGCAGAAGAAATAAAATATGAAATAGAATCTGAACCTATAAAAGAAGAAAAAGTAGCAGAGAAAAGTGTAGAATATACAAAAGAATTTGAAGAAATGTATATGCAATTATTTGGAACTAAGCCAGTAAAAGGTGAAAAATACGAAAGCAAAATAGATGATAGTAATAAAATAGATGATATAGCTAAACTAGAAAATAGAACTGTATTTGAGAATATAGAAGAATATCAAAAGCCTACTTATAAATTTGTTGGAATACTATTTGATGAATACATAATAATTGAGATGGAAAAAGAAATGTATATAATTGACCAACATTCAGCACATGAGAAAATATTATTTGAAAAATTAAAAGATAATTATTATGACATAGAGAATAAAGATTCACAATTAATGTTATTACCAGATATAATAACACTTTCACGTAAACAAATGGAAATTGCTAGAGATAACATGCAAATGTTTAGAAACGCAGGATTTATGGTAGAAGAATTTGGGGAAAATACTGTAAAAATAACAGGTGTACCAGAAATATGCTTAGAATTAGAAACAAGAGAAATATTTACGCAGATATTAGATGAAATAGATAAAGTTTCAAGAAATGAAAAACAAGAAGTTGAACAAAAATTTATATCAACACTTGCTTTTAAAATTGCTAAAGATGCTAGTATAGCAAATACTAAAGAAGAGGTTGATGGTTTGATGAATGAGTTATTGATATTAAATAATCCATTTACAGGACCACTAGGAGAACCAATAGCAATAAAAATGTCAAAATATGATATTGAAAGAAAATTTGCAAGAAAGTAAAGGGATTAAAGATGAACAAACCAAAGGTTATAGTTATATGTGGACCCACTGCGTCAGGAAAAACAACACTATCAATACAACTGGCACAAAAAATAAATGGAGAAATAATTTCAAGTGATTCTATGCAAATATACAAAGATATGAACATAGGAACAGCTAAACCAGACCAACAAGAAATGCAAGGAATAAAACATTACTTATTAGATTTCGTAGAGCCAAATCAAAGATATAGTGTAGCAGATTATAAAAAAGATGCTGAAAATGCAATAGAAGATATATTACAAAAAGGGAAAGTTCCAATAATTGTTGGTGGAACTGGGTTATATGTAGATAGCTTAATATATGGAATTGAATATCCAAACATAGAATTTGATGAAAATTACAGAAAAGAATTAGAACGAAGAGTAGAGAAAGAAGGATTAGAAAAATTATATGAAAAAGCTAAAAAAATAGACCCGCAAGCAATGAAAAAAATCAGCCGTAATGATCAAAAAAGAATATTAAGGGTTTTGGAAATTTATAATGCAACAGGAAAAACGAAAACAGAGCAGGAAATTGAGTCTAGAAAAAATGAAGTGAAATATGATTATAGAGTATTTGCAATAAATATGGATAGAGAAAAATTATATGATAGAATAAATAAAAGAGTAGATGTAATGATACAAAAAGGCTTAATAGAAGAAGTTGAAAATTTATTAAAAAAATATAATGAGTTTCCAACAGCAATGCAGGGATTAGGATATAAAGAAGTGGTAGAATACATTCAGGGAAAAGTTTTAAAAGAAGATATGATAGAAAACATTAAAAGAGAATCAAGAAGATATGCTAAAAGACAAATAACATGGTTTAAGAAAAATAAACAAACAATATGGATAGGACCAAATGATTTACAAATGATTTTAAATGAAATATAATATATTTTATTTAGAAAGGGGAAAAAACTTGGGAAAAGGAAAAGCAATAATAGCAATACTATCTGGAATAATTATAGTAGCATATGTAATAAGTGCAATATATTTGCTTATAGTTCACCAATCAGACACTTACATTATAAGTCAAGGAACAGTGACACAAGAAGATGAAACAGTTGGATATATAATACGAGATGA
>ERZ857785.3861-NODE-3861-length-10401-cov-2.800986_pt1 | contig 10401 bp, 10 predicted proteins | sample MGYA00519763_ERZ857785 | MGnify/ENA primary metagenome ERZ857785 (study PRJEB31778, sample SAMEA3449365) | human gut metagenome | biome: human gut; feature: human-associated habitat; material: faeces | place: United Kingdom | collected 2010/2012 ... | reverse complement strand
GCCGGTTCCGTGTCTGTCAGGAATTTCAATGATCAGGGGCGTTTTGTGATGCAGACGGACTTCATCGATGATTTCGGGAAATTCTCTGCCGAATTTTTCGGTCAGAAGGATGATTCCGATCTCCTTATCGGAGATTGCCTGTTCGAGGGCATCTTTCAGTTCGTTGCGTTCGTGAATGACAACACCCTCCACACCTGCCAGACGCATGCCTGTGTAGGTATCAATGTTATCACTGATCAAATACATTTTCATAGGGAGCGCTCCTTAAAGCTTACCAAGGATCATAAAGGAAATGATCAGACCGTAAAGTGCGATACCTTCTGCCATAGCTACGAAGATAATGGATTTACCAAACAGTGAGCCGTCTTCGCTCAGTGCGCCAAGAGCTGCACTTGCGGAGCTTGCAACGGCGATACCGGAACCAAGACCGGAGATACCTGTAACAAGAGCTGCACCGAGATAACCAAGACCTGTAGCAAGTCCGTCAGCAGAAGAGCCGGCAGCCTGTACGCTTGCAGTACCTGCGAAGCTGACTACGGTTGCGACAAGAAGTACACCGAAGAACATAAAACAGTTGGCAACCAGAGATTTTTTGTAACGTTTTTTACTCTTTTCGCCGAGGAAAAAGTAGCCGAAAGGTACGATGATGCTGAGAATCATTGCAATTGCAGTTGTAATCTGAATAATCATGTTCATGATAATATCCTCCTGATGATAAAAATGTAGGTTTATTGGGTGGGCTTTGCCCGTATATTTTATTTCTGCACGCTTTTACGTAACGTTTTCATAAATGGCTGGAATTCACGGCCGTTGCCTGCATAGAAACGGCTGAAGATCTCATAGTACTCCAGACGGAGAACCTGAATACCAACGATCAGACCTTCCATTGCACATACGAAGATGTTGCCGAGTACGACAACGATCCAGTTGGGGCTGCCTCCGTTGGTAGCACCGGCAAGCATAAGTACGACTTCCATCATTGCTGCGTGGCTTACGGCAAATGCGCCGATACGCAGGAAAGAAAGTGTATTGGAAAGGTAGCTGAGCAATACTTCAAATAATTCGAAGAAGCTCTGTACGAAGAACATACCTTTCTGCTCCGGGAAAATCTCTGATTTCTTTTCAACGAGATTGGTAAGAGGCTCCTTGAGGAACATGAGCAGGAGCGGTACACCAAACATCACGACAAGAACAGCAGTTGCCGGAAGTTTTTTGCCGGAAATAAAGAGTCCGACAGTCAGTACGATCGAACCATAGAAAACAAGTCCGGCTACGGCGTTGCTGTCAAACCAGGCCTTTTCGGTATCTTTGTTTCGGAGGGAATTGATGATATTAAATATCATACAGATCAGAATGATAAACATTCCGAAACCGATGGCGATAACAAAAACTGCATTCAGTCTTCCGACAAGCGGTACGTCCATCATCTGGTTCATAGGTTTCAGCCATATGGCTTTCAGGACATCCTCGAAACCGAAGAAGCTGCCGTACATGAAACCGAAAAATACGGAAAATACACCGGCGCAGCTAATGATTCCTGCAAGATCCATATGTTTGGTTTTGTAAAGGAACAGACCGCCGAGGAAAAGGATCAGTCCCTGGCCGACGTCACCGAACATAGCTCCGAAAATGAAGGAATATGTGATGGCAACAAACCATGTAGGATCCATTTCGTTGTAGGCAGGAAGTCCATACATTTTTACATACATTTCAAAAGGTTTGAAAAGCTTTGGATTCTTAAGCTTTGTAGGTGGCTTTTTCTTTGCGGGAGCCTGCTGGTCTTCCATGAGGCAGAAGATTTTTTCATCGTTCTGAATATCCTTCTGGAAAGCAAGGGCATCCTTTTCAGTCATCCAGCCACACAGAATATAGAAGGTATTGGTATCTCCGTGTGTGCAGGCGGCCAGTTTACGGATGTCAAAGCTTCTGGAGCAGGCTTCAAGAGCGGCTTTTGCGGAAATGATCGTAGAGCAGTTGTCCTCGAGAAATTTCTGGTAGGCTGCTTTGTTGGCATTGAGGCCTGCGTGGATCTCACGATGTCTGCGGTCCAGTTTTTCGAAAGCTTCTGTGGCGGTTCCATGGTATTCATCAGGAATAAAGATCCTCTCGAAATGCATGGATGAATATACGGCGTGTACTTTGTGAGCCTGATGTTCCGGTACAAAATAAACACCGTAGATATATAATTCATCTTCTCCGCATTTGATAAAAAGAGTATCCAGATTGTCGTAGATGTATTTCTCGAATTTCTGGAGGTACTGCTTTTCGATACGTCCGAAACGATAGTGGATATATTTGAAGTTCAGGATCTGTGATACGTCAAAATCCAGATTTCTGAATGGACGGATAATTTTCAGAGAGTCGACCATTTCAGCGTGTTCTGACTGGAGACGGGATTTCTCGGCATCCAGCTCCTGCGCTTTGTTCCGGAGATTCTGAACAGTTTTAAGGGCTGTTTCTACGGTCATATCGCTGATGACTGCCTTTTCAGGTGTTTCCAGCTGTTCGTAGAAACTGTCGATCACATTCAGATGATCTTTGTAAGGATTAATCTCCAGAAACGGCGACAGATTCGCGACTTCAGTGAGCTCTGCAAGGGCGTTTTCCAGATGAATCTCATATCTGGAAAGGTAGGTTTCCGTCATTCTGTCAATATCCGCTTTTGGCCCGGTGATGCTTAAAAATTTCATTTTCTCAATCATGATTTTATCCTCCGGGATGGTTAATTGTTACGAATATACTGCATTGCCTCGTCCGGTGCCACACCATAACGGATACATTCGATGGCGATGGTCAGACGATTTACTTCATGCTCCTTATGATACATGTAGGAATAAAGCATCGCGACAGAATAAGGATCGCGTCGGGCTTCTTTTTCCAGGGTGCTGCGGAGCATGTAATTATAAAATTCTTCGAGATTGTGTGCGGAAAGATGTTCGTATTTTTTTCCGTAATAAGTCTTGCGGAAAAGTTGCTGTGATTCTTCGTAGGTTGCAGCTTCAACGATCGCACGGATCTCTTCTTTTGTCATATCTACGGCACTGAATACAAAATCTACAGTAGAAGCAACTTCTTCTACTTCATTTACATTCTTTACGATTAAGTTCTTTACACCTTCCGGCATCGGTGTATCCATTTTCCAACGTCCGCCTACGGCTTCTTCATATGTTTTTCCTGCACTTCTCGGGGATGCTGCTACAGTTACTACTTCAAACCACGGATGATTTTCCAGCAGAGAGATGAATCTCTGTCCTACCATTCCTGTTGCTCCTAAAATACCTACTCTTAATTTGCTGCTCATTGTGATTTCACTCCTCATTCTTCTTACTCAATGCACAACCGTAACTTTTTGTATTTCTCTCGCGTACATTTGTATTTACTTGGTAATACTATACCAGTTTTCTGAAAAAATCAACACTTTTTTACTTTTCTTCCAAATATTTTTTATTCCACTCTACCACCTTTGCCATGGCATCCGGTCCCGGAGCACCGATGGTCATACGTTTTTCCACACAGGTTTTTATGCTGATGGCTTCGTAAATATCTTCTTCAAACACCGGACTGATCGCTTTGTATTCTTCCAGAGTCATCTCGTCCAGCGGAATTTTTTTGTCCAGGCAGTACAGCACCAGACGGCCGACAATGCCATGTGCATCACGAAACGGTACCCCATGATTTACCAGATAATCTGCTGCATCCGTTGCATTGGTAAATCCGTGTTTTGCACTGTTTTCCATCACATCTTTACGGAACTTCATTGTGGAAACCATACCTTCAAACAATGCCAGACACCCTTTTACGGTATCAATCGCGTCAAAGGTCAGTTCCTTGTCTTCCTGCATGTCTTTATTATATGCCAGCGGAATTCCCTTCATGGTTGTCAGAATCGACATCAGCGCGCCATAAACACGGCCGGTCTTTCCTCTTACCAGCTCGGCGATATCCGGGTTTTTCTTCTGTGGCATGATACTGCTTCCGGTACTGTAGGCATCATCGATCTCCACAAACTGATACTCGTTGGAGTTCCAGATGATGATTTCCTCGGAAAAACGGCTCAGATGCATCATGATCGTGGACATGGCAGATAACAGTTCGATCACATAATCTCTGTCTGCTACGGAATCCATACTGTTCATCGTAGGACCGGCAAATCCCATCAGTTCGGCACTGTAGGCACGATCCAGCGGATAGGTGGTTCCTGCAAGCGCTCCGCTTCCCAGTGGGCAATAGTTCATTCTTTCGTAAATGTCTGCAAGACGGCCTCTGTCCCTGCGGAACATCTCAAAATACGCACCCATATGATGTGCCAGTGTGATCGGCTGTGCTTTCTGCAGATGGGTGAATCCCGGCATATAGGTATGCAGGTTTTCTTCCATGATCTTATTCAGTGTCACCAGCAGCTTCTTTACCAGTTCGTCCAGTTCTTTGATCTCGTCTCTGACATACAGTTTCATATCCAGCGCTACCTGATCATTTCTGCTTCGTCCGGTGTGCAGTTTCTTACCTGCGTCACCGATCCGGTCGATCAGATTTGCCTCCACAAAACTGTGGATATCTTCGTACTCACTGGTAATCTCCAGTTTACCGGCATCCACATCCGCCACGATACTGTCCAGTCCGGCGATGATCTGATTTTTCTCATCTTCTGTCAGAATCCCCTGTTTTGCAAGCATCGTCACATGCGCTTTGCTTCCCTGTACATCCTGATGGAAAAACTTCTGATCGAATCCGATGGATGCGTTAAAATTATATACAAGTTTGTCCGTTTCTTTTGTAAAACGGCCTCCCCATAACTGTGCCATATTGTTTCCTCTCTTCCCTGTATTTTCCGGCAGACTTCTTTTCCTGTTCCTCACTTAAATTATTCGGGAATCAGCGGATTCACTGCCATTTACTTTCTCATAGTAAAGTCTGAAATCATTCTATCATTAATCCTGTGTCGGCGCAAGTCGCTTTTTATATTCCGTTATTCTGCAAGATTTCCTGCTCGATCCGGGCTTTTTGCTCTTCACGCTCCCGCATCGAGAACACACATCCGCAGTAATCCTGCCGGTACATCCCGTATTCTTTTGACAGTTCGGTGGACCGTTTGTACCCGTTCTTCTTCTTAAAATCCGACGGCAACCACGCCACTTTTGTATCCCGGCACAGTTCTTCTCCGATTTCATTTAATTTCTGTGCATTTTTCATCGGACTGATCGTCAGCGTGGTCGTCACATAGTCAAATCCACCCTTCTCGGCCTCTTTGATCGCCTCCGACAGCCGCAGGCGGTAACAGGCAAAGCACCGCTCTCCGCCCTCCGGGATCTTCTCCATGCCTTTTACTGTCTCATAAAACCGTTCTTTTTCATAGTTGCCTTCCAGAAAAGAGATTTTATGTTTCGCAGGCAGAAGACCGATAAACCGCTCCTGTTCTCTCACCCGTTTCCAGTATTCTTCTTCCGGATAAATATTCGGATTATAATAAAACACCGTGATCGCAAAGTCCTCACTCAATGTCTCCAGACAGTAACTGCTGCACGGCGCACAACAGCTGTGTAAAAGCAAGGCAGGAACTTTCTGCTCCTGCCTGTTGTGTGCGATTTCATTTTCCATTAATTTCTGATAATTTATTTTCTGCATTTTTCCACCTTATCTCCTACAGCCTCTCCCTGGGTTACTTTTGTTTCGTAACCGTCCCGGCTGTTGTCCAGAAGCTCCTGATCCGGCTGAACCTGTCCCCGCTGGTAAAGCACCACGATCGTAGATCCGCCGAATGCAAATCTTCCCTTTTCCTCTCCCCGGTGTACAAACGCTTCTTCCTGATCATTCTCGATTTTCCCCACCATCAGTGCACCAACCTCCATCTGCAGGACGGTTCCTGCATCGGTTGTCCTGATCAGACAGAACTCTCTGGTATTTTCCTTATAGATCGGCTCCAGATCGTTTGCAATCGGGTTAACCGTATGGAAGATTCCGGGTATCTTATAGTTGCCGGATTTTTTTCCGGTTTCTGTATAAATATACCTGTGATAGTCGTCCACTGTCAAGCGGTAAACGAATCCATAGCCGCCTTCATAGGCACGAGCCAGTTTTTCACTTTTTAACAGTTCTTTTACCGTATACGGCGTATGCTTGATCTTCATGATCCCGTACTCCGTGATCGGACAGACGGTAAGTTTGGCATCACAGGGACTGATGATCCGCGCCGTATCTTCTTCCACCGGACGTTGTCCCGATTTCAGCTTTCTCATAAAGAAATCATTATAAGATGTAAATCTTTGTTTTACCCAGCCGGACTCATCCATCGGATGTCCTTTTAAGAATAACGGGATCAGCCAGCAGGATGCTTTCTGGCTCAATATCCAGCCACCCATTCTGGAAACCCACGGATGTACCAGCACTTTTACCACCGCACGCCCCGGTACGCTTTTATATAATTTTTCCAGAAAACGATCCTGCAATCCGGTTTCTTCCCAGCGATTTCCGTATCGATCTGCGTATTTCATATGCTCTCTCCCTTTTACATATATGTTCTCGGAATTATTCTGTACCTGACTTTTCGAAAAAACATGTATAAAACACAAGCCAAAATGTTGTCGTATGTCATCTGCAATACTCCGTAATACATTTCGGCTTTTGATCATCATTATTAAAAACTAAAAAATATGAAAGATTTTTAAGATTGCCAGGGCAACAACGCCGACCAGGACTGCCAGTGTGGAATTCCTGGGTTTTTTCACCTGGATATTCGTCACAAACAGCGTACCGACAACAAACATAGCCACATGAAGTGCCACTGCAAAATGGTTCCTCAGCACCATATGCAGCACAAACACCAGCGGCAGCACGACAGCGATCGATGTGATCGGCAGACCGCTGTAATATTTCCTCACTTCCTCCGTCTCTTCCTGACGTTTTGTCTCACAGACATTAAAGTAGCCGAGACGGACCACACCATTCATTCCGTACCATGCAAGGATCACGATACCAATCGGTCCTCTCATACCAAGGCTGTAGGCCAGCAGAATCGGAAATGCCCCAAAGCAGACCATGTCACACAGGGAATCGATCTGAATACCAAAACATTTTTCATCATCCGTACGGTCTGTCTTTCTTCTGGCGATTTTTCCGTCAAACATGTCACACAGTCCCGAAAGAGCCAGGCACAACACTGCCATCTTATACCACCCGTTCACAGTAAACAACATCCCCGCAATGGAACAAAACAGACTGATATACGTCAGAATCACCGTGTAATTGTAATAACCAATAAAACTTATCATGAGTTCCCCCTCTTTCTTTCGTATCCTTTTCCCTTTTCCTGTATCGTTTTCAGCTTTTCGCCGATCTTTTCTCTGTGTTCTTTTTCATTACCAAGAAACAGCTGCGCAGCTACAGTCATGACTGCACTGATCAATAACTCTGTGTAATAACTCAGTCCACGGCTCAGGATCAGTCCCGCCAGAACCTTTACCTGCCCGAAAATCCCTGTAAACAGCATGGAAAACAGCTTTTCTGAGATTCCCATACCTCCGGGCAGCGGAAGCATATCCACAGCCACGGAAATCATACCCTGAAGTATTACAATATCATACATACTGTACTGATGTAAACCAAAAGATCGATAAACAAAATATGTTACAAAAAACAATGCAACACGCTGCAGACAGGTGATCAGAAACACGATGCCTACCACGCCCGGATGATTTTTCAGATATTCTGCTGTCTTCTGATACTCGTCCATGGCATTTTCCAGTTTTTCCAGACGGGAGGTCTTTTTTTTCAGGATATGCATTTTTACAAGAACTTCATGTCCTTTTACCAGAATCTGCCGCATCAGCTGCGGATGAAAGGTCAGAAGCAGCATAAATGTCACACAGAATACATTCAGCCACAGTCCCAGCCACATCACCGGCATCACATTCTGCATATAGGTATCTGTGATCCGCGGCTGAAAGAACAGTACAAATAATCCAAGCATCACCAGTACCAGTTTGTAGGTAATGGTTACGATCATCAGTACTACGGAGGATACCGAGATCGGAATCTTTTCTTTTTTCAGATATACCATCTGCATCGGCTGCCCGCCACTTGCCGATGGTGTAATACAGCTGAAAAAGAAGCCTACCGAAGAGATCAGAAAACACTTCCACTTTTTCAGCCTGATCTGCAGAGTATACAGCAGATAATGTATAATAATCGACTCTCCCCAGATAAAAAATATCACACAGATGACTGCCGGGAAGAGATAGCGATTATCCGCTTTTTTGACATTTTCCCAGATCAGTCCCAGATCTTCTCCATGAAAGACACCATACAGAGTAAGACCAAGCACCAGAAACAGGAAAATACCGTTTCCTATGATTTTTTTCTTATTTTTCATATCCGTTTTTTCTCCATCCACAGACGGAACCGTGCTGTTTTTTTCCAGCGGATCACACATATATAGCTGAGTTCCGCAAGTGCTATCCCTGCTGCCACATCCAGAATCCCGTGCTGTTTTGTAAATAACGTGGATGCACAAATTGCCGCAGCCCAGATCCAGGTGATCGTCATATACCAGCCCGGTACTTTCCGGATATTCCGAAGTACCACCACGCAAAACCAGCTGTCCATACAGTGAATCGACGGAAACAGGTTCACTGCTGCATCCATCTGATACAATTCCACAAGCATCCGACTCCAGAAGTCCGTTCCCACAATCTCCGGCCGAAGATTCGTTGTCGGAAAACACAGGTAAAAGATCCCGCATACTGTCTTGGCCAGAAGCTCTGCACATAAAAACAGACAGGCTTTTTTCTTCCCATAATAACCCATCAGCAGAAAATTAACTGCACAGAACAGGAAAAACGAAAAATAGATTCCCACAAACCAGGGGATTACCGGAATCTGATTGTCCAGAGAAATTTCGATATTCCAGGCTTTCGTATGAGTTCCCATCCACTGACCACTATAATAGATCAGCGAATTATACAGCAGATTAAACACCAGCATCAGCAGATAAGTCCGTGGAATCCACTGACCGGTCCGTATTTTATTCCATATTGTCATATTATTTTCCTTTCCTCGGGACTTTACAGGACTTTATTATAACAGTTTTCACCATCGTCACAACCGATTTTCGGAAATCTTACACTTTCGTAAGCAAATCTTAATATATAACCATTCGTTGTCTTTTTCATATAATAAACTATAGTGTATTCCCTGACTCTTATTTTTTCTGCTTTTAGTGCATTTTGCCTGTTACTGTGGGAATACATAATTCCAGGACACGGAGGTTTTTTCTATGCCTGCTTTATTGGAACTTGACCATGTCGGACTTTCGTATCACACACTCTCCGGAGAGATCCCGGCGCTCTCACAAATCAGTTTTTCCGTTCAGGAAGGCGAGTTTGTCTCTCTGGTGGGGCCCAGCGGATGCGGAAAAAGTACCGTCCTGAATCTGATAGCCGGACTTCTGATACCGGAACAGGGACAGATCACCATGCAGGGACTTCCACGGGAACATTCTGTTCTCTCTGTCGGATATATGCTGCAGAAGGATCATCTTTTCGAATGGCTGACCATCTATGAAAATGTCCTTCTTGGTCTTGAAATTCAAAAAAGAAAAACAAAAGAATCTATTTCACACGTTGACCGTCTCTTACAGGAGTATGGGCTCTGGAACTTCCGTTTCTCCCACCCTTCCCAGCTTTCCGGCGGGATGCGACAACGGGCCGCACTGATCCGCACCCTTGCCCTGGAACCCGCACTTTTGCTTCTCGATGAACCCTTCAGTGCACTGGATTATCAGACCAGACTTTCCGTCAGTGATGACATCTGGAAGATCCTGCGTAAAGAAGGGAAAACCGCGCTTTTGGTCACCCACGATATCTCCGAAGCCATCAGCATGTCTGATCGGGTCATCATCCTCTCGAAAGCCCCTGCCTGCGTCCGGTGCGAGTTCCCCATTCTCACCACCCTTGCCGACCGCACTCCCATGCAGATGCGAAATGCCCCCGAATTCAAGCAATATTTTCAACAGATCTGGAAGGAGTTAAATCATGATACCTGATTCATCTGCACAACAGTCTTTTTTACGAAAACACAAAAAAAGACAGCAGTTTATCCGCCTGATGCGGCTGGCTGTCTTTCTGGTTTTTCTGCTACTCTGGGAGGTCAGTGCACGGCTCGGGTTCATCGATTCCTTTATCTTCGGAAGCCCCGGTCAGGTATGTCTTGCTTTCCGGACCTTGCTTCTGACAAACCATCTGCTCTCACATATCGGGATCACCGTGTTCGAGACACTTGCCAGTTTCTTTCTTGTCGTAGGTTTCAGTCTCTTTTTCTCCGTCCTTCTTTGGCTCTGTCCCCGGCTTGCTACGATCCTGGAGCCTTACCTTGTGGTACTGAACAGTCTCCCGAAATCTGCCCTTGCAC
>ERZ857785.3856-NODE-3856-length-10414-cov-2.894005_pt1 | contig 10414 bp, 10 predicted proteins | sample MGYA00519763_ERZ857785 | MGnify/ENA primary metagenome ERZ857785 (study PRJEB31778, sample SAMEA3449365) | human gut metagenome | biome: human gut; feature: human-associated habitat; material: faeces | place: United Kingdom | collected 2010/2012 ... | reverse complement strand
GAAATTACCCATTCAGATAACTCTGCCGGATAATTTCTTCTTTATCATATTATGTCCTGTCCTTATTATTCAACAGGAATGTCTTTGTTTACGTTCTTGCTACCGATCAAAGCGTAATATAGCAAATATGCCAATCCTAGGAATACCACCCAGAAGCTAGTAATGAAACCGCCAGCGTCGGCTACAGCTCCTTGGATCAACGGAAGAATACCTCCACCGCAAACCATCACCATGAAGATACCGGAAGCGGCTGCCGTATATTTACCTAAACCTTCTACTGCCAAGTTGAAGATACCACCCCACATGATGGAAGTACATAAACCACAAAGAGCCATGAACATGATTCCAACCGGAACCTCAACCATACCGAAAGAGATATCAGACAAGAATACAGGCATACTAACTTTTGTCGTAGCAGGGGCGAAGATAGCGATCAAGATAAAGATCATACCTACCGTGGCGGCTGATGACAACATCGCCTTACTAGAGATCTTAGCTCCGAAAGAGGCACCGAACAGACGTCCGATCATCATCAATCTGGAACAGCTGGACAGCGATACGGGAAGAAAGATCTTCGACTTCCTGGGTGGTGCTACCTATGCACTGAATGGCAATGTACAGAAAGTCGCAAATAACATATTCGTTTTCGCACCGGAAAACGTGGCGATTTTCGCAGAAGGAGAAAACAAGCCGTATTCCTTCGGAGGGGAAAACGGAGAGCAGAATCCTTGGAAGTAATGAGATTACAGGAGGCAGGAAATGATTAGACCGATCGATATTCAGGAAAAAGAATTTTCAAAAGCAGTTCGGGGTTATAAAGAAGATGAAGTCAATGAATTTCTGGATGAAATCACGATTGATCTGGAACGGCTTCTGGACGAACTGCGTCAGACGAAGGAAGAAAACAGCCGTCTGGTAGAAGAACTGGAACGTCACAGAAATTCCGAGGGCACGGTCCTGGAAACGCTGGAAGCGGCGAAAGGTCTCATGTCTGATATTTCTGCAAGTGCAGAAAAGCGGGCGGAGATCTTGCTGAAGAATGCAGAACTGGATGCACAGCTGATGCAGAAAGAAGCGAAGGAGATGGCGGACAAGATCTCGGAAGAAAGTGAAGCGATGAAAGCGCGCTTTATCGATTTCAGGACTCGCTACAAAAAGCTGCTGCAGTCTGAACTTCAGCGATTTGAATCTTTGAGCGGAGAAATGTTCCCGGAGCTGGGTGTGGATGATTTTGACGACCTTCCGGAAATGACGCCGCTGCAGAATCTGGAGCAGAAACCGGGAGCAAAGGCAGCTCCTAAACCGGCACCGAAACCAGAGCGTGGAACGTATGATTACGGAAAGAGCAATAACGGCACAGAAATGCAGAAAACGATGAGAAATATCAAATATTAAAGGAGGCGGGGCATCCCGCCCCCTGTTTTCATATGGTATACTTTTTGATTGTAATAGGGGTGATCCTTCTGGATCACCTCGTGAAATATGCAGTCGCATCTCAGATGGTGCCGGGAGAATCGATCCCGGTAATTTCTGAGATCTTTCATATAACGTATGTTCAGAACCGAGGCGCGGCATTCAGTATGATGCAAGGGCAGTGGGTATTTTTGATCCTGCTCCCGTGCGCAGCGATCCTGACAGCGCTGATCATTTTGTTTTGGAAGCGTAAAAACTGGAACATCTGCATGAATCTTGCGATTGCCTTTATCTGCGGGGGCGGTCTTGGTAATCTTATAGACAGGATCACGCAGGGGTATGTGGTCGATTTATTTGATTTCAGGGTATTTCCTGTTTTCAACATCGCAGATATTTTCATCTGTGTTGGCTGCGGATTGCTTCTGCTGGATGTTTTCGTATCTGAAAGGAAAAAGAGGCATGACGGATAGTTGTGATAAAATGGAAGAACAAAAAATAATAGTAATACATTACAAATAAAAAGGAGGTTTTAAAGTTATGGCAAATGAATTAATAAATGAAGAAAGCAAAGATTTTATAATAGATATAAAAGATAAGATTAGAAATAGCCAATATGAAGCAATGAAAGCGGTGAATCAAACTTTAATAAATTTATACTGGGGAATTGGTCAAGAAATATATAACCAACAACAAGAAAAAGGGTGGGGAAAATCAATTGTTGAAGTGTTATCAAAGGAAATACAAAAAGATTTCCCAGATGTTAAAGGTTTTTCAGCAAGTAATCTGTGGAGGATGCGAAATTTTTATGTTACGTACAGTAATGCAGAAAATCTCGCACCACTAGTGCGAGAAATCAGCTGGAGTAAGAATATAGCAATAATGGAAAAGTGCAAAGATCAACTGGAAAGAGAATTCTATATAAAAATGACCAAAAATACTTTACCAGAAAAAATGAAGGACTTATTACCTTCACCAGAAGAAATAGAAAATAGATTAAAAAATTTAGAATAATTATAATTGCTATAAAAATCTAAAAATTTTTACAAGAATATTGAAAAAATATTGAAATCAGGGTATGATATATAAAGAGATTATTAATAAGGGAGTATAGTTATGAAACAGAAATTTTTGAAAGATTTAGGAATAGACATTGATGAAGAAACAGATGATTTATTAAGACAATTCGACTTAAATGGATTTCTTGATCAAATAAGTGATAATAGAATAAAAGAAGAAGAAAAGAAAGTAGACGAACTACAAGGCAAAGACGAAAATAATAAATAATTGTAAGGATAGAAAAATGAATATAAACAAAAATGATGAATTTATTGTAGATATAATAGACTATGGAGCAGATGGAGAAGGTATAGCGAAGATTGATGGCTATACCATTTTTGTCATTGGAGCAATGAAGAATGAAAAGTGCAAAATACATATAACAAAAGTGCTAAAGACACATGCATTTGCGAAGATTACAGAAATTATACAAAAATCAGAAAATAGAATAGAGCCAGATTGCAAAACTTATAAAAGATGTGGCGGATGTCAATTAAGACACATAAAATACGAAGAGACTCTGAAAATTAAGCAGGAAAAAGTTCAAAATTTAGTAGACAAAATGATAAATAGTAGGTTAGAAAACAAAATAGTTGTAAATAATACAATAGGAATGGAAAATCCTCTATATTACAGAAATAAAGCAATATTTCCTATAAGTGCAAACGGAGAGGTAGGAATTTATGCAGAAAGAAGCCACGATGTAATTCCGATAGCTGAATGCAAGATACAAACTACAAAAGCACAAGAAATTGCAAAATATATATTAAAGAATTGGAATAGTAGTATATATGATGAGAAAACAGGAAAAGGACTTCTTAGAAACATTATGATAAGAGAAGGATTTGCAACTGGCGAAATAATGCTTGTGCTAGTACAGAATGGAGAAAAAAATACATTATCAGTAGAAGACATAACTAGAAAATTTCCAGAGATAAAAACTATCGTAATAAATGTAAATACTAAAAATACAAACGTAGTTCTATCAAATGAAAACATAATAATATATGGAAAAGGATACATATTAGACAAATTAGGAGATTATACATTTAAGATATCACCAAATTCATTTTATCAAGTAAATCCAGTACAAACAGAGAAATTATACAACTTAGCAATAAATGAAGCCAAACTAAATAAAAATGATATATTATGTGACCTTTACTGTGGAATTGGAACAATTGGTATATTTGCATCAAAATTTGTGAAAAAAGTTTATGGAATAGAAATTGTAGATCAAGCGATAAAAGACGCAAAAGAAAATGCTAAAATAAATAATATTGATAACGTAGAATTTATTGCAGGAGATGTAGAGACGGCTTTTGACAAGCTACTAAAAGAAAATGTAAAGCCAGATGTAATAATAGTTGATCCACCTAGAAAAGGATTAGATGATACTACAATAGAAAATTTAAATAAGCTAAAACTTAATAGATTAGTATATGTAAGCTGTAACCCAGCAACATTAATGAGAGATTTGCAAAAATTAATGGAAGTATATGAAATAAAAAGCATTACGCCAACAGACTGTTTCTGCTATACAAGTCACGTTGAATGCGTTTCGGTGCTATATCTAAAATAAATCCTGTAATACTTGAATTTACAATGAAAGAAAAAATATTTAAAAACAGCTCTAAAAACAAAATAGGAGCAAAAAACTCAAAATTTAAAGATGTTTTAGTAAAATTTATGTTCAACCTAGAATATGGGAACATATGCAAATACTAAATAAAAAAGAAGGAATATTTATGTTAAAAGATTTATGTTTCGAGATAATACAGACTTGCCCTAATAAATGTAAGTTCTGTTCTTCAAATTCATCACAAGACAAACAAACAATAATTACATTTGAACAGTTTAAAAAGACAGTTATGCATTTTATAAAACAAGGTGGAATAGAAGAATTATCAATTTCTGGTGGAGAACCATTTTTGCATCCAGATTTATTTGAAATGGTAAAGTTTTGTAAAGATAATGGAATTAAGACAGTTATATTCACTAGCGGGATAAAAAGAGCATCTGCAATGACAGTAGAAATGATAGAATATATAAAAAACAAATGTAAACAAGATTTACAGGAAATAGAAAAACATGAACCATGGAATGAAAGATTAAAAATAAATGTAAAAGCATATTACGATAGATGTTTAACACCAAAATCATTTGAAGGGATAACAAGACAGGAGTTCGAAAAATTAAAACAATTAGGATTAGACAAGATAGTATTTGACTGGCAAGCATTTGAAGAATCAACTGATAATGAATTAATGGGAAGAAAAGGTTTAATTACATGCTTAATGGATTCGCTGATAAGAGCAAGCAGAACAGGGATAAATGTTGATGTACACTTTATTCCAATGAAACCAAATTATAGACAGTTTTCTGATATAATTGAATGCTTAGAAATATCAGGTGTAAAAAATATAAGTGTCTTAAATTTTGTTCCTCAAGGCAGAGGAAGAGATAATAAAGAAGAGTTAATGCTAAGTAAAGAAGAATTGAAAGAGTTTTCAGAGATATTAAAAAAAGAAAAAGAACATTATAGTGGCAATATTAGGATAGGAATTCCACTAAATGGAAAAATATCACATTTATGCACAGCAGGAACTGAAAAATTAGATATAAAGTATGATGGGACAGTATTACCATGCCCAGCATTTAAAGAAATGAGTATAGAGACAATGGAAAAGTATGGTATAAAATTACATAGCATATATGAAGATTTGGAAAAAGTAGTTGTACATAGCGGAAAGAGAAAAGCACCATTGTGTAAACAAGTATATGTATTTAATGGAGATTTAACAGATAGTGATGAAATCATAAGATAGATTTGTTAGATATTACAGATATTAATCCAGAAAAAATAGTAGAAATCAAATTTTTGCATTTGAAAAATATATTAATTTATTTTTAAAATAAAATTTTATATCACGAAAAAATTGAAAAATTCATTTTATGAAATATGATTTTGCAATAATATGTTCTTAATTGACATACAAGCTAACTAATATATGCTCTTATGCGATAAACCAGCCATGTAGAGTGCGTAGCCTCATTACAATTGAGAAAAGGCTAAAATTTTATATCATAAAATAGGTTATTTTATGAAAAAGGAGAATGAAATTTGTGCAAACAAAAAATAATAATATCTAAACAATCAGAAAAGATTGAATTAAAATTATTAGAAGAAAAGGACATGTACGGATATGAAATGATCGATACACTCTCAAAGAGATCGGACAATGTATTCGAATTAAAGGTAGGAACATTGTATCCGCTGCTTCACAGCATGGTACAGTCCGGATATTTGGAAAGTTATAACCAGGAGGCGAACGGGAAACTCAGAAAGTATTACCGGATCACACCTAACGGGAAGAAATATCTGGAGAAAATGATCGAAGAATGGAATGCTTATGCCAATGCAGTTACGAGCATGATCCAGTATTCCGTATAGCACAGGTAAGGCAGTGAAGGTGGCAGAAAAGGAGGGTGTTAGATATGAAGGAAAGAGAATATCTGAAAGAACATGGGAAGAAGATTACCGATTCGTCTGTAAGAAAAGAGATTGTAAATGAATATGAAGCGCATATAGAAGACTGCAAAGTCGCATTAATGGAATCAGGGATGACGGAAGTTGAAGCAGAGGAAGAAGCAGTCCGCCAGATGGGCGATCCGCAGGAAGCAGGTGAAGCAATGGATAAGATCTATCATAAAGTGTTTGATTCCAATATGTTTCTGTGGATGCTGGCACTGGGATGTATACCGATTGCATGTGTGTGCATTTCTTATCTTATCGCAAGAGATCCGAACGCATTTTTATGGTTGTGGAATGAGGCGCTTGGCCTGAATAAAATCCCGGCAGTTATACACCGGAATATCGGAATCGGATTTGCTGTCTATGGAATCGGATTGAGCTTCTGGGAGAAATACACGGGCAAAGCTTTATTCTATGCAGTCGGAAGAGACTGGGGGCAGGGATGTTACGTTGCAAACAGCGGGCTAGTACTTTTTATCTCGGCATTATGTTTTGTTCCGAGTTTCCCGGTGAAGGGATATGCAGGAATCCTCTGCTGTGTATTGATAGCATGTCTGCTGAATATGGTACTGAGAGGATTTATGAATCTTTTGCAGAGCAGAAGAGAGACCAGACTTTTATGGGAGATTGGAACGGCAGATACCAGAATTAACTGGAAGGGAAAAGGATATCTGTGCGGACGTCATATGAAAGTAAGAGTACAGGGATCTGAGAAAGGAACGGAGATCCCGGCAGGAGCACCGGTGATGGTTGTCGGAATGGAGGGATTTAAGCCGGTGGTGGCGCAGGTATAAAGAGAGAGACGTTAGATCTTGGATAGTAAGCGTATAAAGAGAGAGACGTTAGATCTCGGATAATAAGCGTGTATGAAAAATGAGAGGCAAAAGTTATGAATAAGACGGAAAAGCGAATGAAGATATTCACGCTGATCATGCAGGTGATCATCCAGGCAGTGCTATTATTTCCGTGGATGAACATGGGGACATGGAAATACAATGTGCCGGAATATCTGATAAAATTGGCTGCTTCGGGCGATGGGATGAGTTACATAAAGAAAAGTCTGAAGCCTTTGGGAGTACTGGACGGTGCAGATGAACAGATGATGGTTCAGATACTGATGCTGTTCATCTGTGAACTGGTAATGGTACTGGTAATCCAGGTGATAGGAATTGTGAATCTGATACTGGCTTTAAGCAATCACCATAAACTGCTTCTGGATATCATGTCACTGATCGCAGGATGTATGATATCATTTCTTGGGGCAGATGGGGCAGTATTTTCAGATCCGCTGTCACAGGTGTATCCATTTTTACTGGTAGTGCTTCTGGTGATCAATTTGATCGGTGCGAAGCTGATTGATTCGTGGCAGGAAGAGAAAAAGATACAGGAAGAAGTTAAAGCCAGAGAGAAAAATTACAAAGAAGAAAAGGAAAAGCATCTGGAATTTTCGGGGAAGTATCCGAAAGGATTCTATACGGTCCTGTGGAAGAATTTTAAAAGTTCAAAAAGAGATTTTATTGTTTACGTAAGTATGAACCTGCTTCCGGCGACGCTGATATTTTCCGGAGTCGGAATGGCACAGATGCTGGCACCATTCAATAAAGAAGGAAATATACTGACGGGGCATGGAATCACGGCAATTCTGCTGGAATTCCTGATCGTGAGTCTGATCGCATCGCTGATGCTGATGATCACGAATCTGTTGTCATATTTCAGAAAACGGATGAGAAATTACAGTATATTTTCTACTCTGGGAATGCGGAAGTCTACACTTTATGAAGTGCTTGGGGCAGAGATTGTGGCTGGAATTCTGGGAATGCTGATCGGGGGAGCCTGCATCGGAAGTGTGATCCTGTGTATCATCCGCAGAATCTTCATGGCAAGATCCGGAGTGGAAGCACAGCCGGCGAAGATTACAGGATTCACATATTTGATCGCAAGTCTTATCCTGATCGGAATATCCGGGATTGGACTGATGATCCTGCGGGATTTCTTCCTGTACAGGGAACTAAAAAAAATGCAGCTGGGCGATGTGGAAAAGGAGAAGATGCCGGAAAAACGGATCGGTCTGTGGCTTACAATTGGCCTGGTCATTGTGGTATTTGGAATCGTGAATTTCGGAATGCGGAAGAATGCCGAAGGGTTACGGATACTTTTATTTATCTTCCTGGGCATTTATCTGGCGGAAAAGTTTGGATTTGGATTGTTCCTGAAAGTGCGGAAGCATAAAAAGAGTTATTATGCAAAGTTGATCCCATATAATTCATTTTATTACCGTTTCAAGAGTACATTCCGTTATGTGTACGTGATCAGTCTTATACCGGTATTGATATTGTTCTTATTTGGAAAAGATATGATCTCAGCGAAGATCGCGCAAAAGCCGGAAGGACTGTTCCCGTATGATTTTGTATGTATGGCAACGGAAGCGGATGAGACATTCTGGAAACAGCTGCAGGAAAAATATGACGTGAAATTCCAGGAGTATCCGATGGTACGCGTGACGAATGTGGATAATTCGGAAAAGTTGGATGATGCCAGAGCAGTGATCATGCCGCAGGGACAGCATATAGGCATCTCGGAGACGACGTATAAAGAACTGAATAAGGCACTTGGAAAGAAAAGTGAAAAAATGAATCTATCTGCTGACGGAAAGGAAATCTATATTATTTACCAACAGGATAAGAGTACGAAGGCACATCCACTGGATTACCTGAATTCGAGAAAAGAGCCGTACCTGCACATCGGACAGCCGATAGAATCTTATGGATTTCTTGATCGGGAAAAGATCTATCCGACACGAACCGTAAAGGGTGAAAAGACGGATATCCTGACAGGTGCATTCCGGCAGGGAAGAGAGGAGAATCTGGTTGTATTTTCGGATGAATATTTTGAAAAGGTTCAGGACGACTGGAAGAAATATAATTGGATCACCGGAGATCTGGTTGAGGAGGGTGAAGCAGAAGAAGGAGTGACGATCCATCACTGGCCGACAAAGCTTGTCCTTTTGAATGTGAAAAATGCAGATTATCAGAAGATAGAAAAAGAGCTCCAGGCTTTTCGGAAGGTACATAAAGAGGATGAAAGATTTGACAAGGATGTATTATCCTGCTATTCCAAACGTACATCGATGGAACAGATTGAAAGCGAACGCTTTATGACAACGGTAGTAGATATATTTATCATGGGAGCATTTCTGCTGGGAAGCGTTCTGGTCATTTACTTGAAATATGAATCTGAGATGACGGACAAGAAGAAGCGGAATCATTTCTTAACCTGTATTGGAATGAGCTCGAAAGAAAGAGAAAAGCTGATCCGGACAGAGACGGGAATCTTTTTCTGGATCCCTGCAGCAGTTGCGGTTGTTATGGTGCCGGTGTTAACCGGGGAGATATGGAACATGCGGGAATATACGAAGGCTGACGGTGTACATTATCTGCGATATCTGTTGATCCTTGCAGTTATATATCTTGTAGTGCAGGACATCGGTGTAAAGGTGATTGAGCAGTATACAATAAGAAAGGTAGAAGGAAAGCATGAAAGAAATATTAAAGGTAAATAACCTGATCAAGAAATTTCCAAAAGCCGGTGGGGAGATTGATGATGCGGATGCGATTTCGGTACTGAAAGGCATTAACTTTGATGTAGAACAGGGAGAGTACGTCGGAATTATGGGAAAATCCGGCTGTGGAAAGACAACACTTCTGAAGATCCTGGGATTTATGGATCAGCAGACGGACGGAGATGTGATCTTTGACGGTGTGAATACGAATGAGCTTTGGAAAGAAGAACTTACGGATATCAGACGTAGAAAGATCGGATTTGTATTCCAGGATTTTAATCTGATGGACAGTCTTTCGGTAAAAGAAAATATCATGCTTCCGGTATTGCTGGATAAAAAGGAACAGAAAGAATGTGAAGAGAAAGCGGAAACATTGGAAAAGCAGTTTGGGATTGAACATCTTCAGGAAAAGAATCCTTATGAACTGTCCGGCGGTGAGCGGCAGAGAGTGGCAATCTGCAGGGCGCTGATCAATGATCCGAGTATCATATTTGCAGATGAGCCGACGGGAAACCTCGACTCAAAATCCGGAAAAGTTGTTGCGGAGGAATTTCGGAAAATCAATGAGGAGTTAGGGAAGACCCTTCTGATGGTAACGCATGATCCACAGATGGCAAGCCGGTGTAAGAGAGTGATATTTCTGAAAGACGGATATGTGATGAATGATGTGAGAAAAGAGGGCACGGAAGAAGAATTTTACAGAACGATCATTGGGGAGATGGAGAAGTTTTAAGATGAGATAATATATAGATGGTGATATGGGCTATGCGGCGGAAGATAATTCTGCCGCTTTTTTTACGAAAATTAATCTTGTAATCATATGAACAATATGCTATTCTGAATGCACTTCA
>ERZ857785.3848-NODE-3848-length-10432-cov-3.780091_pt1 | contig 10432 bp, 6 predicted proteins | sample MGYA00519763_ERZ857785 | MGnify/ENA primary metagenome ERZ857785 (study PRJEB31778, sample SAMEA3449365) | human gut metagenome | biome: human gut; feature: human-associated habitat; material: faeces | place: United Kingdom | collected 2010/2012 ... | reverse complement strand
CAATGGATGATGTAGCCTCATCGAGGATCAGAGCCGGTGGATCTGCAACCGCCGCCCTCGCGATAGCCAGCAGCTGCCTCTGTCCCTGACTGAGATTTGCCCCGTCTCCGGTAAGCACTGTGTTGTAGCCGTCAGGAAGACGCTTTATGAAATCGTGGGCATTTGCCAGCTTTGCAGCATTGATGCACTCCTCATCCGTGGCATCCAGCTTGCCGTATCTTATGTTATCCATGACTGTTCCTGTGAACAGATGTGTATCCTGAAGAACTATACCAAGGCTTCGCCTGAGATCCGGCTTTTTGATCTTGCCTATGTTGATATTGTCGTACCTTATCTTGCCATCCTGTATATCGTAAAACCTGTTTATCAGATTAGTTATAGTCGTCTTGCCCGCGCCTGTACTTCCGACAAATGCAATCTTCTGACCAGGCTTTGCATACATATTTATGTCGTGCAGAACTATCTTATCCGGGTTGTAACCGAAATCAACATTCTCAAATTCAACCTCACCTGTGAGTTCTCTGTATGTCACTTCACCTGTCTCATGCCTATGTCTCCATGCCCAGAGTCCGGTTCTCTCCTCCGTCTCCGTGAGATTGCCATTTGCATCCTTCTTTGCATTTACCAGCTCAACATAGCCCTCGTCCTCCTCAGGCATCTCGTCTGTCATGGTAAATACCCTGTCAGCTCCGGCCGCCGCCATAACTATTGCATTGATCTGCTGACTTATCTGTGTAACCGGCATCGTAAAGCCCTTGTTAAGCGTCAGGAATGCCACAAGTGTTCCTATGGTAAGCCCTGACCAGCCATTTACTGCAAGTACACCTCCAAGTACAGCACAGAGAACGTAGCTTATGTTTCCAAGGTTCGCATTCACCGGCATGGTAATGTTGGCTATCATATTTGCCTTGTAGGCGCTGTCCTGAAGAGATCTGTTCAACTTGCAGAAATCATCATATGCCTTTTCTTCGTGGCAGAACACCTTGACAACCTTCTGTCCACTCATCATTTCCTCTATATAGCCGTTGACCTTTCCAAGATCCTGCTGCTGCTTCATGAAGTATCTTCCCGACTTCGCGCCCAAGCTCGACGTCGCCTTTATCATGATAAGCACCATGGCGACTGACAACACCGTGAGCGGTATATCAAGAACTATCATAGCAATGAGTGTTGAGATAAATGTGATGCTTGAGTTGATAAGCTGCGGCATACTCTGACTTATGACCTGACGGAGTGTGTCAACATCATTGGTGTACACCGACATGATATCTCCATGTGCATGTGTGTCAAAGAAAGATATCGGAAGAGATTCCATTCGCTCAAAGAGCTGAACTCTGAGCCTCTTCATGGTTCCCTGAGTCACATTTACCATGATCCTGTTGTACGCGTATGCGCAAATGATTCCCAGCACAAGTATAAGACCAATCCCCAGCATCCTGTGGGCGAGAGGTCCATAATCAGGCGTGCTCTGTTTCATCATCGGTTCAATATATACATCGATAAGTTTCTGCATGAACATCGATATACTCAGTATTGCAAGCGCCGATATAAGTATGCTGACCACAACCGTAATACATGCCAGCTTGTATTCCTTAAGAATATATCTGATCAGCCTTCCAAGTGCCTTCATGGGATTTTTGCCCTGATCCTTTCCAGGTCTCTTCAGCCCTGCATCCACTTTATCATCCATCTTATTTTCACTGTATTTCTCTGTATTTCCTGTCATTACACTGCCTCCTTTCCTTCATAATTAACTCATCTTCTCATCGAAATCACCGCCGCCAGACATCTGTACGTCGTAGATCTCCTTATATATCGTGTTGTTCTTTAACAGATTCTCATGTGTGTCGAAGCCGCTGACCATTCCGTTATCCAGAACTATAATCCTGTCAGCATCCTGCACACTTGATATTCTCTGTGAGATTATGATCTTGGTGGTGTTCGGTATCTTGTTTGCAAACGCCTGCCTGATCTTCGCATCCGTAGCAGTGTCAACTGCGCTCGTGGAATCATCGAGAATGAGTACCTTCGGACTCTTGAGCAGCGCTCTGGCAATACAGAGTCTCTGCTTCTGACCACCAGACACGTTGCTTCCGCCCTGCTCGATCCAGGTGTTGTATCCATCCGGCATCCTGTCTATGAATTCATCCGCACAGGCAAGCCCGCACACCTCACGGCACTCATCCTCCGTGGCGTCCGCCTTGCCCCATCTCAGGTTGTCAAGTATCGTACCCGAAAACAGCACATTCTTCTGGAGCACAACCGCCACTTCATTTCGGATGACCTCCATATCGTAATCACGCACGTCATGTCCTCCGACACAGACAGAACCACCATCCGGCTTCACATCGTAAAGTCTGCTTATCAGATTGACAAATGTGGACTTACCACAGCCGGTTCCACCGATCACGCCAACTGTCTCTCCAGACTTTATGTGAATGTCGATATCCTTCAGAGTGTCCTCTGCACTGCCAGCCTTATACACGAAATCCACATGGTTGAAATCTATTCTTCCATCAGGCACCTCCATGATCGGCTCCTCAGGATTGGTCATGGTCGGGGCCTCCTCAAGGACCTCAGATATACGTCTCATACTTGCCATACTCATGGATATCATGACAAATACCATGGACAGCATCATCAGCGACATCATCATGCTCATGACATAGCTGAAAAGTGAGGTGAGATTACCAGTCGTCATACTTCCGCCGACTATGAAATGTGCTCCGACCCATGAGAGGAGCATCATGCATGTGAAGATAACGAACATCATGATAGGATTGTTGAAGGCCAGCAGGCTCTCAGCCTTTATGGACAATTCCGCAAGGACCTCTGCTGCCTTTCCAAACTTCTTATCCTCGTATTCTTCCCTGACAAAAGCCTTTACGACTCTTATCGCTGATACATTTTCCTGAACGCTGGCATTCAGGTTATCGTAGTTTCTAAACACCTCGTCAAATATAGGTGTTACCTTGAATATGATGAAGAACAGACCAAATGCAAGAACCACAAGTGCCGCCACAAATATAAGTGACAGCTCCACGTTGATGGTAAAGCACATTATCATGCTGCATATGAGCATGAGCGGTGCCCTTACCGCTATTCGTATGAGCATCTGATATGCATTCTGTACATTTGTCACATCAGTTGTCATTCGTGTTATAAGACTTGCGGTGCTGAATTTGACAATGTTGGTAAATGAAAACTCCTGCACATTCCTGTACATGCCCTCCCTCAGGTTGCATGCAAATCCTGTCGATGCGCTGGCAGCGAATTTTCCCGCCATCACTCCAAAGAAAAGACTCAGGAAAGCCAACACAAGCATAAGTCCGCCATACATATATACCTTGCTCATGTCCTGTCCGTTGATTCCCTCGTCGATTATCTTGGCGGTCACAAATGGAATGAGGATCTCCATGAAGACCTCGGCCGCCGTAAATACAGGTGTGAGTATTGAGTCCTTCTTGTACTCGCCCACCTGACCAAGCAATGTTTTGATCATTCTATTTCCTCCTTGTTTCATTTTGAAATGCTGACAGAATCCCCAGATGTACAAATCAGGAATTTGATTTATGATATGCGCTATCTGATCGTCAGCTATATATGATTTGACGCAAGTTGCATAAATATTAATACTTCTATTTTTTAATGTCAATAGTGTACAGAGGCGTTTCATTTGTGAAATTTCTGTGTATTTAAAGTATTTAAAGACATATTAAAATAAGGCATATGAACATCTTTTTAGTCCATATGCCTTATTTTATAGAGATCTAATATCTAATTTCCGCTCTAACAGCCATTTCATTCAAAGCCATCAATGGGTCTTGAATCTTTTCTTAACACAAATTCCTGCAACACCCACTATTGAAACAATCATAAGAATCACATACAACTGCAAGTCTGTACTGTCACCAGTTTTTGGAGATGATTGTGTTGCTTTATCCATTGTACTTGTCTCCTGTGTTATACTGGTTGTGTCTTCCGAAGGCTCCTGTGTTGTACTGGTTGTGTCGTCTTCCGAAGGCTCCTGTGTTGTACCGGTTGTGTCTTCCGAAGGCTCCTGTGTCCCCGTTGTCTTCTCGTTTACTGTAAAATGAACTGTCGCTGTTCCGCTCTCAGAGACAATGCCAAGTGTATGCTCACCCTTCGAAAAACCGGCAACATAATCCTCTCTCAATGTTACGATTATACTTCCAGATTCCACCGTATAATTACTCTCATCTATGGTCTTTCCGTCAACCTCAACACGAATAAAATCCCTGTATGCAGCATCAGATGTGAATGATAGTGCATTCTTCGCACCTGCTGTTACTGTTGCTCCATCTCCCTTGATAATAACAGGGGCGAGTTTCGCAAGCACTGTGTCTTCCTTTTTAATTTCATTTTCTGCTTCTTCATCACTAAAATACTTATTACATTTATCACAGAACCAATATGTGCTGTTTCCTTCTTTTGCAGCAGTAGCAGCTTGCTTTTCTACTTTTTCCATATCGTGACCGGCGTTTTCTGCTGTCCGTACATTTTCCTTTGTTTGAGATTCAAAAGCAGAATTTTCAAATGTCACACTGTATGTAGTTAATTCTGGCAATACGCAGTTCTTTTCCTGTATTACTGTTGCTGTTGTATCTGCTGTCTCACTTTCTACGCCATCACATGCTGTACATTTTCTTTCTGCTGTACAGTGTTGATTGTCTGTGCTCCATGTGTATGTTACATCTCCATAACTATGACCTGCTGCCGGAATCTCCGTATAGGTGGTGTAATCACAGTTACTGCAGGTATCGTAAGCTTCCCAACCGTTTGCGGTACAAGTCGCCGCCTGTGCATCGTGATGTACGAGGTCGTGACCCGTAGCTTGGATCGTCTCTGTTTTTATTCTGCCGCATCCAATGCAAGTATACTTTCTCTCCCCCTCTGTTGTGCAGGTTGGAGAAATAGTTATAGTGCCATTATCCCAAATATGTACTCCAACATCGCCCTTTTCTGCGCAGACATTACACTCATGCCAATGATTGTTTTCATCCGAAATCCAGTTTGAGTTCCAATCATGTCCGGGAGGGGTGGATGTTCCTCCGCAGATCGTACAAGTCTGTCCGCTTGTGCAGGTTGCCGTTCCGCTCCACACATGCGCAGAACGCGGATTGCTGATATTAGTGCCACATTCTGTGCAATAAACATGATTCCAATGATATCCAGCGTCTTTATATTCATAAGTTCCGGTTGTACTTACCCATTTACCACAGATGTCGCAATAGGCTCTGCCCGCATATGCCGGTATCCGCAGCAGCATCAGCACCATGCACATAGTGAGCAGGGTAGTCAAAATTCTTCTCTTCATATAGTTTCCTCCCTTAAAAATAAATCTGAGTTTGGTTAGTGATTTCTGTATATAAAGATTTTATCATTTTGACTTCTTCCATGTAATCTCCGTTTCGATACGAAAATGTATATTTTCCTATTTCAGCATATAATTTTTCAGCTCATCCCTCTTATTTATATTCATTTTTTCATAAATCCTGCTCAGATAAGTTTTAACCGTATTGGGTGAAAATCCCAGATAATCTGCAATTTCCTGATTATTCCAATCTCGGCTTGCCAGCATTGCAATCGAGAATTCCACTGTGGATAATGCATCCGTCACTGAATTTCCTGACATAGGATTGTGGATTGACATCCATCCCCTGCTAAAGGCAATGACTTTATCAGATAATTTGTTATATAGTTTTGAATCCTCCTTGCGGATACATGACTCCAGAAGTCCCTGCAGCAAACCATGATGTTCAATGAAAGGTTCCAGAAATTCGTCTTCTTTCGCCACGTTCCACGCCAGCATCAATGAATCTTTTGCTTTCTGCTGATTTTTCAGATTCATCTGACACATTGCAATCATACAATACAGATAGATCATACTAATAGGATATACATCATCCCTGAACATCAATGCTGCCTCGCAAATTCCAAGTGCCCTGCCATACTCGCCTTTTAAATATGCCATGTGAGCTATTACATAGGCAGAAAACAGCTTAATTCCAGGCGGCAATGTTACTGCATAAAGCTCCACATCCGGAAGTTCATCCACCGAAAGATGCAAAAGCACAGAGGACATATATCCCGCAAATACACTGACAGCCCTGTCCTCAGCGGATGAAGGATTTTTCGTCTCTTTTTCAAGACATTCCTGAATCTCCCTCAGTCCTTTTCTTGATGCAGCTTCTCTGCCAAGTGTCAGATTAGAATATACATATAACAGGCAGGATGACATCTTCAATTTTATATTATGGCTCATCAGATAACGTTCTGCTATATGATTGCACTCCTCCGCCTGCCCGGTAAAATAATAGTATTCAGCACGTGCTATCTCCTGAAAATCCCTATCTTCAAAACTGTCTACCATCTTTTTCGCTTCACCCGGCTGAAATGCTGCATTGATCAACGGCAGTATGGTATATTCACTCATAATCATATTCCTCCAAACCAACGATCCGCCAGATCATGTTGCTCCTGGAAATCTTTATCATCACAATCTGGTTTTCAATGATTCTCTATATCTGTGCCTGCCGCCTTGGCTGCAAGTTTCTTATCAATCGCTCTAAGTATAAATCCTGCTGCCACTCCTGCTGCCACTCCTACCACTATTCCGCCAATGATATCTGTCGGGAAATGCACATACAGATACATTCTTGAGAACGCTATAAGGATCGCTATCACGCAGGATATTGCGCCCAACAATTTCTTTCTGCTCATGAACAACGCCGTGACAGCCGCAAATGATGCCGCAGTATGTCCCGATGGGAAGGAATAATCCTTTGGTTTCTTCACTATCAGATCTGTAAAATTCGCCACATCATAAGGCCTTGTTCTGGCTACTAGATTCTTTAACAGGCAGTTGGTCATAAGCAAATCCAGTACCAATGCTATAGCCATGCATATTCCTACTTTTCTGGTCCTTGGGATGATGAGCAGCACAGCCGCCATTACTATCCACAGTATTCCCGCATTTCCAAGTGATGTGATCGCCACCATGATCTTGTCAAGCCATGGAGTATGTATATTCTGGAGAGCGTCAAGTATCTCTATTTCCCACATCAGAAGTTACCGCCGTTCCAGCCCCAGTCATGTACGCCGTGGTAAGTCACGTACACCGCATTTCCCGGGATTCCAAGCACATCCGCAAATATATCGCAGATTTTTCCTGTCATAGCATCACATGCTTTTGGAGTCACATCACCGAATACGCTGACTTCCACATATGCACCCTTATCCAGCTTCTTTCCGCCCATGAACAGGTCGTATCCATCGTTGATGCCGACCATAAGGTAGCTCTCCGTCTTGTTCATCGTTGTTATCGCCTGACCGAGACTGCTCTTAAGAGTCTCCTTCTGAGCATCGCTCATCTTCACTGTAACCTTTGAATCTATAAATGGCATATTTTTCTCCTCCTTTGATGTTGGATTTTGCCAATATCTAAGTTAATATTACATGAATGTCAATCATACCCATCAGGGGTCGCTCCCGCTTAACTCAGCCTGCAACGGTACTAAGGTGCCGTCTGCTGCGCCACCTAAGGACCGGCGGCATCGTATTCCCCTGATTGGGTTATGTTTGAACATTCATGTAAAAATATAATTATTATATATGGCAAAATCCTATAATTCCGCTATAAAGTATGTCTACAAAAAATCCTCAAACTCTATCTCAGACGGCAGTCTCAGATCACCTCTCGGGCTGACCGACACGGTTCCGACCTTCACGCCGTCCGGCATACAGTTTCGCTTGAACTGCTGGCGGAAGAATCTCGTGTAGAATACCTTCTGCCATTTGTCGATCTCGCTGTCTGAGAAGTTGTACTCGTCACTCTGTCTTACAGCCTCCTTGCACAGCTCATTTACCTCCTCAGGTGACATTCCATATCGCAGTGTATAATATAAGAAGAAATCGTGCAGGATGTATGATCCCACGGTGTCCTCCGTCTTCTGCGCGATGGTTCCGTCCGGGTTCGGTGGAAGCAGCTCCGGGCTGACCGGTGTGTCTATGATATCGTCTATGATCGGCGCGATGCCCACAAATCCATCAACCTCCATGAAGTGTCCGACTTCGTTCACAAGTGAGCGCACCAGCGTCTTTGGTATACTTGTATTCACCGCATACATGCTCATATGGTCGCCGTTGTAGGTGCACCAGCCAAGTGCCAGCTCCGAGAGATCTCCGGTTCCAACCACGAAGCCGCCCTCCTTGTTGGCGACATCCATGAGTATCTGCGTTCTCTCCCTCGCCTGACAGTTCTCATAAGTGACGTCATGTACGCTCTCGTCCTGTCCGATATCGGCAAAATGCTGTCTCACCGATGCAGCTATGCTTATCTCTCTGCTGTCACAGCCGAGTAGTCTCATGAGTTCCGTGGAGTTGTTCTTCGTCCTGTTTGTCGTTCCAAATCCCGGCATGGTGATTCCCACGACAGTTGTGGATGGAAGTCCCGCATTCTTCACCGCCTGTGCCGAAACCAGCAGAGCCAGTGTAGAATCAAGTCCACCTGACACTCCCACGACCACACATTTACAGTGGGTCGCCTCTATCCTTCTCTGAAGTCCGGCAACCTGCATCTTGAATATCGCCATGCACCTCTCAAGCTTATTTCCCGATGGGACAAATGGTGTCATCTTCACCTTCATGAGCACATTTCCTTTGTCCATGAGTGGGGTATCGCACACCACCGTCTCATACTTTCTGAATGCGAAATCACGCTTACAGTCGGCAAATGACTTGTTGGCTATCCTGTCGTGTCTGATCTTGGTAAGACTTATATCCCTGATCAATACTCCGTCCTCAAATGGCTTTACCTCGCCGAGGAGCTTGCCGTTCTCGTACATCAGATTGTGTCCTGAAAATACCAGATCTGATGTGGACTCATACATTCCAGCGGACACATACACATATCCACACAGGCAGTCCGATGACACACTTCCTATCAGCTTGTGCCTGTATGCAGCCTTTCCGATGACCTCATTTGATGCGGAAAGGTTGAGTATGACCTCTGCTCCCGCCATAGCGAGAAGTCTTCCCGGCGAAACCGGAGTCCAGGCATCCTCACATATCTCTATGCCAAGCTTGACTCTCTGGTCTCCGCTGCCCATCTCTATCATCACATTGTTGCCAAACAGCACTTCACTGCCAACACCCCTGCCCCCGGCTTTCTTTGAACCGGCATTGTATTCAAGCTCATCTCCATCATCTTCCGGGTCCATGAGATTGACCATCACCGCATCATACTTTCTGGCTGAGAACCATCTCTTCTCGTAGAACTCACCGTAGTTTGGAAGATAAGTCTTCGGCACGATGGCCATGACTCTTCCGCCCTGCAGGAACGCCGCACAGTTGAACAGCTCTCCGTCCACCTCAAATGGCAGACCGACCACCAGTGCCGACTGACCGGTACAAGTCGCCATGGCAAGCTGAAGAAGTCCTCTTCTCGCACCATCTATGAGCTTTCTGTTCTCAAACAAATCCGCACAGGTATATCCCGTGATGGACAGCTCCGGCGTCACTATGACATCCGCAGCATCCTTATACTCTTCATATATATCCATTATCTCTCTGACATTTCCGCTGACACTTCCGATGTGAACCTTCGGCGTAACGGCTGCCACACGCAGCATATTCTTCATTGTTACCTCCTTGTAAAATCTCACTTGATTTTGCCTTTTCATAACATTTACACTTTACCACCCGGAGCCATTTATTTCAACGAAGTTCACAAAACAAAAACAGCTTCCCCACAAGATAAAAAAGGAGAAACAGCTTAAACGCTATTTCTCCTGAAAATTCGTATGTTTCGTTACTTTGATTACTTTCCAAGTGGCTTGCCTGTGAGTTTCTCATAACCCTCAAGATAGATGTCGATGGTCTTCTGTGCGACATCATCCGGAAGCTTCCATCCCTTGTCCGGGTTAGCCTTCAGCCAATCACGGGCGAACTGCTTGTCAAATGATGGCTGGCCATGACCTGGCTCATATACATCTGCTGGCCAGAATCTTGAGCTGTCTGGTGTGAGCATCTCATCGCCGAGAACGATGTTGCCGTTCTCATCAAGGCCAAACTCAAACTTTGTATCTGCAATGATGATTCCTCTTGTAAGTGCATACTCTGCACACTTCTTGTAAAGTGTTATAGTATACTCCTTGAGCTTTGAAGCGTACTCCTCGCCCTTTCCTGGGAAGTACTTCTCGAGGTGAGCAATGCTCTGCTCATATGATATATTCTCATCGTGATCGCCAATCTCCGCCTTTGTTGATGGTGTGTAGATAGGCTCAGGAAGCTTATCTGACTCCTTAAGTCCCTCTGGAAGCTTAATTCCACAGACTGTTCCGTTTTCCTTGTAGCTTGCCCAGCCACTACCTGTTATATATCCTCTTACGATACACTCAACAGGAAGCAT
>ERZ857785.3843-NODE-3843-length-10450-cov-4.879846_pt1 | contig 10450 bp, 9 predicted proteins | sample MGYA00519763_ERZ857785 | MGnify/ENA primary metagenome ERZ857785 (study PRJEB31778, sample SAMEA3449365) | human gut metagenome | biome: human gut; feature: human-associated habitat; material: faeces | place: United Kingdom | collected 2010/2012 ... | reverse complement strand
CGCGGCGGCCGTCCTGCGCCACCTCGCGCGTCGAGTTGGAATAGCGCTCCATGAACGGAACGATACCCGTGGAGGTGAGGGCCGAGTTCAGCACGGGGCTGCCCGTGGGGCGGATGTGCGAAAGGTCGTGCCCCACGCCGCCGCGGCGCTTCATCAGCTGCACCTGCTCCTCGTCCATGCGGAAAATGCCGCCGTACGAGTCGGCCGGGTTCTTATGGCCGATCACGAAGCAGTTCGAGAGCGAGGCCACCTGAAAGTTGTTGCCGATACCCGTCATCGGGCCGCCCTGCGGAATCACGTACCGGAAATGGTCGAGCAGCTCGAACACCTCCTCCTTGCTCATCGGATCGGGATACTTGCGCTCGATGCGCTCGATCTCGGCGGCGATACGCTCGTGCATCTGCTTGGGCGACGTTTCGTAAATATTGCCGAAAGAGTCCTTGAGGGCGTACTTGCTGACCCACACCGTTGCGGCGAGGTCGTCCCCTTCGAAATACTTTTTCGACTCGGCGACCGCATCGTTGTATTCGACTTTCTGCGGCGCCACGGGTTTTGCGGCTTTTGACATGACTATATTACTTTATTTCAGAATTTTAGCGTCGGAACGGACAAAGTCCGGTTTTACAAAAATGATTCTTTTATATGGAAAAAACCAGCGACGCACACCAATTTTATCCACAAGTTATTTACAAAAGGTGTAAAAGATGCGCCCCGCATACGTGAGACGCATTTATCGGCCGGCGGAAAACCGCGGCGCCGTTTCGGCGCACGGATACGGCCCTGAAAAGCACCAGCTACTTCACCGCCACGGCGTCGATCTCGACCAGCGCGCCCATCGGAAGCGCCGCCACCTGATAGCACACGCGGGCGGGCATCCGCTCGGTAAAGAACCGGGCGTAAACGGCGTTCATCGCGGCGAAATCGCCGATGTCCTGCAGCAGGACGGTGGTCTTAACCACGTCGCCGAGCGTATAGCCGCCCTCTTCGAGGATGTGGCGCAGGTTCGTAAGCGACCGGTGCGTCTGGGCTTCGACGCCTTCGGCCATTTTGCCGGTGGCGCCGTCGATCGGAAGCTGGCCCGAAACATAGAGCGCGCCGCCGGCTTCGACGGCCTGCGAATAGGGTCCCACGGCTTTGGGCGCATGGGGCGATGCGATAATCTTCTTCATAACGGGTATTTTTCAAATTTTACACAAAGGTACGATTTATTCCCTATATTTGCACAACACATATATAATAATATACTATGAAGATTTTGCTGAAAATCGCGGCCCTCGCCGCCGTTGCGGCCCTCGCCGCAGGGTGCTGCAGCTGCCGTTCCTACCAGAAGAAAAACCGCAGGCCGCTCGTCGGCACCGAATGGCAGCTCATTCAGCTGGGCGGCAAGGCCGTCAAACCCGAAGAGGGCAAATTCACGCTTACGTTTCTGGCCGAAGAGAACCGCATCGCGGGCGTCGGCGCCTGCAACCGCATCATGGGGAGGTACGAAGCGACCGAGAAGGGCGTGCTGAAGATCGGGCCGCTGGCATCGACGATGATGGCATGCCCCGGCATGGAGCAGGAGGACGCGTTCACCAAGGCGCTCGAATCGACGACGCACTACGATATGGACGGACCGATGCTGCTCCTGCTGAGCGACGGCGAACTGCGGGCCGTATTTCAGGCGAAGCCCTGAGACGAAGCACGGGCGCAGCAAAAGCGGGGAGAACTTTCGTATCTCCCCGCTTTTCGATTTTACGGTTTAAGAGCCGAAGCGCCGACTGCGTCTCTCTTCGGCACGTCATACTGCTCGCGCAACACTTGCTCCAAGACTTCGCGGCGAAGCCGTTGAAGCGTCGACAGTTCGTTTTCATACGCTTCGATGCGGGCGTCACGGATTTGCAGTGTGCGCATCGTCTCCGAATAACGCTTGAACAACGGCTCGACAGGCATCACACGCCCCTCAGCCTGATAATGATTCAGCAAAAAACGCGCGACGGCAATATTCCGCGCACGCAAGGCATCCTGCCGTGCTTTCAGGGCCGGGGCATATTCGCTGTTTTTCCTGCGCAGACGGTCGTACATCAGGTTATATTGCTCCCGGTTGGCATTCTTCCGATCCTTGTCGTCCACATTCTGCAGCGCGACGTATTCGCGGTGGATGGCATCGTATTTGGGATCGCTCTTCAATACTTTCGTATAGACATCCGCCGCTTTGCGGTACTGCGCATCGAGTACGGCAATCGCCGACACGGTATCGCAGAGAGCCGAATAATCCAATCCGGGATAAGTCATAATATCGGGTACGATGCGCGCCTGTTCGGCATAGTCGAAATAGGTCTCCCACACCAGCCGATTCAATTCCAGCGTAAGTTCCCCGATCCGGGCTTCGATCCGGGCGAGCTTTTCCGAGAAATTGTCAAGCATCGTACACTCCGGAGCCGCCGGCGGCTCCGGACAACAGCACAAAGTCTCCGGAAGATCGATAATTTCGGGTTGGCTTGCGACAGCTGACACAGCACAAAATAACAGCGTCGCACTCAGGGTAACCGTAACGGAATTGGCCCTTTTCATCGTTTTCATACTATTTTGCATTAAATATATGGAATTTATCGTTACGCAGCATCAATAGATGCCGAAAAAGATGAAATTTCCACAAAATCCGCCGCAAAACTTAACTTCCTGCAAAAGCGCAGATTTCACACAGATCCAGACAGACAACAATGAGGCCCCGCATGACGGACACAGAGCTCCTCCCCCGCCACCGAGCCGGCAAACACATCGAATGCTTTGCAAGGCTTTACAGCCGCCATACGAAAAGCGCATGCCGCCAGTCTATTTCGGGTCCCGGCAGGAATAAAAAGGGGAGGACTTTCGGACAGTCCTCCCCTTTTTCATACGGCTCGCCGCGTCTATTTCAGGTGCGGATTCAGGCTGCGCCATTCCTCCACGGGCGGGATGATACCCATCGAAATCACCTCGTCGCGCAGTTTGCAGAGGTGTTCGTAGCTGGCGGCGAGGGTCTTGTTCTCCTCGGCCGTGCCCTGCACGTTCTTGTAGCTGACGCCCTCCTTGGTGATCTGGGTCTCCATAGCCATCAGGATATGCTTGAACTCATCGTTGTGCACGAATACGCCGGCCGGATAGCCGAACGGCTTGCCGCCCATGGCCGCAGCGATCATGCAGATCGACAGGTAGGCCGGGCTTTGGAACGACGAGCGGCCGCGCAGGTCGATGATATGCTTGCCGCCCTGAATCACACGCTGCTGCAGGTCGTGCCAGTCGCCTTCGGGCATTTCATGGCCGATCAGCTCCGAAAGAGGACGTCCGGCGACGAGCGTCGTCGAGGCGAAGACGGCCATCTGCTCGCCGTGGCCGCCGTAGGTGCGGCAGTTGCGGATTTCGTCGGGCGAAATCTTGAAATACTTGGCCAGCTCCGAACGCAGGCGCGTGCTGTCCAGCGCGGCAAGGGTCGAAAGCTGCGAGGGACGGATGCCCGCATAGATCAGCGTTACCAGTCCCGTGATGTCGGCGGGATTGAAAACCACGACCACATGCTTCACACCGGGGCAGTAGGTCTTGATGTCCTTGCCCAGCTGCGCGGCGATCTCGGTATTGCCTTTCAGCAGGTCTTCGCGCGTCATGCCCGCCTTGCGCGCCGCGCCGCCCGACGAAACGACATACGAAGCGTCCGTAAGAGCCTCCTTGATATCGCTCGTCCAAGTGATGTTCACCCCTTCGAACGCGCAGTGATAAAGCTCCTCGGCCACGCCTTCGAGCGCGGGAGCGTACGGGTCATACAGGCAGATGTTCGGCGTAAGGCGCATCATCAGCGCCGTCTGGGCCATGTTCGAGCCGATCATACCGGCCGCGCCCACGATCGTGAGTTTGTCGTTTGTCAGAAATTCCATAACTGAAACTATTTTAAATTGGGTACGATCCCGTACCCGGGTCTTATTTGCTGAAGCGGAACGTAAATTCGTTCTTCGCGTCGCGCATCCAAGCGAACTGCCGCGTAGTGGGCGAAATGGCGAACAGGGGCGAGAAAGTCGTCGCCTTCACCGTCACGCCGTCGGGCATGAACTCCAGAATGCGTATCCAGCCGTCGCCGCCGTTACCCTCGTAACCGCCGCCCATCGACTGCGCGTCGAAGAGCATCTGGTGTACGTCTTTTCCGGCGCTGTTTCTGTCGGTGCGGAACCCGCTTCCCGAAATGTGGCCGCAGACCACCAGTTCGATGTTGGAAGCCGGGCGGACCAGTTTCTGCCAGAGATCCTCGCCGTTGCTGGCGTCGGGAAGCGGCAGTCCCTTGATCTTCACGATCCTGCCGTTGCGCACCAGCGGTTCGTAGCTCGTCACCTTGCAGGGGCCGGAAAGCCGCTGGTCCTTGGCATCGAGGTAAGCGTGGGTCATCAGCACGATCCGGTGATCGGCGTACTCCTCCAGCCCCGCCACCTGCTGCGCCCACTTCATCACCGTATCGCGGGGCGCGAACTCCATATTCAGGAAAAGGTAGTCCTTGCCGTCGGGGGCCTTCAGTTCGAAGGCGCAGTTCTCGACGGCGGGATTCTCGTCCGAATCGAGTCCGAACTGGCAGATCGCCGCCGCGTTGAGCGGGTTGCGGCCGATCGGGAAATATTCGTTCAGGTGCGTGCGCCGCGCGCCGCTGCGGGTATAGGTGTAGTCGTGGTTGCCGGTGGCGACCAGATAGGGCACGCGGCCGTCCAGCACGTCGAACGCATCGGCCATGCCCTGCCATTGGCGCACCGAGGTCAGATCGCCTGAAAAACCGTTGCCGATGCGGTCGTTCTGCTCGACCACGTCGCCCACGCAGAGCACCATCCGAACGTTCAGCCGCTCGATGTTGTCGGCGATCCACGCCGTCATCAGGCGGGCGATGGGCTGGCTGGCTTCGTTCTTGGCATATCCCTGCAGGTCGGGGATCACCACGACGCTCCACGATTCGGGATTCTCCAGCGCGGGTTGCCGGTATTCCTCCTGCGCCGCAGCGGGCAGGCTCCACAACATGGCAGCCAACGCCGCGAGGGTCATTATTCCTCTTTTCATTTTTCGTACCGTTTATTTATCGGGCCGCGAATCATTCGACTTCGCGGCGGTTCCGCAAAGCATGCGTGATGGTCAGCTCGTCGACGTATTCCAGCTCGTCGCCGAAGCCGATGCCGCGGGCGATCGAGGTGACTTTCACGCCGGGGAACTGCCGCAGGCGGTTCATCAGGTAGAAGAGCGTCGTCTCGCCCTCGACCGAAGTCGAAATGGCGAGGATCACCTCCTTCACGCCGCCGCGGGCGATGCGTTCGGTCAGCAGGTCGATCTTCAGATCCGAAGGCGAAATGCCCTGCATCGGCGAAATGACCCCGCCCAGCACGTGGTAAAGGCCCTTGTACTGGTGGGTATTCTCGATCGAAAGCACGTCGGCGACCTGCTCCACGACGCAGATCGTGGTCCGGTCGCGCTCGTCGTCCAGACAGATCGGGCACACCTCCTCGTCCGAAAGGTTGTTACACTCGGCGCAGTATTTCACGTCATTGCGGAAACGGTCGATGCTTTCCGTCATTTCGGCCACCGACTCCCGCTCCATGCGCAGGATGTGGATGGCGAGGCGCAGCGCCGTACGGCGCCCCACGCCCGGAAGCTTCGACAACTCGCCGACGACGTCCTGTAGTAATTTAGACATTCAGATCGTTTCGATTTTGCGGCACTCCAGCCACCCCTTCTTGCCGTCGGCGATCACCACTTCGCACCAGTCGTCGAGCCGGTTCGTGATCGTCACGACCGTGCCTTCGTGCAGCACGAAAAGGTCGGTGGACGACTTGTCGGGCGAACTCTTGACCGCCGTAGAAGCGGTCATGACCACGGCCGAAGTGTCGTCGAGCATCTCGCGGCGTTCGCCCAGCGCGAACCACGTCGTCAGCATGCACAACAGCACGGCGACGACGGTGCCGTAGAACCCGGCCTTGCGCAGCGAAAGCCGCTGGGCCAGCAGGTAGACCAGAAACAGCGCCAGCGCACAGGCCAGCAGCACCAGCGAAAGGACGCTCCACGCCGTACAGCTCATCGTGTGGCGGGCTTCGCGCATCCACGTCACGAAGAAGAATTCGGGAATGTCCTCGATGTTGTCCTTCGTGCGGGCTTCGGCGACGCTCAGGTTGTGGCGGATGTCGTCGTTGCCGGGAGCCAGCCGCAACGCCCGTTTGTAATAGAGGATGGCCTTGCCGATGCGGTCCTCCTTGAAGTAGGCATTGGCGAGGTTATAGTAGAGTTTCACGGAGCTTACCCCGCAGGAAAGAATCTCTTCGTAGACTTCGGCGGCCGAATGGAAATTGCCGTTGATATAGGCCGTGTTGGCCATGTCCCACAACTCATCGGTCGTGGGCCGGGGCGCGGACTCGCTCTGCTCCGCCGCCGGCTGCGCAAGGCTGTCGGCAGGCTCCTGCGCATAGGATGCCAGACACCCCAGCAGCAGGACGAGACAAACTGAAATTCGTTTTTTCATAGCTGTTCCTATCGTTTTATCATCGCTTCGATCCGCGAAATGATATCGACGCCCTCGCCGTAGACCTCGGTCATCCGGGCCGATGCGGCCGGCGAATACTGCGCCTCGTCGCACTTGGTGATGATGGCCGTGAAACGCTGCGACTCCTCGGACGAGACGCCGCGTTTGTGCAGCTCCTCGCGGACGTTCTCCTTCGTGAGATTGGCGACCGGAATGTTGAACTTGTCGCTCATGTAGCCCCACAACGCGCGGAGCATCTCCTCGTAGAACGCATGGCGGTTCTGCTCCTCCATGTAGCGTTTGGCGGCGCGGAAACGCTGCACGGCGACCTTGTTGGCGCGCTTGCCCCGCAGCAGGGCCACGTTCTGCGACTCGCGGATCTGCCGGCGCAGCGCGACGTAGACCATTGCGAAGAGGATCAGGATGCCGAAGAACAGCACCCAGTAGGCCGCGCTGAAGAGGAACGGTTCGCGGACCGAACGCAGCTGCGGACTGCCCAGCTTGATAAAGCGGATATCCTGTCCGAGCAGCTTGACCTCCTCCTTCGACATACCGCGGCCCTGCACCACGAGAGCGTCGCCGCCGCCCTTGGCGTCGGGCGTGATCTCCAGCTCCAGCGCCTTCGACTTCAGCGTCATGTACTGCATGCGCGACGGGTCGAAATAGCTGAATTCGACGGGTTCCACCTCGTACGTGCCTTCGGCGCGCGCGATGAAGGGATATTCGAACTGGCGGTAGCCGGAGATGCCGGCCGCCGAGGTGTTGATCGACTCGGTGGTCTTGACGTTATACTGCTCGAACGAAGCGGGGAGCGTCAGTTTGGGGGCCTGCACGAACGTAAGGTTGCCCGTGCCGGAGATCTTCACCGTATAGGTCGCCGCGGAGTTGGCGGCCAGCCGCTCCTGCGGAAGCACGGCGTCCATCGTGAAACTGCCCACGGCGCCGCTGAAGCTGGCGGGAGCGCCCGCAGGCAGCGGCTTGACGGCGATGTTGATGCGCGGACTCTGCACCTTGCGGGGCACGTTGACGAAGTCGGGACCGCCCCCGAAGAAGGGATCCACGTTGCGGCGTCCCGGCACCACGACCTGCGCCACGGCCGTCAGTTCGGCCGGCTCGATCACGAGCGTCCCGGCCTGCTGCGGGTAGAGCAGGTACTCCTTGGCCACGAGCGTCTCATAGACCTTGCCGTTGAAGGTCTCGCGCTGGCGCCGGGCATTGTCGGTATTGAGCTCCTGCGCCCAGAATCCGTTGAACGACGGGAATTTCACGTCGTTGTATCCCACGACCGGCACCCGCTCGTACAGCTTGAACGTCACGCGCAGCGGCTCGCCCTTGTAGACCGAGGTCCGCGACACGACGGCGCGCAGCAGAATGTCGTCCTTGGCGATCTGGTTCTGCGCCGTAACGTCCGGCGAGGAGTCCTCACGCGGCCGGGACTGCGTGCCGCCGGCGCCGGGGGACTTGCCCTCGTTCACGATCTCGATCGGCAGGGCGTTGGAACGGTAGACGGTGCCGTCCACCGTGACTTCGGCAGCCCCGACGGTGACGTTGCCCGCAGCCTGCGGAAGCAGGACGTAGGTGATCGTGTAATTGATGCTTTTGGTCATCGCTCCGTTGACGATCTGGATCGACTGGCCCGACGACTCGGCCGGGCCGGCGATCACGTCGAATCCGTCGAACGAAGGCGCCTTGAACGTCCCCTTGTCGGGATAGGCGTTGAGCGCGAACTCCACGCGGAACGCTTCGCCGACGGCGACCGTCAGCGGAGAGCTGGCCTCAAAAGTGACCTTCTCGGCAGCCGATGCCGAGAAGATCGCCAGCGCGAAGAGCGCCGTCAGGGATATTTTCGCAATGAAATCTCTCATTGAGCCTTACAATAAAATCTTTCTTCAGATTTTACAACGTAAACTTTTGCCCGTTAGTATATCTCCGGGCCGTTTTTTAATGTTTGAAATCGGCAAAAAAGTCGTTGCCCTTGTCGTCGACGATGATGAACGCCGGGAAGTTCTCGACGTAGATCTTGCGGACAGCCTCCATGCCCAGTTCGGGGAAGTCCACGACCTCGACCGACTTGATCGAGTTCTTGGCCAGAATAGCCGCCGGGCCGCCGATCGAACCGAGGTAGAAACCGCCGTGCTTGCGGCAGGCGTCGGTGACCTGCTGCGAGCGGTTGCCCTTGGCCACCATCACCAGCGAACCGCCGTGCGACTGGAACAGATCCACGTAGGGGTCCATGCGTCCGGCCGTCGTGGGGCCGAACGAGCCCGAAGCCATGCCCTCCGGCGTCTTGGCCGGACCCGCGTAGTACACCGGGTGCTTCTTGAAGTATTCGGGCATGGGCTTGCCCTCGTCGAGCATCTGCTTGATGCGGGCGTGGGCGATGTCGCGCGCCACGATCAGCGTGCCCTTCAGGTTCAGGCGCGTCTTGATCGGATATTTGGTAAGGATTTCGCGGACCTTGTCCATGCCTTCGTCGAGGTCGATGTCCACGGCGGGCGACATGGCGGGCGCCTCGGCGGGCAGGAAGCGGGCGGGGTTCTTCTCCAGCGCTTCGAGGAAGATGCCGTCGGGCGTGATCTTGGCCTTGATGTTACGGTCCGCCGAGCAGCTGACGCCGATGGCCACGGGGCACGAAGCCGCATGGCGCGGGGCGCGGATCACGCGCACGTCGTGTACGAGGTACTTGCCGCCGAACTGCGCGCCGACGCCGCTCTCCTGACAGATCTTGAGCACCTTCTCCTCCCATTCGAGGTCGCGGAAGCAGCGGCCTCCCTCGTTGCCCGAAGTGGGCAGCTCGTCGAGGTAGCCGGCCGAGGCCTTCTTCACGGTCGAAAGGCACATTTCGGCCGACGTGCCGCCGATGCAGATCGCGAGGTGGTAGGGCGGGCAGGCCGACGTGCCGAGGTCGAAGATATGCTGTTTGATGAATTTCGTGAGCGACTCCTCGTTCAGCAGCGCCTTGGTCTGCTGGTAGAGGAAGGTCTTGTTGGCCGAGCCGCCGCCCTTGGTGATGAAGAGGAATTCGTATTCCATGCCCGGACGGCCGCCGTAGATGTCGATCTGGGCCGGCAGGTTGGTGCCCGAATTCTTCTCGTCGGTCATCGTGAAGGGCACGACCTGCGAATAGCGCAGGTTGCGGTCCTTGTAGGTTTCGTAAACGCCCTTCGCGATGCACGCGGCGTCGTCGGCCCCCGTGTAGACGTCCTCGCCCTTATGGCCGATGCAGATGGCCGTGCCGGTGTCCTGACAGGTCGGCAGCTCGCCCTCGGCCGCAACGACCTGATTCAGCAGCATGGTGTAGGCCACGAACTTGTCGTTGTCGGTAGCTTCGGGATCTTCGAGGATGTTGCGCAGTTTCTGCAGGTGCGCGGCGCGCAGACAGAACGACACGTCGCAGTAAGCGGCCTTCGACAACAGTTCGAGACCCGCGGGGTCCACCTTCAGGATTTTACGTCCGTCGCACTCGACGACCTTCACGTAATCCTTCGTCAAAAGACGGTACTCAGTTTTGTCCTCCCCCACGGGGAACGGCTCCTGATAAATAAAGTCAGCCATAATGGTAGTTTGTTTATGTTTGTAGTATCAATATCCTTGCAATCCTTGCAGTCCGCCCCGACGTTTCGGCCGCCGCGGGGCGCGGAAGGCCGTCCGCGATTCGGGAATCCCCGGAGCTAAAGCCATGCAAAAATACAAAAAACAATCCGGATTGCGCAACAATTTCCGGCCGTCTGTTATTTTTTTCACAAAAAGGCGAATAAAATAGCCCGAACAGGCGCAATTAATTAGAATATTTATTAAATTTGTGCGGTTTTTCGAGAGAAACAATTCACTGCATAAATTAAATTACTATGGTATCCTACAAAGATTTGGGTCTTGTGAACACCCGTGAGATGTTCGCAAAGGCCATCAAGGGCGGTTATGCCATCCCGGCATTCAACTTCAACAACATGGAGCAGA
>ERZ857785.3839-NODE-3839-length-10461-cov-2.932635_pt1 | contig 10461 bp, 10 predicted proteins | sample MGYA00519763_ERZ857785 | MGnify/ENA primary metagenome ERZ857785 (study PRJEB31778, sample SAMEA3449365) | human gut metagenome | biome: human gut; feature: human-associated habitat; material: faeces | place: United Kingdom | collected 2010/2012 ... | reverse complement strand
CGTGCGGTCAATAACATGGGCACAGTCTGCCAGGATCGCATCCACATCACCAGTGCTGTCCTGCGCAGAGGCACAGAGGTTGCGTTTATTGTCGGCGCCAACCGGGCACAGACTCTTCCAGCTGTCCTCCGGATGCACCAGAATGGGGTTGTCCTTGGCAGTGTGATAGTCCAGCACTGCTTCCAAAACCTCATATTCCACCTTGATGAGCTTGAGAGCCTTATCCACGCACTTTTCGTCCTTACCGGCCACAATGGCCACCACATCGCCCACAAAGCGCACATGGCGGTCAATGAGCAGGCGGTCACGCGGACTGGCTTCCGGATAGGTCTGGCCAGCCTGCGTGTAGCGCGGCGCATCCTGCGGCACATCCTCCCATGTAAAGATTGCCTCGATGCCGGGCACCTTTTTTGCTACAGCCGTATTGATAGTTTTGACGAAGGCATTTGCGTGCGGAGAGCGCAGCAGCTTTACAATCAGGCAGTCCTGCGGGATCACATCGTCCATATAGACGGGCTGGCCGGTGACCAGCTGCATGGCATCCTTTTTACGGAAAGGCTTGTTGATGGTACTCATTCTGCGGCCTCCTTCTGCTTTTTCCATGCCAGAAAGTTCATGATGCCGCGCAGCTGGCCCTCATAGCCAGAGCAGCGGCAGAGGTTGCCGGAGAGATATTCCTTCACTTCTTCCTCACTGGGGTACGGATTCTCGCGGAAGAGGGCCAGCGCGTTCATGATAAAGCCCGGGTTGCAGAAGCCGCACTGCTCTGCGCCCTGATCCGCGATAAAACCGCCAAACTCCGCTGCTTCTTCCTGCAGGCCTTCCAGTGTGGTAATGCTGTGGCCGCTGGCACGCGCTGCCAGTACCGAGCAGGACAGCACCGGTTTCTCGTCCAGAAACACCGTGCACAGACCGCAGTTGGAGGTCTCACAGCCGCGCTTGACGCTCTTGCAGCCGTGGGCACGTACAAAATCGATCAGCAGCATATCTGCAGCCACATCCTCTGTGACCTTGATGCCGTTCAATGTAAGAGTGATCTGCATTTAATTTTCCTCCTGTGCCGTGCGTGCTTTCAGCTCCACAACCGCACGCTTTGTCAGAACGCCCGCCAGATGGCGGCGATATTCCGCACTGCCGCGCATATTGGAGCCGGTAATGATATCGTTCTTTACTGCATCGGCGCATTTCAGCGCCAGCTCCTGTGCAGGCACACCGTTTTCCGCCGGGAATTCATACAGTACCGCTTTAAGCGGGCGTGCGCCGATCGCAATGCGATAGCACCCATCTGCAAGACGGGCGGCGGCACAGGTGAGCACCGGGATATCGGTCTGGCTGTTGCGCACAGACTGATAGAAAAACTCCGCGTTTTCCTTTTTGACGATCAGCCGCACAAGGATGTCCCGGTCATAAGGGCGCTCAGCATACTCCTGCAGGGATATGATCCCACCCTTGTACAACTCTACCGAACAGTCCATGGCCATAAACAGCGTGAGCACATCGGAAAAGCCGAACCGGCTGTAGATGCTGCCACCCACAGTTGCCAGATTGCGCAGCTGCACGCCCACGATATGCCGCAGCGCTTCCTTTACTGCGCCATGGGTATACGCAGCAAGACCGGCGTGCTCTTCCAGCTGGCGCAGTGTAACCATGGCACCAATGGAAAAGCTGCCCTCGGTCTCCTCTATGGTGTCCAGTCCCAGACCGGACAGGTCGATGGCTGTACCGACATTGATGTTCTCCATTTTGAGCCAGATCATGCCGCCCAGCACACGGTTGGCCTTTTTCTGGTTCAGCTGCCACGCTTCTTCCAGACTTTCGGCCTGCTTATATTCTCGGATCGTCATCATAGATGCAGGTTCCTCTCTCTTTTTTTCTCTGTTCTTTTATTTTAACACAGATTTCGATATAATACTATTGTGAATTCGTTTCAGAAAGAGTGGTACTATATGAAAGAACTTCTTCCGGTGGGCTGTGTCATCATGGCATCCGGTCTGAGCCAGCGCTTCGGCTCCAACAAACTCCTTGCGCCGTTCTGCGGGGAACCGATGCTATGCCGCGCATTTGCAGCGACCGATACTCCAAAGCTTTCGGCCCGCATCGTGGTGACACGTTCGGACGAAGTTGCGCAGCTTTGCCGCTCCCGCAATGTTCCGGTGCTGCTGCACGATCTGCCCGGCCGAAACGATACGGTGCGGCTGGGTCTTTCTGCGCTGCTGGAACAGGTTCCGGAGCTTTTTGGCTGCATGTTCCTGCCGGGAGACCAACCGCTTTTGTGCCGCGAGACAGTGGAAGCCATGGCAGGCATCTCCGGATGGGATCAAAGGACTCGGCTGGAACGGCAAAAAGAAACAGAACGGGAGATCTTCCGTCTGGGATTCCGGGTCCGTAACGACCCGTCTCCCCTTACTGGAAGTCCCGTTCTGTTTGAAAAAGGACTTTTTCAGGAACTGCTCACCTTGCCGCAGGGCATGGGCGGAAGTGTTCTGCTTCGGAAATATCCCGCGCATGTTCACACCGTTTACATTGCGGATCGGAATGAATTGGCCGACGCCGACACGCCCGAAGCACTGGCGCAATTGGAAGCACTGGCCCGGCAGAAGCTTTGAGCTTTATACTGCCTTGTCATCCTTCGGCAGCAGCACATTCAGCAGGATCGCCACAAACGCAGCCGGAACGATGCCGGACTCGCCGCAGATCAGCTGGAAAGCGTGCGGAGCCTGTGCCAGAATTCCGCTGTTGGCACCCATGCCGTAGCCAACACCCAGAGCCACCGAGACGATGGTAAGCTGACGCGGGGTCATCTTTTCCTTGGTGATGAGCTGGATGCCGCTGACCACGATGGAAGAGAACATCATAACGGCAGCACCGCCCAGAACGGCCTGCGGCATAATGGAGATCAGTGCGCCGAGCTTGGGGATCAGACCGCACAGGATCAGGAAGATGGCACCGGAGGCCAGAGCCATGCGGTTGACCACCTTGGTCATGGCCACCAGACCCACGTTCTGGCTGAAGGAAGTGTTGGGCAGTACACCGAACAGAGCCGCAAAGGAGGAGCCCAGACCGTCACAGATCACACCGCCGGACAGCTCTTTATCGGTGGGCTCACGATTCATGCCGCCCTCCATGACACCGGAGATATCACCCACGGTCTCAACAGCGGTAACAACGAACATGATCATCACCGGCATAATAGCGCGCATATCAAACACGATCTTGACCGGCATCAGCTTGGGAATGGCAAACCAAGAGGCCTGTGCCACCTTATTCCAGTTGAGCACCCATGCCTTGGTAAACTCTACACCATCGGCAGTGACACCGGTGGTGGGCAGCACCAGACCCATGACAAAGGCCGCAACGTAACCGGCCAGAATGCCGATCAGAATCGCGGAAGAGCTGAGGAAGCCCGTGGTCCAGTGCTTGAAGATCAGAATGACCACCAATACGAACAGGGCAAGCAGAAGATTTTCCATGGAGCCAAAGTCTTTTGCGCTGTTGCCGCCGCCAAAGGAATTGATGCCCACCGAGATCAGCGAAAGACCGATGGAAAGCACAACCGTACCGGTGACGACCGGCGGGAAAAACTTGCGCAGAGGCTTGAGGAAGAAGCCCAGCACGCTTTCAAAGATGCCGCCGATGATGGATGCACCCATAATGGCACCATAGGCCAGCACACCGCCGCCCATGCTGCCGACAACACTGTTGAACACGCCGATAAAACCGGAACTGGTGCCCATGATGATGGGCACACTACCGCCCACGGGGCCGATGGTGAACAGCTGTACCAGCGTGACTACGCCGGCCACAAACATGGCGCTCTGCAGCAGCGTGACCTGCAGATCTGCAAATTCGCCGCCCGCAATGCCGCAGGCGCTGGTGATGATCAGCAGCGGGGTCAGGTTGCCCACGAACATGGCGCAGACATGCTGCAGACCCAGCGGGATGGCCTGTTTCAGGGACATTTTTGCGTCGAACTGATACGCCGACTCTTCGAGCTTGACTTCCTTCAAATGTTCCACTCTCCTCAAATCTTGACAAAAATCATTCTTTTCGACTGCTTTACCAAAAAAGCGGATTTATTATAGCAAAACTGCGTATCCTTGTAAATTAAGTATGACTTTTTCGTGAACGGCTGTTTCCCGCTGAGAAACACAAAAAGCAGGGTGCTTTGTGCGTTTTTTCCGCTTTGGTCGGAAGAATTTCGCGCAGAACTCCTGCTTTTTTGTTTTGTTTTATTTGATTTTTGTGCGATATGGAAATTTTACAGCGTTCTCAGCCCGTAATCTTTTAAACAGCGCTGGATGCCCTGATGAGTGGTGTCGAACCGGATGCCGAAGCGTTCCAGTTTTGTGGTGTCCATCACAAGGTTCCGGCCCCAGCTTTCTTCCTCGATCTGCACAGCGATTCCCAGCGTTTCGGCAAACTGCCGGGCGGTGCATACCATGTTTTCGGCATTGCCGCTGCCAAAATTGTATACTCCGCCTGGCAGCGCCATGGCGGGCTCCAGATTTTCGATCACCTGCCGCACATAGGTCACGCCGCGGTGGTCGTTCCGGGAGAAGCGCAGAGCCTCTCCCTTCAGCGCGGCACGCAGAAGATTCAGCGGAAGATTGCCCCGGATGGGCAGCCCATAGCCGGGCAGGTCATACATCCAACTGGCACGCAGATGGACCGAGTCCGGGCAGAGTTCCAGCACACGCTGCTCTGCTTTCAGCTTGTATTGGCCGTAAATGTTTGCGGGATGCAGGGCCAGTGTTTCCGGCAGCGGCCCCTGCTGCTGCACACCAGCATAGACCTGATCCGAGCTGAATGCCACCAGCTTTGCCTTCGTCTGCTGCGCAGCCCGTGCCAGCCAGACTGGCAGCTCCACATTGGCACGGTAAGCTTCTGCCGGATGCTGCGCACAGTAACTGGTATCGGAAAGAGCGGCGGTGTGCAGGATCACATCCGGATGCAAAGCTTCCACCTGTGCACGGGTGAGAGCTTCATCGGCTGTACAGAAAAAGCCTTTTGGAAGGGCGCAAAGCTCGTACTTTCCCTGCCACTGCTGCAAAATGCGGGAGCCGACAAAGCCGCCTGCACCGGTGATAAGAATTTTTTTCATGATAATTTCCTCCTGCAGTGCAATGAAAAAGTGCCCAGCAGCATGACAGCCTGCCGGGCACAGAAATTTTAAAGGAACAGTTCCAGCACGAACACGACGGCACAGCAGGCCACAGATACCTGAAACAGGCTTGCGCCGAACCAAGCAGCTGCAATGCCTACCACCAGCGCCATGGCACCGGCAGCCGGGCTCTGGGTCGCGTTGACAATGGCCGGGAAGGTCATGACCGCCAGCGTCACATAGGGCACATAATACAGAAACGACTGAATGAAGCGATTTTTGATGGGCTTGCGGATCAGTGTGAGCGGAAGGATGCGGATGGCATAGGATACCAGCGCCATCACTGCAATGTAAATGTAATGATTATGCGTCATGCTCTGCCTCCTGCTCTTCTGGATTTACCGGAAAAAGAACTGCTGCAGCGCTGGAAATGAGCACTGTGAGCAAAATGGTGCGCGTGCCCTCCGAAAGAGCGGAGATACCCGGCAGGTAATTGCACACAAAGCTCAGTGCAAAGCTGATGGCAACAAGTGCAGCTACCACCCTGCTCTTACGCGCTGGAGGAATGATGATGGCAAGGAACATGCCGTAAAGGGCAACGCTCAGCGCACTGACAGCCCGCAGCGGCAGCAGATTGCCCGCAATGATGCCCAACGCTGTACCGATGGCCCAAGCCGGTGCCGCCAGCAGAATGGCACCGTAGGTATAATATGGGTTCAGGCTGCCGGGCCGTGCAATGGTGATGCCAAAAAGCTCGTCTGTCACATCATAGCCGATGGCAAGCCTGTGCCAGAAAGGCGTGCCCGGTGCAAAGCGCTGGGCCAGCGCGCAGCTCATGAGCAGATAGCGTGCATTGGCGATCAGTGTGATGATGGCCACTTCCAGATAGGTCGCATTGGCCATGATGATGGCAAATGCAGCGTACTCGCCTGCCGAAGCGTTGTTCAGTAGGCTGACCAGAAAGCCCTGAAACGGGGTAAAACCTGCCCGGCGGGCCGCAATGCCCAGCGAGAAGGAAACAGCAAAATAGCCCAGCGCAATGGGAACGCCATCCCGCATGCCCTCACAGAAAATTTTTTTGCCGAAAGCCCAAACCGGCCTTTCTGCATTGACAAGCTCCGGGGCAAGGAGCTTACTTTTGGAATTCATCTTTGTTTTTTACTCCTTTCCTATTTCAAACACCGCTTTTTATTATACTCTCCCGCACACAGAGAAGAAAGGGCTTTTTCACTTTCTTTTCGGCACAAAAGGAAAACGCCGCCTGAAAAGGCAGCGTTCTTCGTCGATTTATGCACCCGGCACCAGAAAATGCATCGCCTGCGGCAGGACCTGCGTACCGGCTTCCAGCCCATTTGCCGTCAGGATCTGTGCCGGTGACACATGGAACCGTCTGGCAATGCCGAACAACTCCTCCCCTGCCTGTGCATAGTAGATGCGCAGTGCGATCTCCGGGTCCGGAGTCGTCAGCGGTTCGCCCAGCTCAATGCTGCCGATGCCCGAATGTGTGCTCCGGCAGAGGATGGCTCCTTCGGCACGGGCGGTGACCGTCACTTCCAATGTGCCGCCAGTGCAGCTGCACTGGATGTTCTCGGTGCTCAGCCAGCATTCCGGGCTGAACTGTGCACCCGGCGGAGCTTCTACTGCAAGCGGAAAGACAAGCTCCAGTGTTTTTTCGTAGCTTTCCAGCTCGGCAAGACTGTTCTCGGCAAAGGCGGTAGCAACGGCACGCACCGTAAAGGCCCAGCCGTCGCGGTAAGGTGTTACCTGCGCCGGTCCATAAGACACAAAGCAGGCGCGCAGTTGAGCATCCGCATCTGGCAGCGGCCCGGAGGCCGTGGAAGATGCTGTCTCGTTCAGCATACAGGCAAGATCTTCTGCTGCCAATTCCTGCGGCGTGACGGCGGTTTCAAACTGCGTAGAAAAGGCATCCGCTACGTATTGCAGCTGGCAGGGCCGCCATGCGTGCAAATGCATCATCACGCTGGCTGTCAGTTGGCCGCTGGCTTCCTGTTCGCCCTCCGCAAGGGCAAAGCCCACCGGTTCCAGCACGCACATGCATCTGCAATCCTCTGCTACGCCTTCCAGATCCACCACCTGATTGAACGGCAGGGATGCCGCCTGACTTTGCAGGCTGCTTTCACCTTCCGCGCGCCAGGCGCATTGGGCACGTACCTCGCCCTTGACCACTGCCTTGCCCGCCAGCAGCTTTACCTCCCGCACGGCGGCGCTGCCGGTAATATCCAGAATGGCTGCGGGCGGCTTTGCAAACACAAGCTCCCCTTCCACAGTGACCAGCTTTTCCAGCACCGCAGTGCTGCGCACGCCGTTCAGCGTCTGCAATTTCTGTTCAATGCCGCCGTCGGCCAGCGCCGTGATCAGTTCCTGTTTATCCTGTGTATGGATAGTAACCACAAGACCATAGGCTCCGCGCACCTCGATGCGGTGCGGGTTTACCGCCCGGCAGTTGAGGTATTCGGTCTGCCCTTCTACCATGGCCATCCAGCTGGTGAAGGAAAATTCCGGCACCTCCAGCTGCTTTGTAAACGGCAGCTTCTGCTCGGTCTGGCAAAGCCCGGCCCCGTCCTCGCCCTGATAAAACACAGTGCAGCGCAGATAGCCTTCCAATGTAAGCCGCCCGGGCTGCAGCTGCTTTTGCAGCACCACCGGTTTTGCAAAGCATTTGACCAGCTTGAACACCGGCGGAAGATAATCTGAAATCAGGATCTCGGTTTCCAGCGGAAGTTCTGCCTTAACGGTGCAGCTCGTGCCTGCCTGCGGCAGCGTATCCCGAAAGATCTTCAGTTCCATGCAGTGTGCTCCTTTCCCTGTCCGTCTCTACTGGAAAGGTATGCACATGCTTTGCAGGATATGCGCGCAAAAAAGGCACCGTGCAAAACGCACGATGCCTTTGGGCCTTTTGAAACAATCAGATCGTTTTGCGCAGGACAGCCGCCTGCATTACATGATATTTCTGCATCAGCCGGACGGCAGCCGGTGTGATCTTCTCGCCGCTGACCACAATGGGGATCGCAGGCGGGCAGGAAACCGTCGGCATAGCGCAGATACGCCCCACCGCCTGCTCTGTGGGCACCTGCTCCTGCGGGGCAAACACGGCCTGCCGGATGCTGCAGCAGGTGTGCAATTCGTGTTCCAGCTCCAAAAGCTCACGATCGTTTTTTTCCGGGAGCGGGAACGGTCCTGTAAGGTTTTCCACAATGTGGAGAACGGCAGAAGTCAGCCGTTCAAAGTCCTGCGGCGGATTTGCCGGGGTGAACATCAGCACAACATAGCGCGGGTCGGCATATTCGCACTCGACCTTTGCGCTGCGCAGCGCTTCTGCAAGCTCTGTGCCGGTCATGCCCAGTGTAGCAGCATCCAGCGTGACCTTGAGAGGCTCGCTTTCCAGTGCCAGCGGCCCCGGGCAGTGTTTTGCCGCAGCGGCTTCGTTCAGCTCCCGGCGCAGGCGGGTCAAATATCCGCAGCACTGCAAAAGCCGCAGCGGATAACCCTCCGACAGAACCTGATTGCATTTGTCCAGCGACTGCAAGATCAGGTAAGACGGACTGGTGGAACCAAACAATGCCAGTGCATTGCGCACAGCGGCTTCGTCCTGAATGGGGGCATTTTTGCCCAGATGCAGGTATGCGCCGCCAGTGACAACGGGCAGCGTTTTATGGCCGGAGTCGCAGCACATGGCCGCGCCCAGCGCAATAGGATGCTGACCGCCCTGCGGCAGAAAACGCAGGTAAGCACCGTGGGCATTATCCACCAGAAGCGGAACGCCAAAATCCTTGCACACTTCGGCCAGCGCTGCAATATCCTGCACGCCGCCCAGATAATCCGGACTGGTGATGTAGACGCCAAAGGGCCTTTTGCCCTGCTGTGCCAAACCCTGCAGAGCACCTGTCAGCTTTGCAGCTGACACCGGGCAGCTGCAAAGTGCACCGGCATCCTGCGGCGCAGGCCAGAGCCACTGGATATCAAAATCCAGCAGCGCCGCCGCATACAACAGCGCTTTGTGAGCGTTGCGCGCTGCCAGCAGGACCGGGCGCTGTCCGGCTGCGGGCGCAGCCTGCAGTGCAAGGCACAGCATTGCACGGATGCACTGGGACGAGCCCTCTGTGCTGTAATAGGTATGCACCGTGCCGAACAGCCGGGTAGCGTTGGCTTCGCTCTGGGCAATGATGCCGTCAGCCCCATACAGTTCATCCGCACCCTTTATTTCGGTAATGTCCCACGGCTCAAAGCCCAAAAGGCTCTGGCCCTTGTGGCCGGGCATATGCAGCCGCGAGGTGCCGGACTGTGCGTAACGGCGCACAAAATCCACAATAGGCGTGGTCGTGCTCATTCGCAGGCTTCGCCATCAGCACAGGCGTTACAGGTGGAACCCAGCTCAATAGGCACCTCGATGCCCTTGGCGGCAAGTTCCTGATTCTCAGCGACCTTGATCATGATAGCGCATTCCATTCGCTTTTTGAACAGCTCGCAGCCGTACTCATACACACCGGTAATGTTGCCGGTAGCGTGGTAGGAGTTTGCTGCACAGCCGCCGGAGCAGTACAGCTTTGCCCAGCAGTTCTGGCACTCCTTGCGGGCATAGGCCTCGCCCCGCGCGCAGGTGTTTCCGCGCACGGACACGACCTCGCCGCCCGCGAGCTCCGCCGTCAGCTGGCAGCCCATCGGGCAGCCGATACACGTCAGATTCCGCGTACTCATTGCGCTCCCTCCTCTACCGTAAAGGTGATTGTCTGCGTCCCGGCCGGAATCTCCTCCCGCCGCAGGACGAACTGCTCCATCTCACCGGGCGTGAGCACCCGGCGCGGTACGCGCCGCAGGAGCCTGCCGCCCGCGTAGGCGCAGAGCGCCGCATTCTGCCGCGGCTGCGCCACGCGGAAGCGTACGGTGACGGTGTCCGCCATGTGTACCGGGTCAAGCAGCTGCGGGACGGTGTAGCGCACGCCATTGTGCCCCTCGAGCCGGATCGTTTCGCCGCGCGCCGCGCCGGCGAGGTACCGCGCGGCGCTCTCACCGGCCTGCGCGGCCTCTTTACTCACAAAGTCCACCAGATCGTGGACATGGAGCACATTTCCGCAGGCGAACACGCCTTCCACGCTGGTCTCCAGGCTCTCGTTGACCCTGGACGTGCAGGACGTTGCCGCAGGCGAACACGCCCGGGATGCTCGTCGAGAGGTCGTCCGCGACGACCGGGCCGCCCGTCACGCGGTCGAGCGTGACGCCCGCCGCGCCCGAGAGCTCGTTTTCCGGCAGCAGGCCGACCGAGAGCAGCAGCGTGTCGCACGGGATGGTGCGCTCCGTCCCCGGAATGGGGCGGCGGTTCTCTTCCACTTGCGCGAGCACGA
>ERZ857785.3838-NODE-3838-length-10462-cov-3.347747_pt1 | contig 10462 bp, 9 predicted proteins | sample MGYA00519763_ERZ857785 | MGnify/ENA primary metagenome ERZ857785 (study PRJEB31778, sample SAMEA3449365) | human gut metagenome | biome: human gut; feature: human-associated habitat; material: faeces | place: United Kingdom | collected 2010/2012 ... | reverse complement strand
CGAGGAGCTCGTACCCGGTGATATTGTAATTCTCGAAGCGGGCGATGCTGTTCCGGCGGATGGCCGTATTTTAGAGAGCGCCAGCATGAAAATCGAGGAAGCAGCGCTGACCGGAGAATCTGTCCCGGTCAATAAAACAGCGGATGTTCTGAACGCCGGCGCAGCCAGCGAGGTTCCGCTCGGGGACCGGAAAAACATGGTCTATATGGGAAGCACCGTTGTCTATGGCCGCGGCCGCGCTGTTATCACCGGAACGGGTATGAAAACCGAGATGGGAAAAATCGCCCATGTTCTGACGCAGTCGGCGGATGAGAGCACACCGCTGCAGAAGCGGCTGAACCAGCTCAGCAAAATCTTAAGCGTGATGGTGCTCGCCATCTGTGCCGTGATTTTCGTTGTCGGCATTTTAAAAGAGGGCGTGACGCCGCAGAACATCTTAAATACCTTTATGGTAGCCGTCAGCCTTGCCGTAGCGGCAATTCCGGAAGGACTTGCAGCAGTTGTCACAATCGTGCTTTCCATCGGTGTGACCAAAATGTCAAAGCGGAATGCGGTGATCCGGAAACTGACGGCTGTCGAGACGCTCGGCTGTACGCAGGTGATCTGCTCGGATAAGACAGGAACGCTGACCCAGAATAAGATGACCGTGGTAAAACATGAGGGAAGTGATATAAAACGTCTCGTATCCGTCATGGCACTCTGCTCCGATGCGGAGCCGGACGAAAACGGCGAGGCAGTCGGAGAACCGACGGAATGTGCGTTGGTCAACGATGCGCAGAAAGAGGGATGCCCGAAGAAGAGCCTGTCCGTCCAGTATCCGCGTGTCGGGGAAGCGCCGTTTGATTCGATGCGGAAACGCATGACAACGATCCACCGCGCAAACGACGGAACGTATTTTTCCTGCACAAAAGGCGCACCGGATGAGATTCTGAAGCGGTGTACCTCCGTTTGGCGTGACGGCAGAAAACAGCCGATGACAGAAGCATTCCGGCAGGAAATCCTGTCGCAGAACAAGGCGATGGCAGACCAGGCACTCCGCGTGCTGGCGGCAGCAGGAAGAGCGTGGAACCAGATGCCGTCCTCCCAGGAGCCGGACTTTCTGGAGCAGGATCTCTGCTTTTTAGGACTTTGCGGTATGATTGATCCGGTGCGGCCGGAAGTAGTCGATGCGATCCGGGAATGCCGCGGGGCAGGCATCCGTCCGGTGATGATTACGGGTGACCACAAAGACACAGCGGTTGCTATTGCAAAAGAGCTGGGTATTCTGGAGGCGGGCTGGAAAGCGGTAACGGGAGCCGAGATTGACCAGTTAAGCGATGAGGAGCTTGACCGGAGAATCGAGGAATATGCTGTTTACGCACGCGTTCAGCCGGAGCATAAAGTGCGGATTGTCGATGCGTGGAAGCGGAAAGGCAGAATCACCGCGATGACAGGAGACGGAGTCAACGATGCGCCGTCGATCAAGCGTGCGGATATCGGCATCGGAATGGGCATCACGGGAACGGATGTGACGAAAAACGTGGCAGATATGGTGCTCGCGGACGACAACTTTGCGACGATCATCGTAGCGGTTGAGGAAGGAAGACGAATCTACGATAATATCCGTAAGGCAATTCAGTTCCTTCTGGCATCGAACCTTGCCGAGGTGCTGTCGATTTTCTGCGCGACGCTGATGGGCTTTACGATTTTAAATCCGGTGCATCTGCTCTGGATCAACCTGATTACGGACTGCTTCCCGGCGCTGGCGCTCGGTATGGAGGACGGTGAGGCAGACATCATGAAACGCCCGCCGAGAAATGCGGATGACGGTATTTTTGCGGACGGCCTCGGCTTTGATGTTGCGTTTCAGGGCATCGTGATTACGGTGCTGACGCTGGCGTCCTACTTCATCGGCCACTATCTGGAAGCCGGCCGCTGGGAAATCGTCAACAGCCCGGACGGCATGTCGATGGCGTTTCTGACACTCTCTATGGTGGAAATTTTCCATTCCTTCAATATGAGATCACGGAAAGGTTCTATTTTCCATATGAAGCATCAGAACAAGTATCTGTGGGGCGCGATGGCACTCTCATTTGTCCTCACATCCGCCGTCATTTACATCCCGGCACTGTCGAGTGCGTTCGGTTTTGAGCGGATCAGCGCGTTGGAATATGATGTGGCGATCGGCCTTGGACTGCTTGTCATTCCGGCGGTCGAAATCAGCAAGTGGATCCGGCGGAAATTTGCTTGACAAACGAGAAAAATTTGCATAAACTAGAACAAACGGAAACAGAAAAAGGCTTGGAACGGAAAAAGTAGAAAATCAGAATTGTTTCACAGAGAATGGCAGACAAATGGGGCTGGAAGCTGCCTGAAACGAGGGTTTTTGAAGTGCGTCCGGAAGCTGGCCGGGTGAAGCGGAAAAAGTGGGTAGTCCGGCACGGGTCCTGCACGTTATGCAGAAGAAAAGAAGAGGGCAGGTGTGCCCTTAAAGTAAAGTGGAACCACGGAGCTATTTCGTCTTTATCGGAGATGAAACAGCTCCGTTTTTGAATATTGCCCTTCGGGCAAAAAAGGTGGTAAGAAATAAAAATCTGAAAAAGTCCTGGCAGGAGGCAAGGAGAGGAAAGATGAGTTTTTTCGCGTATTTTAAAGAGGAATTTCAGGTGATTCAGGAGCGGGATCCGGCGATACATTCTCCCATGGAAGTCTTGCTGTATCCTTCATTTCGTGTTATGCTGAAGTACAGACGGGCGCACAAGCTATATCTGAAAGGCCATTACTTTCTGGCCAGGTGGATTTCACAGCGGGCAGCGAGAAAAACCGGTATCGAAATCCATCCGGGTGCGACGATCGGAAAGGGATTGTTTATTGATCATGGTTCTGGTGTGATTATCGGAGAAACAGCCATTATCGGAGACAACGTGACGCTGTATCAGGGCGTGACGCTTGGCGGTAATGGTAAGGAGACCGGGAAACGTCATCCGACGCTGAAGGACAATGTTATGGTCAGCGCCGGTGCGAAGATCATCGGATCGTTTACGATCGGGGAAAACTCCAAAATCGGAGCCGGATCGGTTGTGATCGAGGAGGTTCCGCCGAACTGTACCGTCGTCGGCGTGCCGGGGCACATTGTGAAGCAGAATGATGTGCGGATTCCGAGAAAAAGCATGGATCACATTCATCTGCCGGACCCGATTTTCGAGGATATCAAAGTACTGCAGCAGGAGAATACGGAGCTTACGAACCGTGTGCTCGAGCTGGAGGGCGAGCTGCGTCAGATGAGGAAAAAAGAAAGGACAGAACAGAAGTGACGGAAGTGGGCAAAGAGACAGAAAACGAGGAGCTTTTTCCAGAGGCGGTTTTCGGGGAGAAGGATTATCTTTCGGAGGTATTCGGACTGGAACAGCATGACATCCGCATGTATTCGCCGCTTACGCTGGCCTACATCGGGGATGCTGCGTATGAGATCGTCATCCGCACGATTCTGGTGCGGAAAGCAAATATGCAGGTCAACAAGCTGCACCGCCATGCGGCAGGGCTTGTAAAGGCGGAGAAACAGTCGGCGATGATTGAAATTCTGGAGCCGCTGTTTACCGAAGAGGAAAAACAGATTTATAAAAGAGGCAGAAATGCGAAATCCTATACCAAGGCAAAAAATGCGTCCACGATCGACTACCGCCGGGCAACCGGGTTTGAGGCCGTGATGGGGTATCTGTACCTGAAAGGGGATTACAAGCGGATGATCGACCTGATCCGGGCAGGACTTGGCGAAGTGTGAGAGCAGATAAGATTCAGAAAATAAAAAAGAAGCGGCAGGGCAGTGGGGCTTTTGAAAAAGCAAAAGTTCCCACTGCTTTTGGGACCGCGGAACAGGAATGATATGAGAGAAAACAACAGAAACGACAAGAGAAACTTTGAGAGAAGAGACGGAAAAAAACGTGACTTTAAGGGGAAACGAGATTACCGTGACAGAGACAGAAAACAGGAAGTACAGCAGGCGGATGAGGAGTTTACAGGCGGCATGGTAGAGGGAAGAAACGCTGTCATCGAGGCGTTCCGCTCCGGCAAGACCGTGGACAAGCTGTTCGTCCTTGCAAGCAGCCAGGACGGCCCGATCCGCACGATCATCCGTGAGGCGAAAAAACACGATACCATCATCAATTATGTAGAAAAAGAACGTCTTGACGAGCTGTCCACCACCGGAAAGCATCAGGGTGTCATTGCACAGGTGGCTTCCTACAGTTATGCAACCGTTGAGGACATCCTCGCGCGCGCAGAGGAGAAAGGAGAGCCGCCATTTATCCTTCTGCTGGACGGCATTGAGGATCCGCATAACCTCGGTGCGATCATCCGTACCGCAAACCTGGCAGGCGCACATGGTGTCATCGTGCCGAAGCACCGCGCAGTCGGCCTGACAGCAACCGTTGCCAAAACGTCGGCAGGTGCATTAAATTACACACCGGTGGCAAAGGTGACGAATCTGGTGCAGACCATGGAAATGCTGAAGGAAAAGGGCATCTGGTTTGTATGCGCGGACATGAACGGACAGAGAATGTATGATCTCGACCTCAAAGGACCGATCGGCCTTGTAATCGGAAATGAGGGAGAGGGTGTCAGCCGTCTGGTGAGAGAAAACTGCGACTTCACAGCCACAATTCCGATGAAAGGCGATATCGACTCTCTGAACGCTTCCGTGGCAGCCGGCGTGCTCGCTTATGAGATTGTAAGACAGAGAAGCTGCTAGAAATTGCGGAAAATCACATTACGCTCCGGCGGAAGAAAGATGAAGGATACAAGAGATATGATGGTGAAAGATTACGATACCTGTACGGATGAGGAGCTGATTGCGCGTCTGCGGGCAGGAGAACGCGAGATTACCGATTATCTGATCGACAAATACAAATCGCTGGTGCGGACCAGGGCGAGGGCGCTGTACCTGGTGGGCGGAGATCACGAGGATCTGATCCAGGAGGGCATGCTCGGACTTTTTAAGGCAGTGCGTGACTACAAACCGGGGAAGGAGGCATCGTTTGCCACCTTCGCCGGCCTGTGCATCGACCGTCAGATGTATTCGGCAGTGGCATCGTCCCAGCGCCAGAAGCATCAGCCGCTGAACAGCTTCGTCTCGTTAAGTGAACCGGTTTCCGAGCAGGAGCTGCGCCTGGTGGACGAGGAGACACCGGAGGAGATCATGATCAGCCGGGAAAACGTAATCGGCATGCATGAGCGGATCAAAGAACGGCTCAGCAAATTTGAGTACCAGGTGCTGGAATTGTATCTGAAAGGGTACGATTATACGCAGATTGCGGAAAAACTTGGAAAGCAGCCGAAGGCAATCGACAATGCACTGCAGAGAATCCGCAGTAAAGTGCGGGAGGTCTGTTCGTGAGATGGGAAAACGACCGAAAAAATTACGGCGAATTGTCAAAAGCGCAGGAAAATCTGTGAACAAATAAAAATTTTCAAATTTGTAGAAAAAACTGTTGACAATTCACTATAGTTTTGATAGAATACCAAATGTAGCAAGGAGCTAACAAAAAAACAAAACAACTTGCGAATGCTGATGTGGCTCAGTCGGTAGAGCGTCGCCTTGGTAAGGCGGAGGTCACGGGTTCGATTCCCGTCATCAGCTTACTTAAGAAAGATCCCGGGAAACCGGGATTTTTTCATTATATAAAAACAACGGGAGACAGATCGGAAAAAACGAGGTGAAAAGAATGGAGTCAAAACGTAAGGTACTGCAGAAGCTGTTCCTTTCCACGCTGTATCTGAGCGCGTTTACGTTCGGAGGCGGGTATGTGATTGTGACGCTGATGAAGAAAAAGTTCGTGGATGAGTACCACTGGATTGAGGAAAATGAGATGCTGGACCTGGTAGCGATTGCACAGTCGTCGCCGGGGCCGATTGCGGTAAACGGAGCGATTGTCGTCGGGTATAAGCTGGCGGGGATGATTGGTGTGCTGGTTTCGATTATTGGAACGATTATTCCGCCGTTTCTGATTATCTCTGTGATTTCGGTCTGCTATCAGGCGTTCCGGGATAATTTTTTCGTGAGCCAGATGCTCGAAGGAATGCAGGCAGGCGTCGGAGCCGTGATTGCATCCGTGACGTATGAGATGGGAGCCGGGGTTGTGAAAGAAAAAGATCCACTGTCGCTGGTGATTCTTGTCTGTGCGTTTGCAGCAGCCTGTTTTTTCAAGGTCAACGTGATTTATATTGTACTGGTCTGCGGTGCCATCGGTGCGGTGCGGACGATTCTGGCGAAACGGAGGGGTGCGAAATGATCTATCTTCAGTTATTTTTAAGCTTTTTCCAGATCGGCCTGTTCAGCTTCGGCGGAGGCTATGCCGCCATGCCGTTGATTCAGGGGCAGGTGGTGCAGGGACACGGCTGGCTGTCGATGTCGGAGTTTACGGATCTGATTACCATCTCCCAGATGACGCCGGGGCCGATCGCAGTCAATTCGGCTACGTTCGTCGGAATTAAAATCGCTGGTGTTCCGGGCGCACTTGCGGCAACGTTTGGCTGTATTCTGCCGTCGTGTATTCTTGTCACATTGCTTGCGAAACTCTATTTAAAATACCGTGAAATGGCAATGCTCCAGGGCATCCTCCGCTCCCTCCGCCCGGCGGTTGTGGCGATGATCGGTTCCGCAGGGATTTCAATTCTGGTCACGGCGTTTTGGAGCAGTGAAGGAGATACCGTGATCCGGCTGGCGCAGACGAACTGGAGTCTTGTCGTGATCTTTATCATCAGCCTCATCCTGCTGCAGAAAGGCAAAAAGAACCCAATCTTTGTGATGGTACTGGCCGGGGTGATGAAGGTGGCAGTGGCGCTGGTGGAAAAATTTGCGGCATGCTGTGGGACGATTTTTTAAATTCAAAGGTGAATGCTTTTCAGGACGTATTAAACTCAAAAATATATATCGATAAAACAGGATTGCTGGAATACACCAACAGTGTGATTGACACAACATCGAAGTTTATCTGCAACAGCCGCCCCAGAAGATTTGGAAAATCGATCACAGCGGATATGATGACTGCGTACTACAGCAGAAGTCTGGATACAGAAGAAATGTTTGAAAAGCTTAATATTGGTCAGGCGGCAAATCAGAAAATACAGGATGAATATCAAACAGCAGATTCTTAATAGGGAAGGTAAACATAGTGTTATACATTATTTTTGATTTTATAATGGCAGTAATTATGTTTATGTCACTTCCTTTTATTATTGGAATAATGGTAGATATCCGCTATCAGGGAATTGGGTGCTTTGCGGCATGGGTAATATGGGGAGTTATGTTTATCTTATTGTTGAGGCTGTTTAATGCTCTGAAATTAAGATGTCAAAAAAAGCCAGAAAAAAGATAAAAAGGATCTTTCTTTCTAAACATGAATCGTGTATAATAAACATTACTGTTCGGGGCCTGCCTGGAGAAATCCAGAAAGGCTCCGATTTATGTCATTTATTTTATACAGCAAGAAAAGGGGGAAACCATGCAGAAACACAGAAAATTTATTGGGAACAAACGGTTTTACCTGATGGTGCTTGGCGTTGCGATGCCGATTATGATTCAGAACGGTATCACCAACTTTGTCAGCCTTCTCGACAACATCATGGTAGGACAGGTCGGCACCGAGCAGATGTCCGGTGTTGCGATCGTCAATCAGCTTCTTTTTATCTATAACCTCTGTATCTTTGGAGGCGTGTCTGGCGCAGGAATCTTCACTGCGCAGTATTTCGGACAGGGCAACGACGAGGGTGTGCGAAACACCTTCCGCTTCAAGCTCTGGATCGGCGTGATCCTGACGGCAGCGGCAATCACTATTTTCCTTGGTGCGCACGAGCCTCTGATTCGTCTCTACCTGACAGGCGATCAGGGAAGCCAGGACATGAATGCGACATTAGCCTATGGCATTTCTTATATGAAGGTCATGCTGGTAGGACTCCCGCCGTTCCTGTTTGTGCAGCTTTATGCCAGCACGCTGCGCGAATGCGGCGAGACAATGCTTCCGATGAAGGCCGGTATTACCGCTGTCTTCGTTAATCTGGTTTTTAACTACATTTTAATCTACGGAAAATTCGGTGCACCGCAGCTCGGCGTTGTCGGCGCGGCAGCCGCAACGGTGCTGTCCCGTTACGTGGAGATGGCGATTGTGCTGATCCGCACGCATGGAAACAAAGAAAAATATCGTTTTACGAAGCATCTGTACCGCACGATCCGTGTTCCGGCGGCTTTGACGAAACAGATCCTCATCAAAGGAACACCGCTGATGCTGAACGAAACGTTCTGGGCCGGCGGCGTTGCGATCCTGATGCAGTGTTACTCCGTGCGTGGACTGAATGTCGTAGCCGCGATGAATATCTCCAACACGATCTCGAACCTGTTCAACGTCGTTTTCATCGCACTCGGCGATTCCGTTGCCATCATCGTCGGACAGCTCCTCGGAGCCGGAAGGATGGAAGAGGCAAAGGATACCGATACGAAGCTGATCACGTTTTCTGTATTACTCTGTATTGTGATCGGCGCGCTGATGGCGCTCGTGGCTCCGCTCTTCCCACGCCTCTACAACACGACGGACGAAGTACGCCACATGGCGGCAATCTTCATCGTGGAAGTGGCCATGTTCATGCCGGTCAATGCATTCCTGCATGCAAGCTACTTTACCCTGCGCTCCGGTGGAAAAACGATCATCACGTTCCTGTTCGACAGCGTATTCATCTGGGTTGTCAGTGTGCCGGTGGCTTTCTGCCTGAGCCGTTTTACCGGACTTTCGATCTACGCAATCTACTTTATGGTTATGTCGGTTGACCTGATCAAGTGCGTGATTGGATTTGTCCTTGTCAAGAAAGGAGTCTGGCTGCAGAATATTGTGGCGGAGTAAAGAAAAAAATCTGTCTGTTTTCCAGTCTGAAAAGGATGGGAGGCGGGCAGATTTTTTGCTTTATAAAAAACTTTGTTGAATTTTACTGTAAAGCAAAAAAAGCCCTCCGGGCAGGATCGGACTGCGGCTGAGAGAAAGAAAAAGAGTATTTTTGATAAAATTTCGCAAATGAAGCAGCCGTTTTTGGCGGAAAAGTAGAAATTTTTTCATTAATCAAAACACCGGTTGAAATTTAGAGAACGCTTGTTATAATAGGGGTGCAGCGAACAGACATCCCGTGTGACGCGTGAATCTCTCTTCCTATTATTAATGAGACGCAGTCACACATGAAATGGAGGAAAAAAGCGATGGATTACGCAAAAGAATCATTAAAAATGCACTATGAATTACGCGGAAAGCTTGAGGTCACTTCCCGGGCGGCCGTAGATACAAAAGATGCCTTGAGTCTTGCCTATACACCGGGTGTGGCGGCGCCGTGCCTGGAAATTCAGAAAGATGTCAACAAGAGCTACGAGCTGACCAGAAGATGGAACACGGTAGCTGTTGTTACAGATGGAACCGCAGTTCTCGGACTTGGAGATATCGGCCCGGAGGCCGGCATGCCGGTCATGGAAGGAAAATGCGTGCTGTTTAAAGAATTCGGTGGTGTCGATGCAATCCCGCTCTGCGTGCGCAGCAAGGATGTGGATGATATTGTCAATACCGTGCGTCTTCTCGCAGGAAGCTTCGGCGGTGTCAACCTGGAGGACATCTCCGCACCGAGATGTTTTGAGATCGAGAAGAAATTAAAGGAATGCTGTGATATTCCGATTTTCCACGATGATCAGCATGGAACAGCCGTGATCACACTGGCCGGTGTCATCAATGCGCTGAAACTGGTTGGAAAGAAACTGGATGAAGTCAAAATTGTTACCTCAGGAGCCGGTGCAGCCGGAATCGCCATTATCCGCCTGCTGATTTCGATGGGTCTCAAAAACGTCATCATGACAGACCGCAAAGGTGCGATTTACGAGGGACGCGACGGCCTCAACCCGATCAAAGAGGAGATGGCGAAGATCACAAACGCCAATCATGAGAAAGGCTCCTTGAGTGAAGTGATCAAAGGCGCTGACGTATTTATCGGTGTTTCCGCACCTGGAACCCTTACTCCGGATATGGTTCGCACTATGGCGAAAGATCCGATCATCTTTGCCTGCGCAAACCCGACTCCAGAGATTTTCCCGGATGAAGCGAAGGCAGCAGGAGCAGCAGTAGTATCCACAGGTCGTTCCGACTACCCGAACCAGGTGAACAATGTTCTCTGCTTCCCGGGAATCTTCCGCGGTGCCCTTGATGTCCGTGCATCCGACATCAACGATGAAATGAAGATTGCCGCAGCTTATGCCATTGCAGGCCTGGTAAGCGACGAAGAACTCTGCGCTGACTATATTCTGCCGGCTGCATTCGACTCAAGAGTGAAAGACGCGGTTGCGAAGGCTACTGCTGAAGCTGCCATTAAGAGCGGAGTAGCCAGGATCTGATTAATCGCTTTCATTGGTTAAAAAGTTCTTCAAAGAGGGACACATTGCCCAAATACTGTGTACTGGCTGGGACTT
>ERZ857785.3804-NODE-3804-length-10583-cov-13.147606_pt1 | contig 10583 bp, 6 predicted proteins | sample MGYA00519763_ERZ857785 | MGnify/ENA primary metagenome ERZ857785 (study PRJEB31778, sample SAMEA3449365) | human gut metagenome | biome: human gut; feature: human-associated habitat; material: faeces | place: United Kingdom | collected 2010/2012 ... | reverse complement strand
GTAACAAGGTAGCCGTACCGGAAGGTGCGGCTGGATCACCTCCTTTCTAGGGAGATTCTCATAAGAATCGGGCTTCACTACCTCAGATTCCAGAAAATCCAGCATCCGGCTCCCGGGGCTCCCGCCCCGAGGCACCTTGACAGCCGCATAGCGAAGCACGGAATACAGAAGATACGCGGGGCCGGGAAGCCTTTTCCCGGCCCCCGAGAACGAATAACGAAATCAATTCATATCAAGTTGATTCGGATTCTTCACGATCGCGAAATCATTCAAGATTTACTCGATGTGGTTTACCTAACACATAACAGGGAACACTTCAGGACGAAGATACAAAGGGCGCGAGGCGGATGCCTTGGCGCGGGAAGTCGACGAAGGGCGCGGCAAGCTGCGATAAGCCGCGGGGAGGCGCAAACGGCCTTAGATCCGCGGATTCCCGAATGGGGGAACCCAGCAGGGGCAATGCCCTGCTACCGGCCGCCGAACCCATAGGCGGCCAGGAGGCAACCGGGGGAACTGAAACATCTAAGTACCCCGAGGAAGAGAAATCAACCGAGATCCCGGGAGTAGCGGCGAGCGAAACCGGGCCAGCCCAAACCGGCGCGCGTGCAAGCGTGCGGGCGTTTCCGCGCCGGTGTTGTTGGGCGGGGCAACCGAGGGCCGCATCCCTCGGCCGCTGTTACAAACCAGCCATCTAGGGGAACGGCCTGGGAAGGCCGGCGGAACAGGGTGAGAGCCCCGTACCCGGAAGGTCGCTGGCAGCGGGTCTCCGGCCCAGAGTAGCGCGGGGCACGTGAAACCCCGCGCGAAGCAGGGGGGACCACCCTCCAAGGCTGAACACTCTCCCGCGACCGATAGCGAACCAGTACCGTGAGGGAAAGGTGAAAAGCACCCCGAGAGGGGAGTGAAACAGCGCCTGAAACCGCGCGCCCACGAGCAGTCGGAGCACCTTTGACGGTGTGACGGCGTGCCTTTTGTAGAATGAGCCAGCGAGTCACGATGCGCGGCGAGGTTAAGCTTTGAAGCGAGCCGCAGCGAAAGCGAGTCTTTAAGACGGCGACATGAGTCGCGCGTCGTGGACGCGAAGCCGGGTGAGCTACCCATGGGCAGGCTGAAGCGGGGGTAAGACCCCGTGGAGGGCCGAACCCACTTCGGTTGAAAACGGAGGGGATGACCCGTGGGTAGGGGTGAAAGGCCAATCAAACCCGGAGATATCTCGTTCTCCCCGAAATAGCTTTAGGGCTAGCCCCGGCCGTTTTCCCGCGGCGGTAGAGCACTGGACGGAGGAGGGGGCCTCACCGCCTACCGATGCCGACCAAACTCCGAATGCCGCGAGACCAAAGGCCGGGAGTCAGAGCATGTGGGCTAAGCTGTGTGCTCGAGAGGGAAACAGCCCAGACCGCCCGCTAAGGCCCCCAAGTCATCGCTGAGTGGCAAAGGATGTGCGTCCGCCCAGACAACCAGGATGTTGGCTTAGAAGCAGCCATGCATTCAAAGAGTGCGTAACAGCTCACTGGTCGAGTGGACATGCGCCGACAATTCACGGGGCTAAGCGATGCGCCGAAGCGGCGGAATGTATTTGCATTGGTAGGGGAGCTTCCCCTGCGCGGCGAAGCCGGAGGGCGACCGACGGTGGAGCGCAGGGGAGTGAGGATGCTGGCATGAGTAACGAGAGCGGCGCGGGAAACGCCGCCGCCGTAAGCCCAAGGTTTCCTGGGCAAGGCTAATCCTCCCAGGGTCAGTCGGGAGCTAAGGCGAGGCCGGAAGGCGTAGCCGATGCGCAACAGGCGGACATTCCTGTACCGCCTCGGGACCGCTACGACCGAAGGGGCGACGGAGAAGGGTACGCAGGCGGGGTTCTGGACGCCCCCGTGAAAGCATGTAGGCCGCAGGGCAGGCAAATCCGCCCTGCGCACAAGGCCGAGACGCGAGACGAAGCCGCAAGGCGAAGCTGCGGAGCCCACGCTCCCTGGAAAAACCCCTAGGCAGGGCCCGAGGCGCCCGTACCAAAACCGACACAGGTGGGCGGGTAGAGCATACCGAGGCGATCGGGGGAACCATGGTCAAGGAACTCGGCATAATCGCTCCGTAACTTCGGGAGAAGGAGTGCCGCTGCAGGTGGAGGGACGAGCTCCCCGAGCCCGCGGCGGCCGCAGCGAAACGGCCCAAGCGACTGTTTACCAAAAACACAGGACTCTGCCAACCCGCGAGGGGAAGTATAGGGTCTGACGCCTGCCCGGTGCCGGAAGGTTACGCGGATGCGTTAGCGTCAAGCGAAGCGCTGAAGCCAAGCCCCGGTAAACGGCGGCCGTAACTATAACGGTCCTAAGGTAGCGAAATTCCTTGTCGGGTAAGTTCCGACCTGCACGAACGGCGTAACGACTTGGGCGCTGTCTCGACCATGGACCCGGTGAAATTGCACTATTCGTGAAGATGCGAATTACCTGCGGAAGGACGGAAAGACCCCGTGAACCTTCACTGCAGCTTGGCATTGGCCGTTGGCTCGGCGCGTAGAGGATAGGCAGGAGGCAATGAAACCGGGGCGCCAGCCCCGGCGGAGCCGCCCTTGGAATACTGCCCCCTCCGTTCCGGCGGCCTAACGCGGCGCCTTGTACCAGGGCCGCGGACCGTGCCAGGCGGGTAGTTTGACTGGGGCGGTCGCCTCCCAAAATGTAACGGAGGCGCGCAAAGGTTGGCTCAGGACGGTCGGCAACCGTCCCGAGAGCGCAAGAGTGCAAGCCAGCTTGACTGCGAGGCGGACGGGCCGAGCAGGTGCGAAAGCAGGCTCTAGTGATCCGGCGGCCCAGAGTGGAATGGCCGTCGCTCAACGGATAAAAGGTACTCCGGGGATAACAGGCTGATCTTGCCCAAGAGTCCACATCGACGGCAAGGTTTGGCACCTCGATGTCGGCTCATCGCATCCTGGGGCTGAAGTCGGTCCCAAGGGTTGGGCTGTTCGCCCATTAAAGCGGTACGCGAGCTGGGTTCAGAACGTCGTGAGACAGTTCGGTCCCTATCCTCCGTGGGCGCAGGAGAATCGATGGAGGCTGCCCCCAGTACGAGAGGACCGGGGTGGACGCACCTCCGGTGAACCGGTTGTCGACCAACGGCACGGCCGGGTAGCCGCGTGCGGCGCGGATAACCGCTGAAGGCATCTAAGCGGGAAGCCGTTCCAGGGATTAGTTCTCCTTCCGGTAAGGGCCCAGGTAGACTACCTGGTCGATAGACGGCAGGTGCAAGGACGGCGACGTCCTCAGCCGAGCCGCACTAATCGCCCGAGCTCTTCCGGAACCGCACCTCGCGGCCCGCGGGACATGCGCTCACGCGCGGTCCGGGCACGAGGATGCCCCCGAGTCACCTCCCCTATGCGCCATGCGGCCCCCAGGGCACGTGAGAGAGACACCGGACACCGTAACGGTGGGCGCCGCCCACCGGTCAGCGGCCAGAGCATGGGGGGCACGCCCGGTCCCGTTCCGAACCCGGAAGCTAAGCCCCATCGCGCCGAGAGTACTGCGGGGTCAGCCCGTGGGAGGCCAGGGCGCCGCTGACCGGTGGACGGCACCGAGCCGTACGCTTGAACTGAGAAGGGGGAGGCCTCGCGGCCCCCCCTTTTTTGCGTATATACACGTTGTACTTCGGGATTTAGCTTCCCCGTATGCGCTCTTACTGTTTGGCTGTATTTTGAGTCCTTCTAGTGTATTTGAGCGATAATTACTCGCATTGGCGTTAGGGAGGGCTTGATGTTTACCGTATTTGTCTTGGGCAATATTGCTTCGGGTAAGTCGACTGCCTGCCGCTATTTCGAATCTCGTGGCGCTATGCTTATCGATCTGGATGAGCTTGCAAAATCGCTGTATGTGCCGGGCTCTGATATCGTCAATACACTCGCGGATGAATTCGGTTGGGACATTTTGGATGAGGAAGGCGGCATTCGCCGCGGCATCCTCGCTTCTCGAGCTTTCGCTTCTCCTGATTCGGTCGCACGGCTCAATGACATCGTGCATCCCATTCTGATTGAACAGCTTTCGCTTAGGATTCTCGATCCGGTTTGTTGTACGGTTTCATCTCCCCGTTATCCTTTTGCGGTGGTCGAGGTTTCTGCTCCGACTGGTTTTGAGGATGCATTTGGCTTGGCTGATGAAATTTTGGTCATCAGCGCCCCTTTGTCAGTTCGTCGCGAGCGCGCTATTCAACGTGGCATGGAGCCATCTGATTTTGATGCCCGTTCTGCTTGCCAGCCCGAAGAGTCTGCGCTGTGCAATCTCGCTACAACGGTGATTGACAATGCGGCAGACGATAACTCGCTCTTTGAACAACTGGACGCATGGCTTTCGCGCCATGGGTTCGGGGATGTAGCGGATAAGGAGGAGGCCGATGCCTAAGACACGTTTCCTTACGTGGTATCGCCTTATACCGCTGGCTGCCGTTTTTGCCTTCGGCCTTATCTCATTCGTTTACTCATATGCTCCTGCCGCTTTCTTTAAGCCGCTGTATCCGATTGACTACGAGGCGTATGTAAAGCAATCCAGTATTTCGCATAATCTGGATCCGTATCTGGTGTGCGCTGTCATTAAGTCTGAATCGAATTGGGATCCCGAGGCCGAGTCGAATCAGGGTGCTCAGGGATTGATGCAGCTGATGCCCGAGACTGCCCAGGATATGATCGCCAAGGGCCTTGTCGACGGTGGCGAGTATTCGGCCGACAACCTTAACGATCCGGCTACGAATATCGAGTTTGGCTGTGCGTATCTTTCGTATCTTCTAGCGTATTTTAACGGGTCGACTGACAGTGCCATTGCCGCCTATAACGCCGGCATGGGCAATGTCGACGGATGGGCGCAGCAGAGTACGTCGCTTCATAATGCAATCACCTTTCCCGAGACGCAGGCGTATCTGATTCGTGTCAATAATGCCTGGGTTCGCTACAAAACCCTCTATCCCGATCGGTTCGTATAGGACTATGCCTGCCGCCTGCGTATACTGCAGATATATGAGTTAGGAGTATCCATGGCGGAATTTGAAGTAGAACGCGTTGGTGGTGAACTTAAGCGCTTTGGCGTTGAAGGCTCTGACGTGCCGTTTAAGGTCGTGTCTCCCTATGACCCTGCAGGCTCTCAGCCTAAAGCCATTGAGTCGCTTGTGCAGGGTGTGAGGGACGGAGACCGCTATCAGGTTTTGCTGGGCGTGACTGGTTCGGGCAAGACCTTCACGATGGCAAAGACTATTGAGGCCCTGGGAAAGCCGACGCTGGTCATGGCTCCGAATAAAACGCTCGCCGCTCAGCTTGCGAGCGAGCTCAAAGAGTTCTTTCCCAACAACGCTGTGGTCTACTTCGTCTCGTACTACGACTACTATCAGCCCGAGGCGTATGTGCCGCAAAGCGATACATATATCGAGAAAGACTCCTCGATTAACGAAGAGGTTGAGATGCTGCGACATCAGGCGACCGCATCGCTGCTCTCTCGACGCGATGTGATCGTTGTCGCATCGGTCTCGTGTATCTATGGCATTGGCTCTCCTGAGGACTATGCAGGTCTGGCTCCAAACGTCGACAAGAAGGTGCCGCTCGAGCGCGATGACTTTATCCATGCACTTATCGACATTCAATATGATCGCAATGACTATGACCTGGCACGCGGCACGTTCCGCGTGCGCGGCGATGTTGTCGACGTGTATCCGCCTTATGCCGAGCATCCGTTGCGGTTTGAGTTCTTTGGCGACGAGGTCGAGCTGATTGCCGAGATCGATGAGGTCACCGGTGAGATGCTTCGTGAGTACGAGGCCATCCCTGTATGGCCGGCATCGCACTACGTGACCGAGAAGCCGAAGGTCAAGGCGGCTCTGAAATCGATCAGCGAAGAGTGCGAGAAGCGCGTGGCGGAGCTCAAGGCGACCGACAAGTTGCTCGAGGCGCAGCGTCTGCAGCAGCGCACCGATTATGATCTTGAGATGCTCGAGACGATGGGCTTTTGCAACGGCATCGAGAACTACTCGCGTCATCTGGACGGTCGCAAGCCGGGTGAGCCGCCGTTTACCCTAATCGATTACTTTCCCAAGGATATGCTCTGCATCATCGATGAGAGCCATGTGACGGTGCCGCAGATTCGCGGCATGCACGAAGGTGACCGCTCGCGTAAGGTGACGCTGGTGGAACACGGTTTTCGCCTGCCCTCGGCGCTCGATAACCGCCCGCTTCGTTTCGATGAGTTTGAGGCAAGGATACCCCAGTTTATCTATGTTTCGGCCACGCCGGGCGACTACGAGCTGCGGGTGAGCCAAAACGATGTGGAGCAGATTATTCGTCCGACTGGCCTGCTCGACCCCAAGATTGACGTGCGTCCAGTTCGCGGCCAGATTGACGATCTTGAGGACGAGATTCGCGAGCGCGTTGCCCGCAAGGAGCGCGTGCTGGTGACCACGTTGACCAAGCGCATGGCCGAGGACCTGACCGACCATCTGCTCGACGCAGGCATTAAGGTCAATTACATGCACTCTGATACGGCGACAATGGACCGTGTCGAGATCCTGCGAACGCTGCGCGAGGGCAAGATCGATGTTCTCGTTGGCATCAACCTGCTTCGCGAGGGCTTGGATCTCCCCGAGGTCTCACTGGTGGCAATTCTCGATGCCGATAAGGAAGGCTTCTTGCGCAACCGCCGTTCGCTGATTCAGACGATTGGCCGTGCGGCCCGTAACGCCGATGGTGAAGTCATCATGTATGCAGACGTTGTGACCGATTCGATGAAAGAGGCCATCGAGGAGACGCAGCGCCGTCGCGAGATTCAGATGGCATATAACGAAGAACATGGCATTGTGCCCAAGACAGTGCGCAAGGCCATCAACGACATCTCAAGTTTTATTGCCGAGGCCGAAAAAACTGTGGGCTCCAAGGGACGCTCGAAGGGCGACTCTCTTGGCCATGGCGCATTCTATACGCCCGATGAGTCGGGCGAGGGCGGTGTGCCGGAAACGGTGGCGCCCGAGCAGACACTTGCGGAGCAGTTGGAAGAACTGCCGCATGACGAGCTTGTGCGGATCGTCGAAACCATGGAAGAGGATATGCGTAACGCTTCTGCCGCTATGGACTTTGAGGAGGCGGCGCGCCTGCGCGATGCCGTCGTTCAGATTCGGGCGATGCTCGAGGGTGCGTCTGAGGACGAGACGATCGAGCGCTTACGTTCGCAGGCCCGCAAGGGTTCCACGTTCGCATCGGGCAGAAAACGCCAGGGTGCACGGTTTAAGAAATAGCGAACAGGCCCCGAGTTCCCTGTGGAGCTCGGGGCCTGTGTCTTTTGCGCGCAGAAATTCGTGCGTTAGAGGTCCGCGATCAGAGCTTCGGCACAACGGATGCCGTCGGTGGCCGCGCTCATGATGCCGCCGGCATATCCAGCTCCCTCGCCACAAGGGTAGAGGCCCGGGGTCGACACGGCATGGCACGTTCGGTCTCGGATGACAGTGACAGGTGAGCTCGAACGAGTCTCCACGCCGGTAAGAACGGCATCGGGACGGTCGTAGCCTCGTAGCTTTTTTCCGAGTAGGGGAAGTCCCAGGCGGAGCGACTCGACGATATGCTGCGGTAGGGCTTCGTCAATTGCCGTCCAGGTCACACCGAGCGGATAGGTGGGCTTTACCTTTCCGGGCGCCTTGCTGGCGCGTCCTGCGAGGAAATCTCCGACGAGTTGTGCCGGTGCGTTCCAGTTGGAACCGCCCAGGCGATAGGCGGCCGCCTCGCAGGCACGCTGGAGCTCGATGCCGGCGAGCGGGTCATCGTTGGGAAGGTCCTCAGGCGTGACGTTAACGAGCAGGGCGGCATTTGCGTTGCGTCCGTCGCGGGCATTGAGACTAGCCCCGTTGACGCACAGATGGCACGGTTCTGAAGAGGCGGCAACAACCTGTCCGCCGGGGCACATGCAAAACGAGAACACGCTGCGGCCGTTGGGAAGATGGGCAACAAGTTTGTAGGGGGCCGCCCCGAGCGCTGGATGTCCCGCCGAGGCTCCATATTGGGCTCTGTCGATGTCGCGTTGCGGATGCTCGATGCGAACGCCCATGGCAAAGGTCTTTTGTGCGAGGGCCACGTTGTGGTCCTTAAGGAGCTCAAAAATATCGCGAGCAGAATGCCCGCAGGCGAGGATGAGGTGCTTTGTCTCGATTGGCTCGTAAGCGGCGTCTTGGGACGATTGGACATCAATACCGGTGATGGCGCCAGACGCGTCGATGCGAATGTCGACGAGCTTCGTTCGATAACGGACGACACCTCCGAGCTGCTCGATGCGCTGGGATATAGCGGTGACAACCTTGGGAAGGATGTCGGAGCCAATGTGCGGCTTGGCATCCCACAGAATATCGCGGGGCGCACCCGCCTCGACGAAGGTTTCGAGGATAAGGCGATGGGCGGGATTTTTTGTTCCCGTATTGAGCTTGCCGTCCGAGAAGGTCCCCGCGCCGCCCAGACCAAACTGAATATTGCTCTCGGGGTCGAGGATGCGCTCCTTTAGAAAGAGGTCGATCGTCTGCGAGCGGCGAAATGCCGGGTCGCCGCGCTCGATAAGCAAGGGCTTAAGACCTGCTTTGGCGAGCGTGAGCGCAGCGAAAAGGCCGGCGCATCCGGCGCCGACAACGACAGGGCGTTCTTGAGGTGCGTCGGAGACGGGGGAGGGGAATGAAGGCTCATCGTCTTCTATCGCGCGTACGCGCGAGCGGTCACGCTCGGCAACGCTGTCGACCGCTTCTCGCTCGAGGTGGGGACTAGTCAGCTCAACACGAAAGCTCAGGATAAAATGGACGTCTCGTTTTTTGCGAGCGTCGATTGACTTGCGGTGGAGTTCGATGGACTTGATCTCGGAGTCCTTGCAACGTAGGATGCGCTTGGCGACTCGCTTGCCAACAATGAGGCAGGTATTTTCATCGCCGGCTTCATCGAGCGACGCGTTGACTTGGGTGATTTCGATCATCGAGGTCTCCTTAGAGGCAAGAAAGAGGCCGTCCGGTATCCCAGACGGCCCGAATGCGTTTTTGATTATAGACTGCGCGGCTACAGGCTGCTTGCAGCGCGAATGCCCGAGAGCCAGGCCCACGCAAGGTTAAAGCCTCCGCAATCGGCGTCGATGTCGAGCGCTTCGCCGCAGACGTAAAGCGGGGCGTCGACAACGCTGCGCGCGCGTAGACTGGGTGTTGAGATGCTCTCGACAGATACGCCACCACGCGTGACCTGCGCCGAGCGCTCCTCGGCTGTTCCCTCGACGAGCAACTTAAAGTGCTTGAGGATCGAGACCAGGTGGATGACATCGTTGGAGCCTGGATGGCACTGCTCGAACGCTGTACAGACGACGCGGGAGAGTTGCGGGGCGAGCATGCCGTCGAGCCAACGGGGATCGCGGGGCGAAAAGCCGCCGAGCAGCTCAACGCGCCGGTTGAGCATATCGAGCAGCTCGTCTTTGGAGAGGTCGGGGAAAACGTCGAGCAGGATCGTATCGCCGCGCTGGATACGACGGGAGAGGTTGAAGACAGCGACGCCCGAGATGCCGAAGGCTCGAAACAGTACTTCACCGTCTTCGTGCCAGAGCTCACTATGGTTACGGGTGAGCGTCAAGCGGGCGCGGACGCGCAGACCATCCAACGTCTTGAGTGCCGCCCGATCGCCAACGACCGTTGCCGATACGGGGCAGAGGATGGGGCGCAGCGAAGTGAGGGGGAGGCTAAACGTATCGGCGATACCGGTGGGGTTGCCGCCCGTGGCGATAATTACGGCATGTGCCTGCAGGGCCTCGTTCTTGCGAGGGACATCGGCGAGCGTTTTCCGAAGCGAGCGGAGCTCCGATTTTCGGTCGTCGTGCTTTTTTGCCTTGAGCGCCCGCGCTGGACGGTCTATTTGGAGTGCCCAGCCTTCGGAAACTTTGTGCGCCGAGGCAACGTTGGCTCCGCAGATTAAGGTGATACCTAGGCGGTTGCAAACGTTGAGAAGCGCGTCGCGCACCGATTCGGCGCGAAGGGAGCGCGGGTACAGCCGGCCTTCCTCGGAGGTTGTCATGATGCCCAGCGAGGAGAAGAAACCCATAAGCTCTTGTTCGGGCTGGGGGCCCATGACGGATTCGACGAATGCGGGGTGGTTATACCGCTGAGGATCAATCGATTCGTTGGAGAGGTTGCAGCGGCCGTTACCGGTCGCAAGGAGCTTAAGGCCGCAGGCGACATCGCGCTCAACGATGCAGACGCTTTTGCCAGCACGTGCGGCCGTAATGGCGGCGGCGAGGCCTGAAGCCCCGCCGCCGATTACCAGGACGTCATAGAAGGCGCTCGTGTTCACTTAGGCCTCGTCGGTCTCGTGCGGGGTAATGGCCTCGACGGCAGAGACTGCCTTGGGCAACATGCCATCGGGCAGCGCGGTCTCGACCTCGCCCTTATCGCAGGCCTCGGCGAGTGACGGATTGATGGGAAGCGTGCCCAAGATGTCGAGGTTATAGCGCTCTGCGACCTCGGGGAGCTTGCTCTTGCCAAAGACCTCGATCTTCTTGCCGCAGTCGGGGCACTCAATATAGCTCATGTTTTCGACGATGCCCAGAATGGGGACGTTCATCTTCTCGGCC
>ERZ857785.3800-NODE-3800-length-10590-cov-8.560418_pt1 | contig 10590 bp, 5 predicted proteins | sample MGYA00519763_ERZ857785 | MGnify/ENA primary metagenome ERZ857785 (study PRJEB31778, sample SAMEA3449365) | human gut metagenome | biome: human gut; feature: human-associated habitat; material: faeces | place: United Kingdom | collected 2010/2012 ... | reverse complement strand
CAAAATTTTCTCATAATTGCGTTCCGTGACTCCCGGAACCTCTGCGAGTTGCTCCAAACGGACAAATCCGCCGAGCCTCGCGCGGTAGTTCATGATCGACACCACCGTCCGCGCTCCGATCCCCACCACACCGCGCAGCGTCGCGGAATCGGCCGTATTGATCTCCACGGGTTCGTCGACCGGCGCAGCTCCGCGCTCGGGAAAGATAATATAGGGTTCGAGCGCCGCAGCCACCGAATCGCTCACGACATAGCAGGCGCGCAACTCCTCCATGTCGTAGATCCCGCTCAGGTCACGCCAGCGGATGAAAGCCTCGGCCTGCCGCTTGGACAACGCCCCGATGGCCCGCAGGTAACGCGCCCCCACGGTGTCGATGCGAAAGCGCGTGGGCGGCATGGGTTCGGGCACGACGCGTCCCGTACGATACTGCCGGGGCGCGATGGCATATTTGCGCCCGATACGGATATAGGGAGCCAGGCGGCGGTAGATCGAATCGCTGATGCCGTAGCAAAGCGTCACATCCTCCGGGATACGGAAGATCTTCCCCGCAGCGCGGTACTTCAGCAGGCTCACGGCTTCGTGCTTCGACAGGCCCAGCCGCCGAAGTCCGTCGTAGTCCACGGTATTGGGGTCGAACGGCCGCAGATCAACCGAATCGGCCCGCCCTTCCATCTCCATCCCGGCCACAAAAGCTGCTTGGGGATCGGCCTTGGGACGCAGGAGCACGATGCCGCCTATAAGCAATCCCGCCAGCGGCAGGAATACCGCTACGGCGCGGATTTCACGGTCTGAAAAAAATTTTGCCATATGCAGAAACTATTTATCACCGGTCATCCCCCGGATGCCCTGAAAACAACCCCGACACCACGAAATGGGCTACGGTACCCGTCAGCCCCCCCCCTCAACGCCACTGCGCCCCGTCGGAGAGCAGCAGGCGGCGGTAACGCCGCGACGGCGAACCGACAAACGCCCCCAAGCCATATTCCGGCCAGCGGCGGTCGACCAAAGCGACAGTCGCTTCCGACGCGGTCACGACGTTCGGGAAACGGCCGGGGTTCTCCCCCGCCCCGGGGCGTTTGCTCCGGGCATCGATCACCAACGCCGCACCTTCCGTCCGCACATCACGCCGCGGATCGGTATTGGCCGCAGCGAGCCACAAAAGTTCGGCAGCCGTGAGTTCCTCCGCCGCCGGGTCGAACACAGCGAGGTATTTCACCCCCGGCGGAACCGGCACTTCGGCGTCCGGCGCAGCGAAGGCGACCGCCACGCCCCATTTTTCGAGCAGGTCGGAGCGGTAGCCGGCCGGAAGGAGGGGCTGCCCGCCGTCACCCTGCCCGGCACAAGCCCCGGATATTGCGCCATCCGCTGCGGGACGCACGCCCTCGACACCCCGTGGGGGATCGGCAGGCACACGCGTTGCAGGCTCCTGCGGATTCGCGCACCCGCCCCCGGTACCGCAGGCCGTAGCATCCAATGCAATTTTTCCGCCGAAGCCCGGCGTTGCTGTCGCGTGGTCGAGGACATCGAGAATCCCCTCGCTGCGGACTATGTTGCGCAGCGGGTCGAGGTTGCGCACGAGCCGCGCCAATGCATCCGAATCGCGCACGTCGGTCGCAGCCGGGACGACGAGCATGTATTTGTTGAACATCATCTGCCCGGCGCCCCACAGCGACTGGGCGACCTTCACGGCCTGTCCGGCATAGCGGCTGTCGATCGAAACGACGGCGATGTTATGCGCCGTTCCGGCCTCGGGCATCGTCATGTCGCGGATTTCGGGCTGCAGGGCCATGCGTATCGGCGCCAGGAATATCCGCTCCGTTGCCTGCGCGATACAGGCGTCCTCCTGCGGAGGAATCCCCACGACCGTGGCCGGGTATACCGCATCCCGCCGCCGCGTGAGGGCCGTGACGTGGAAAAGCGGATAACGGTCTTCGAGCGAATAGAACCCCGTATGGTCGCCGAAGGGGCCTTCGACGGCTTTCTCCTCCGCAGGGTCGACATAACCCTCGATCACGAAGTCGCAGTCGGCCGGGACATAAATATCGTTGGTGACGCACTTCACGAGTTTCACGGGACGGCGGCGCAGGAACCCGGCCAGCAGGTATTCGTCCATGTTGTCGGGCATCGGCGCCGTCGCGGCATAAGTATAGGCCGGATCGCCGCCCAGCGCCACCGACACGGGCATCCGCCGCCCCGAGCGTTTCCAGGCATCGTAATGCCGGGCCCCCGTCTTGTGGATATGCCAGTGCATGCCCGTCGTATGGTCGTCGAAGACCTGCATGCGGTACATGCCGACGTTGCGCACGCCCGTCTGGGGATCGACCGTGTTCACCATCGGCAGGGTTACGAAACGCCCGCCGTCGGCCGGCCAGCACTTCAGGATCGGAAGCGCCGCGAGCGACGCCTCAGCACCCGTCTGCACGACCTGCTGGCATTCGCCCCGCCCCGACACCGTACGCGGAAACCAGCGGGACATCCCGGCCAGCAGCGGCAACGCCCGCAACTTGTCCGCGAACGACGGGCGCGGCGCCATGGCCTGCCGCAGCAATCCGTCGACCCGTTCCGAGAGTTCGCCGAGCGACCCGACACCCAGCGCCAGCGCCATGCGGCGTGCGGAACCGAACATGTTGGTCAGCACGGGAAAATCCGTGCCGGTATTTTCGAACAGCAACGCCTTGCCGCCGCCGGGCATTTTCGAAACCCGGTCGGTTATCTCGGCGATCTCCTCCACCGGCGACACCGGAGCCGCTATGCGGACGAGTTCGCCCTCGCGCTCCAGCAGGGCGATATACTCACTCAGGCTTCGGTGCATGCTCCAACGCCTTTTTCACCGACCCGTATTGCAGCAGCAACGCCCGTGCCTGCGCCTCGGAAAGCCCCGAAGCCTCGGCCACCATGCGCGTGCCGCGCCCCACGAGTTTGTCGTTCGTCAACTGCATGTTGACCATGCGGTTACCCTCGACACGCCCCAGGCGGATCATCACGGCCGTCGACAGCATGTTGAGCATCAGCTTCTGTGCCGTGCCCGCCTTCATGCGGGTCGACCCCGTCACGAACTCCGGCCCCACGACCGCTTCGAGCGCATATTCCGCCTCGGCCGCCACGGGCGACGAGGGATTGCAGGTAATGGAGGCGGTCAACAGGCCGTGCTCCCGCGCCATGCGCAGGCCGCCGACCACATAGGGGGTGGTACCCGACGCGGCGATCCCGACCAGGACATCGTCCGCCGTGGGATGGTAGGGCGCCATGTCGCGCCAAGCCCCTGCGGTATCGTCCTCGGCATTCTCCACGGCACGCCGCAGTGCACCGTCGCCGCCGGCGATCAGGCCGATGACCCTGTCGAAGGGCACGCCATAGGTCGGGGGAAGCTCCGAGGCGTCCGTCACACCCAGCCTCCCGCTCGTACCGGCCCCGATGTAAAACATCCTCCCGCCGCGCTCCATGCGTTCGACGACCCGCTCCACGAGCCGTTCCATCACGGGGATGGTCTTGGCCACGGCCTCGTGGACGCGTGCGTCTTCGCGGTTGATGCCCGTCAGGATGTCGTGCACCGACATCCGCTGTAAATTATCGTAGGCCGAAGCCTGTTCGGTTATTCTATTTTCCATAATGGTATTTGATAAGTCCTTCGGCAGGTGATGCGGCGATCAGGCCGACCCGGTAACCCCCATGTGCGAGCACCTCGCGCAGCAGCCCCTCGAATGCGGCGGCAACGCCGCCGATGCAGGCGACCGTCAGATGCACGGGATAGCGGCTCAGGTTGCGTTGGGCGAAATCGGCGAAGGTTTCCGCCACCATAGCCCGCACCTCGGGGCAATCCAGGTACGCATGTACGAACGGCGCGAACGACGCCAGGAAACGGTTGGCATACGGCTCGCGGTAGACCCGGAGGATGATCTCCTCATAGGTCAGCCCATGCGCCGCGAGGAACTCCTCCCGCAGGGGGATATGCCCTTTGAAAATACCGTTCACCAGGTTGCGTCCCAGCGCCGCACCGCTGCCCTCGTCGCCGAGGACATACCCCAGCGGCGGGACGTTTTCCACGATTTCGCCGCCCCGGCACCAGCACGAATTGGAGCCCGTGCCGAGGATGCAGGCCACGCCTTCGCCGCGGCCGAACAACGCCCGGGCAGCCCCCAGCAGGTCGGTCTCGGCCTCGATCCGCCCCGTGCCGAAATGCGCGCGGAGTTCCCGCACCATCTTCTCCGTCGCTTCGGGGAAGGTGCCCCCGCACCCTGCGCCGTAGAAATAGACGGCCTCGACGGGGCCGCACGGCGGCAGTTCGGCAAGCGCTTCGCGTATTTGCTCCGGGGAGTGCTGCACGGCATTGATTCCCCGCGTCCGGTATTCCGAGGTATGCACGCCGTCGGTCACGAGCCACGTGCATTTGGTCGATCCGCTGTCTGCAATGATTTTCATACTATATTGTTACTTCCTAATACATCAGAACCGCCAGCCGCACGTCAGCGAAAACCCGGCATCCGTAAGCCAGGGCGTCACATCGGTCGGCGCACCGAGTTCGACGGGCGACACCGAGAATTCCGAAGGCACAAACAGGATCGTCGGCGAAAATTTCAGTTCAAACCCCTTCGTCACCCGCAGAATCCACGCACATTCGACATTGAAGAAAGGCAATACCCTATCCTTGTCAAGATCGTTGTCTACATGCTTTAGTATCCGGTGGTATCCCGCCCCAACTCCGGCTCCGAAACGCAGAAAAAGCCTGCTTTTCACCACCGGCAGCCGATAATAGGCCATTGCATCCAGTTTATAAATATCCTGCGCAACCGTATTGCGGTAAGGGTCAGATCCGTGGCCGCTCCAATCGTAGCTCATCAAACTCCCCAGATGCCACCGGGCCGAAAAATCCACGCCCCAATAAAAATTTCCTTTCAATTGGCGGCTGTACTCCACCTTCACGCCGACAGTCACCTGATTATGCGCCGTGATTCCCGACGCGCCCGTCACAAAGAGATTATTCTCTTTCGAGGCGAGGCGATGACGTTCGATACGCGCCGCTGTTTTTGCATTCCGCGTCCGATCTGTTGCCGACGGCGGGCTTTGGGCATATGCTGCTGCGGTGACGCATACCGTCAATAATACTGTGCCTATTTTTCGCTTCATTCACAAGTGGGTTACATGTTCATCATGCAAGAAAGCAATAAAATTCGGAATAGCAATGTCCCAATGCAAATGCATTGCCGGTTTGCTCCTCAAACCTGCACTCCTTCCCGTCTGGCGCAGCGCCTTTTCGGAAAATTTGCTGCCGCCAAATCGGCTCCGAACCCTAATCCACCCCATTCCCTTTTCACAGCTTCGGAAAACAAAGATAACGAAAAATAATCCGAGCGGCAAACCCGGATCATTACACAATTATATAAGGAGGCGATCAGCGCAGGAAAAGCAGCTCGCGGTATTTGGGCAGCGGCCACATCTGGTCGTCGACGATCTCCTCCAGCTTGTCGATGTGGCGGCGGATCTCGTCGAAACATGCGGCTACGGTATCATGGTAGGCGATCGCCTTCTCGCGCTGATCCTCGATCCTGTTGGCCACCTTGCGGGCGTCGACCATCCCGGCCGTGAGCCGCTGTATTTCGGCCGTATGGTACTGGATCTTCTTGATGAGTTCGATGTCGGCCGAAGCGTTCAGCCCCGGGATCTGCGACATCTTGTAGACCTTGTCGAGCAGCAATGCCTCGTACTTCGAAGCAATCGGCACGATATGGTTCATCGCCAGATCGCCCAGCACGCGCCCCTCGATCTGGATTTTCTTGGTGTAGGTCTCCCACTTCACCTCGGTGCGGGCTTCGAGCTCGACCTTCGAGAAGACGCCCGTGTCGCCGAACATCCGGAGCGTCTGCTTGTCGAGGTAACGGTCGAAGATCAGCGGCGTCGAGGTTTCGCAGTCCAGGCCGCGTTTGCGCGCCTCGGCCTTCCACTCGTCGGAATAGCCGTTGCCGTCGAAACGGATGGCCTTGCAGGCCTTGATCATCTGTTTGAGCACCTCGTAGATGGCCTTCTCTTTCTTCATGCCGGCCTCGATCTTGGCATCGACGTTCTGCTTGAACTCGGCCAGTTCGTGCGCCATCGCCGCATTGAGCACGATCATCGCCTCGGCACAGTTGTCCGAAGAACCTACGGCGCGGAACTCGAACCGGTTGCCCGTAAACGCGAACGGCGAGGTGCGGTTACGGTCGGTATTGTCGAGCAGCAGCGTCGGGATATGCGAAATCCCGCTCATCTTGAACACGTTCTTGGCATCGAAGCGGATCGCGTCGTCGCCCTTGCTGGCCGCCAGTTTGTCCAGCACGGCCGACACCTGCGTCCCGAGGAAGGTCGAGATGATTGCCGGGGGCGCCTCGTTAGCTCCCAGGCGGTGTGCGTTCGTGGCGCTCATGATCGCCGCCTTGAGCAGGCCGTTGTGCTTGTGTACGGCCGAAATGGCATTCACCAGGAAGGTGATGAACTGCAGGTTCTCCGAAGCGGTCTTGCCAGGCCCCAGCAGGTTCACGCCCGTATCCGTCCCCAGCGACCAGTTGTTGTGTTTGCCCGAACCGTTGACCCCCTTGAAGGGCTTCTCGTGGAGCAGGATGCGGAAGTTGTGGCGGCGGGCGATCTTATTCATGATCGTCATCAGCAGCTGGTTGTGGTCGTTGGCCAGGTTGGCTTCCTCGTAAATGGGCGCCAGCTCGAATTGGTTGGGCGCCACTTCGTTGTGGCGGGTTTTGACGGGAATGCCCAACCGGAGCGATTCGTATTCCAGGTCGCGCATGAATTCGATCACGCGTTCGGGAATCGCGCCGAAATAGTGGTCTTCGAGCTGCTGGTTCTTGGCCGATTCGTGGCCCATGAGCGTGCGGCCCGTCAGCACCAGGTCGGGGCGTGCGGCCCACAGCGCTTCGTCCACGAGGAAGTACTCCTGCTCCCAGCCCAGGTAGCTGAAAACCTTCGTGACGTTGCGGTCGAAGTAGCGGCATACTTCCGTCGCGGCCCTGTCGACGGCTGCCAGCGAGCGCAGCAGCGGGGTCTTGTAGTCGAGCGCCTCGCCCGTGTAGGCGATGAACACGGTCGGGATGCAGAGCGTCGAGCCGACGATGAAGGCGGGCGACGCGGGGTCCCAGGCGGAGTAGCCGCGCGCTTCGAACGTGTTGCGGATTCCGCCGTTGGGGAACGACGAGGCATCGGGTTCCTGCTGGACGAGCAGCTTGCCGGAGAACTCTTCGAGCACGCCGCCCCGTCCGTCGGGTTCGGCGAAGGAGTCGTGTTTCTCGGCGGTTCCCCCCGTGAGCGGCTGGAACCAGTGGGTGTAGTGGTCGGCGCCGTGCTCCACCGCCCACTGCTTCATGCCTGCGGCGATGCCGTCGGCCACTTCGCGCGTGAGGGGCGTGCCGTGTTCCATGGTCTGGATCAGCGCTTCGTAGGTCTCGCGGTCGAGATACCGCCGCATGACGTTGCGCCCGAAGACCAACTCCCCGAAATAATCGGTCGAACGTCCGGCGGGAGCCTGTGCGGGAACCGCTACGTGGCTGAGCGCCTCTTCGACCATCCTGAATCTCAACGATGCCATATGAGTTTGATATTAAATGAAGGATCTGCGCCGAAATCGCAAGAAAAACATTGGCAGGGGCCCCGTCTTCGGCAGAATGCCCCGACGGGAAGGAACCAACTCAAAAAACCGCCGCTCCGCTGTTAACCAAAACAACACCTAAAACCTAAAAAACAACACCGGAGAGATTCGGATTTACTGCCCCTGCACAATGTATTTTGTTCTTCGGGAGCAAAGGTAATTCTTTTCCGTGAGGTTGATACTCGAAAATCGATATTTTTCCGGAAAAAGTGAAAAAAAACAGAACATTTTCCGAAAAACAACGCTGTTTTTGGCGATGAAGACTGAAATTTCGCGGGTTTTCCGGAAAAATGCACTCGTTTTTTGGCGAAATCCGATTTTTCGTGAAAATCGATTTTTGCAAAATTCAGGGATAAACAGGATAATATTGATCTGAATGGTGTATTCGCTGCTCCGCTGTCCGAAGAGCTGTTCCGGCCGGCGGTGCGTGCGGCCCCGAAAACCGTCCGCCGCACATGGCCGGCCGTATCCGCGGCGGACGGCCGTCTCCCGTATGCGGCAGGGGATGGAGCGGGGCTTTCCGGACGCTTGCGGGGCGCGGTGTTAAAAAACTAACACAAGTCTTGCCTCTTTCGCTTTTTTTTTATACTTTTACATGCTTTTTTTACGATAAAGTGAAATTTGCACGAGCGTTTCCGCCTCCGTGTCGCGGCCGAAAGGGCGTGCGGAGCGGGGAACGATTGTTGAAGACGAACCTAATCTCAAAATAATTATGGCAAATACCAAGCGTGAAAAGCTGTTCGCCGAATTCCCGCCGGTTCCGACCGAGAAGTGGGAAGAGGTGATTGCGGTAGACCTCAAAGGGGCCGATTACGAGCGCAAACTGGTGTGGCGGACACCCGAAGGGTTCAACGTCCGGCCGTACTATCGCGCCGAAAACCTCGAAGGTCTCAAATTCCTCGCCTCCGAACCGGGCGAATTTCCCTATGTGCGCGGTACGCGGTGCGACAATGTGTGGCGCGTGCACCAGAGCCTGACGGTCAAGTGCCCCGAAGCGGCCAACGCCGAGGCGCTCAAACTGCTCGACTCGGGCGTCGATTCGCTGGGCTTCTCGTTCACGAAGGGATTGTCGGCCGCCGAGGTCGAGACGCTGCTGCGCGACATCCACCTGCCTGCCGTCGAAGTGGTCTTTTCGGGCGAGGGCGTCGCGGACGTCGTGGAACCCGTATTGGCGAAGATCGAAAAGGAGGGCTGGCAGGAGACCGCTTCCGTGCACTTCGTGCTCGATCCGATCATCAACCGTCTGTCGCTCACCGGCGCGTTCTGCTCGCCCGGCGGGGAGAAGTGCTTCAAGATGCTGGCCGGTCTGGTGCGCCGTACGGCCGCGATGAAGGGTGTGCGCGTGGTGACGGTGTCGGGTGAGAACTTTTCGAACGCCGGTTCGACCATCGTCGAGGAGCTGGCCTTCACCCTTTCGGCCGGCCACGAATACCTCGTGCGGCTGATGGACGAGGGGCTGACCGTCGACGAGGCGGCCCGCAAGATCCGTTTCTCGATGGGCGTCACCTCCAACTACTTCATGGAGATGGCCAAGTTCCGCGCCGCCCGCATGTTGTGGGCCAACATCGTCAAAGGGTACAACCCCGAAAAGGGCTGCTCGTGCAAGCTCTTCGCTCACGCCGTGACCTCGACGTGGAACCAGACGGTCTACGACCCCTATATCAATATGCTGCGCGGCACGACCGAGGCGATGTCGGCGGCTATCGCCGGCGTGCATTCGCTCGAGGTGACGCCGTTCAACGCGTCGTTCGCCGAGCCTGACGAGTTCTCGAAGCGCATCGCCCGCAACGTCGAGCTGCTGCTCAAACACGAATCGCATTTCGATCAGGTGGTCGATCCCGCCGGCGGTTCGTACTACATCGAGAACCTCACGCAGTCGATCGCAGCCGAGGCGTGGAAGCTCTTCCTCGAATTGGAGGAGAAGGGCGGCTACGTCGCAGCGTTCGAGAGCGGTTACGTCGTCGAGCGCGTCGACGCATCGGCCGCTGCCAAGGACAAGAGCGTGGCGCAGCGCCGCATCACGCTGCTGGGTGCCAACCAGTATCCCAACTTCACGGAGGTCGCTTCCGACGCCGTGACCGAAGCCGCCGTGACGCGCCGGAAGAAGGCGGGCGTGCTCAATCCCTACCGCGGCGCGATGGCCTTCGAGGCGATGCGTCTGCATGTAGATCGCAGCGGCAAGACGCCCAAGGCGTTCATGCTCACCGCCGGTCATCTGGCCATGGCCCGCGCCCGCGCCCAGTTCTCGTGCAACTTCTTCGCCTGCGCGGGTATCCGTGTGCAGGACAACACCTTCTTCAAGGATCTGGAAGAGGGCGTAAAGGCCGCGCTCGAATCGAAGGCCGAGATCGTAGTGCTCTGCTCGTCGGACGACTGCTACGCCGAGCTGGCTCCCCGCGTCAAGGAGATGCTGGGCGACAAGGCCATTCTGGTCATCGCCGGCGCTCCGGCCTGCATGGCCGAGTTGGAGGCGCAGGGCATCGGCAACTTCATCCACGTGAAGAGCAACGTGCTCGACACGCTGCACAACTACCTTACGCAGATGGGAATCTAAAACGCGAAAGTCATGAGAGCAAAATTTTCTGAATTATCATACACGGGCGCCGCGCCGAAGTGCTGCGCTCAGGCCGGCGGCGAGAAAGAGCCGTGGCTGACCGCCGAGCAGATTCCCGTCAAGGGGTGCTACTCGGCCGCCGATCTCGAAGGGATGGAACACCTCAACTACGCCGCGGGCGTGGCACCCTTCCTGCGCGGTCCCTATTCGACGATGTACGTGATGCGTCCGTGGACGATCCGTCAGTACGCCGGTTTCTCGACGGCCGAGGAGTCCAATGCCTTCTACCGCCGTAACCTCGCATCGGGCCAGAAGGGCCTTTCGGTGGCCTTCGACCTGGCGACGCACCGCGGCTACGACGCCGACCACCCGCGCGTGGTGGGCGACGTGGGCAAGGCCGGCGTGTCGA
>ERZ857785.3798-NODE-3798-length-10594-cov-2.732233_pt1 | contig 10594 bp, 10 predicted proteins | sample MGYA00519763_ERZ857785 | MGnify/ENA primary metagenome ERZ857785 (study PRJEB31778, sample SAMEA3449365) | human gut metagenome | biome: human gut; feature: human-associated habitat; material: faeces | place: United Kingdom | collected 2010/2012 ... | reverse complement strand
CACAACTCGTTCATTGAGATATAATATGCACCAACCATATCTTCAATACCGCCAAGTTTGAATGCATGTTTGCCATCGTTCTTGACATATCCATCCACTCCAAGCACTTTGTCAGTTTGCCCTGCATGCAATGGCATTGATGATATATATGTATCTTCTGTAATTGTCATATTTTGCTTGCCAACATATACTTTACTGTTATCTGTTCCAGATATTGCTTCGATAGCTGTTATTTTGACTCTATCTGCGATATTTCGCATGTATGCCTGTCCACGATCCAGATTATCTGTGTGACCAGTTGCATCTCCGATGGATACTGTCGTGCCAACATAAAAGCTATTTGCCTGCGCTGTTGGAATTACAACATAGTTAACATTTTCCCCAGTTTGTACAACTTTAGTCTGTATATTAAATCCAGTGCATCCTTGAAAGATTTTCTGACTATTTTTTGTTGCATACTTCATCCATAACATACACAGCAGATATGCCGTTCGCTCTGATCCAGAGCCATGATATCCTGTTCCTTTCTTCTGCAGCTCAGTATTTCCAGACTGGGCTGAAACAAAGTTATAAATTGCATTTCCAGATGATGAATATAAAATTCCATCAATTTGTCCTGCATAGTATTTTGTCAAAATGCCATAACCGAGTTCTTTATTGCACCATGGCGTAACTGTTGTGCACTCCAATTCAGGATGCGGCTTCGTTGCAAAATGCACAATGTAATATGTGTCAAATTTCTGAATGCCCCAATAAGTTAAAGGAACCATAACTCCAACATCTACTTTTCCAATGTCAGAATATCCGTTACCGCCTTTAATTGCCACTGGAGTTTTGTTCTCCTGCTCGTCAATTGTAAAATTGCAATCAATTGTCTGAAAGGCACTATGATTTGCAAAATCATCCTGCCCCTTTACAGTTTCCGTCGAAGGCACAGCTGTTAATCCAACCGATGCATTCAACTTTTCACCGTTTGGGCTGGTACTCGTCTCATAGTAATAAAACTTTGTTGAGAAAACCTCGTCTGTTGCTGTTTGTTCCCAGAAATTCTTCCAATCAAATTTTGAAACATCTGTTACTAGTGTTTTTACTGTTTTTAAAAGATTTAAAATTTCTTGTGATGTTGACTCCATTGCCACATCTACTGCCACTGCTGCCATTTTTTATCCTCACTTTCCATCGTCATACATTACTCTCAGTCCACCACTTTCATTTATACTCAAAGTAATTCCCTGGCCATTTGCTTTCTTTGCAAGTTCCTTTTTTAAATCCACTATATTAGTTTCTTGAGTTTTTGATGCAGCCTTTAATTCTTCCACATCTTCCCAATTTGCAAGATATATTATTTTGTCAGCCATACACCTTCCTCCTCTACTTTGTTATCCTTGCAGCCAAGCACCCTTTGGCTGAGTCGAAGAAAAATTCTATGCCAGTACCATCGGCCTTTGTTTTTAACGCTGTGTCCTGTTCTACATTCTTCTTTTCAACCTTTGCGAATCTATCCCCAACTGCTTTTGCATCGGCTGGTGTGTCTGCTTGTGACAATGTGGTATCTGTAGCATCTCTAAAGGATTCTTTTACATTTGATCCATCAACCTGCATTACGCCTTCTGCGCTGTCATACACAAGGAAGGTATCTGTGGATTTTACAGCCGTTTTTTTCTTATATTCCGTCCATAATCCCATAATGATCACCTAGCCTTGTTCATCAAATTTAATGGCTGCGCACTGTTTTTCTGTGTCATAGTACAAAGTTATTCCTTTTCCTGCTACTTTTTTGCTCAATCCATCTCCAACCGCCTTTGCATCTGCAAAAGCACCAGGAACAGTGAGTGTTTTGTCAGTTTCCAACGGATGAGTCTTATGATACTTTTCAACAGCTGCATCAATTTGATCTTCCGTTACAGTTGCGTTCTGAACCTTACGATTTAAAATGCCAATGACGTCTTCTGGTTTCATCTTTTACTCCTTAAATCTTGTTCCATGCTGCTGTTGACTCTTCAAATTTATAATAATCGCCAGTATCACTTGCCAGAAAAGAGCTGCCTGTCGCAACATACGTAGGAAGCTTGCCTACATCTTTTGCAAGTCCCTCATAACTACGTATATTGCCTTGCGCAGACGTACATACCAATGTACCCATATCTGGCACTTCTTGACCAGGCTTATAAAACTGTCCGTCTCGTTTCACCGTGTAATCATATGTCATGCTTTTTCCACCTCACTTTCCTCAAGCATCATGCTAATTGCTTCAAATTCAAGCTCTGATGCTTCTATATTCTCAACCACACTAATTGGAATCTTGTAAATGTCTATGTCAACTTCAATTCCATCCAGTAATTCACCCAACTCTGATTCTAGGTTTTGCTCCATTCCCTTTTTAGGTACAATGTCACCATTTTTCTTTTTATCGCAGTACTTTTCAATCAATTCATTTCTTGATTCTTGGAAAGGAATTGCAGCCTTATCCAGTGTTTCAATATTACGGTTGATTGCATAAATCGCCTTAATTGGCTTCCTTACACCATTGTTTTTAAACGATAAAAGTCCATTGATTGTCTTTACCAGTGTTCTATTTGACATCTTCATTTTGATACCTCATTTTTCAATAAAATTTGCAGCAACACCAACATATCTAGGCAGTCCATCAGCATACGAATAGACTGGATATGTCGGTGTTCCAACATTAAATTTGAGTGTTTCTGTTTTCCCAGACTTCGGATTTCGGAAAGTGATCGGAAAAAATGGTGGTTCTATTGCAGCAGCAAAAGCTACTGCTTCTTTATCATCCAAAGGTGCTAGCACAATATTTAACTTAATTTTCTTTGCTATGATGTCACCCTCCATATCACCAGACGCAACTCGCCCTGTATTGCGGCTCCAGATGATGTTATCTGTTACCGTCAGGTCTTTAACTTTTAGCTTCAATCCACTTATGATTACGGTTTTTACTGGGCCATCCATTGCATTGTTTCCCTCCTTTACGTTAAAAGTTGCGCCTTGCCTGTCTGTATGACTCTGCTGTTGTTTTCCTTTTTGACAACCTCAAAGATCTTCTTTGCATCGCCCTGAAGAACAACATTAACTGTCACATTTCCATTTCCTCCACCATTTCCACCGTAACGTGCCATAACTGCTTCCATTCCACTCGCTACGGCGCTCTGCATTACACTTGCAAGTTGTGACTGGTTTAAGACCTCTGTCCTGCCACCTACATGTCCAACAAGCTCTGGTCCGGCTTCTCCTGCAATAAACATTGAGCCTGCATTTACAGTACCACCTGCATATCGTGGGATGGCGCTAAAGCTTGACATGAAGTCTTTTGTAATAACTCCTCCACTGCTAAACTGTGGTATATCATGCCATCTTCCACCATAAAAGGCTCCGCCTGTGGATTTTTTAGTACCTGAAACTATGCTTGAAATAAATGCTGTTATCCCTGAAAGAATTAGCGATACTCCAGATTGTTTCTGAACCTGATTAACATATCCTAAAATTCCACTGAACCATTTTCCAGATGTAGGGATTGAATCTCCTAATGCTGTTACATATCCCAGGATTCCACTGAACCATTTTCCGGATATTGGAATTGAGTCTCCCAATGACGTTACCCAACCTGTCAGTCCGCTGAACCAACGATTGTTCTCTGGAACTCTATTTTGGAAATCTGTCATCCAACCTGTCAGTCCACTGATCACTCTATCGGCAATTGAATCTTGTTTGCTTGTCAAATTTGCTACCAAATCAAGTTTTTTTGCATAGTCTGGAAGCGCGTTTTTAGCACTCACAACATTTGCTGACGCACCTTGGATTGTCTTGTCTTTTTGGGTAAGCTCACTGGTATCAAGCGATCCTGCCTTTAAATTTACTTTAAATTCCTTATCGAACATGTCGGTTAAGGTATTGCTGATTCCTAGTGTTAATTTATCAGATTTTAAAGATTCAGTTACGCTATCCAGTGTATCTCTCAGCTCATCTGCAAGTGATTTCCAAACTCCAGTCAACTTAATCCCTTTAAGTTTTTGAATTAAGTTTTTTGTATTGGTTGTTGCAGATGAAGTATTATCTCTATAGCGTCCCATAGCCACTTGCAATTTATCTACAGTCTCTCCAGATGTCTCGACAGTTCCATTTAGTGATTCCATGTTTTCTTTCATTGTTCCAAATTGAGGATTCATTTCTCGCATGACTTGCCAGAGTGCTTCCTCGTCTTCTGTAAGATTCTGAAAGTCAATGGAACCATCTCTCACTTTTTGTAAAAACTTATCAAAAGTTTTTTCCCAGGTCTCGATTGTTCCGCCGTATACATCCACTCTTGATAAGAGCCCATTTAATATATCAGCTTTCCATGAGACGGAATCATCTATAAATTTGGTTTTTAATTGCTCAAGAGCAACTACGGCATCGCCGTAAATCTTAGAAGCATCCTCTAACGCACTTGAAAATCCCTTTTGAATAGCTGCGTTTTTCTGCGTTTCAATAAGTTTTTCAAGTGTATCTTTTGTTCCTTGATAAGCCGTCTGTATGTTTCCAATTTCCTTAGCAATATCTGGTGCGTACTTTGAAATTTGTTCGTAGTAAAATTTGAACAAGGACTCATCCTGCGCTGATAAACTTCCATTCTTTTTAAATTTCTCATTTATTTCCCAAAATTTGTCCAGCGAATCCATTGCCGAATCAAAATTACTAAGCTCATCTTGTTTAAACTTTGGCCACTCAACATTCAGCTTCGAAATGGCTTTGTTAAGGTTATCAGCTATAGCGGTATACTTTGTGTCATTTCCCCCAAATATAAGCCCCCATGCTGCCTCAAATAATCCGAAAAACGTGTTGACAACTATATTTGCACTTGTTTTTAAGATTTCGCCCCAGTTAATGCCCTTAATGAAGTTGTTTATATCAACTCCAAGAGATCGCCAATTAAATGTTGCTGCAAACTCGTTAATTGCGGATAGTGCACCTTTAAATGCCTGGCCTAGCGCTTTTCCTGCTTGGCTAAAATCGGTCTTAGCTAAAAAAGTATTTGCAGAGCTTGCAAGTTCCGAGCCTATTCTTTTCCAATCAACCGTTACCGTGAAAGTCAGCAATGATGAAGTTGCTGTATTCATCCCATCGGATAGCATTGTACCGATTGCTTGCCAATCTACCTTGTAAAATACACTGTTGATTCCGTTTGAAAAATTTTTGGATATCGAATTAAAATCAATTCCTTCTATTCCTGTTGTTAACGCAGATGTGATTCCATTGATTCCAACTGCAATAGTTTGTCCAGTTTTTGTGTAGTCTCTATCTGCAAAAATGCTATTGATTGTATTTGCAAGTGCATTACCTGCTTCCTGCCACCCTGTAGTGCCGCTAAAATTGATTTTGGACATATCTACTACAAATCCATCAAGGAAGCTCCACAAAGCCTTGTATTTGGCATTCAGAGTCTTTCCGAGGCCATCCCAATCAATAGTAGCTATCGCACTTCTAAGCCCACCTGACATAAATTCGCCAATTGATGTCCAGTGAGTTGTGTCAACAAAGGTATTGATTGCACCTACAGCCGTGTTGACTGCTTCTCCAAGCGTTCTTCCAACGCTCTTATCAAGACCTTCCGTCTCAAAGAAGCCGTTTATAAATGTTCCTGTGACTTTGGCAATTTTGTTTGCCTGCTCCTTGATTGGCTCCCAGTCAATGGAATCAAGTGCGTCACGGAGTTTCGTTCCAACTATTTTACCGATGTCAGTAAAATCGGATTTCGCCCAAGCATCCTTTACGAGGTCTGCAAAGTTAGATACCGCTCCTGGTATATCCTTTTTTGTAAAAAGTATAGGATCTTCCGTTCCTGAGCCGCTTCCAGAACCACTTCCACTTCCACTTCCTGAACCGCTGTTAGCTGCGTTATCGAGATCTTCCGAAAATTTTTCAATTTCATCAAATCCCATTAACTCACGCTTTAACTCATCGGTCTTGTCTTTTAACTTATCAGTTGCGTTGCTTGCTGCATCTCCTGCAGATGCTGTGCCGTTTAAACTGTCGCGATAGTCTTTGATGTTTTTTACAGCCACCGTGTATGATGTTTGGCCTGTTATTGATGCTATAAAAGCACCTACGGCATTGATTCCTGCAACTGCATAATCAACAATTTGGTCAATAACTGGTGCAATAATATTCAGTATTGGTTCAAATGCCGCAGCCACACTATTTCCAACATATGACATGTCAGATGTCAGCAATGACAAACTCTTATTTGCCCTATCGCTAAACACAACAAGGTTGTTGATTCCGTCCTTGATTCCTGATCGTAGCTTGTTAAACAGTACGTACAAAGACCGGATTCCAAAACCGTAGCGCAACACAGTTGTAATTCCGTGCTTTAATTTCTTGTTAAAGTCTCCAAGACTGGCTGAGGACTGGCCAAATGGACTCTTTAGCCCAGATAATGCGTTTTTGCTTGAACCAAAATTCAAAAATTCCCATGATAGCTTTGCAAAGTCTTTTGTGAACGACAATATCTGCTTGTTTACTTTCACTGCAAAAGATCCTATTTTGCCAATTGCACCTGCAACAGATATCGCCTTTCCTACAAATCCACCCATGATGCCTGCCAAATCACTTATATCTGATTTTAACTGGGATAGGCTAAGTGGCAATTTTTGCATGTTTCGGTTCAGTCTGTTGATATCCTCTGGTGTGTCTCTAAATATTGGTGGCTCTTGTGAAGCTTGTTCAAGCGTTTGCCTGTAAAAACCTAAGTTTCCTGTAAGCTCACTTATGCTAGAGCTCATATGGTCAATAACCATGTCAGACGTTTGCGATGCATTTGACAATGCTTGCAATGCTGTTTCCGACAATTGACCAGTTTGCGCAAATGCTCTAACCTCATTCTGTGTTAATTGCAGAGCGGAATCCAATGCAGACAAGCTTTGCTCAACCAAATTTACATGATTGTTTAAATCATCTATTGGTGCAGAAGTTTCACTTGCGGTACTATATTCTCCGAGGGTTCCATGCAATGTTGACAGTGCGTTTTCTATGCTTTCAGTTGCAATTCCTAATTGCTGTGCTGATTGTACAATCATAGTTCTGGCCTGTGAGCCAACCCTATCTGCTGAAGATGGGAGTGATTGCAACATATCAAATAATTCTGATAATTTTTGTTCAACGGAATCAGTTGCAGTACCTAAATCCGATAGTGATTCCATTAAATTTAATTTTGGTGAATTTTTTTGTTCTGTTTGTAACATTTCTAGTGATTCTTGCAAAATTTTAGTTCTATATTCCTGCATATCCCCTAGAAATGAATTATATTCTGCTAACCACTGTTCACCTTTTGTAATGTCAGCTCCATTGCGTACAGCTTCTAGTGCTTCTCCAACCTGTTTGATTGAGGACCTTGTTTGTGCAAGCTGTTCACGGTATTTTAAAATTTTGTCAATAGCTACATCGAGACTTTCGTTGTTGTTATTCCATGTTTCGTTAATAGATTTAATAAGCTCGCCTTTGTAATTTATTAGCTTTTGATACAAAGACTGTATTTCGCTTAGTTTTGTAGGAATATTGATTTCATTTCCTTTTGCAGTCGTCTTAGCAATTAAGCGTTCTGGGCTGCTAGATCCTAGTGCATATTTCAATTCAGAATCATGCACTAATTCTCTTATTGTTTTGCTTGCACTGTTTTTAATATCGGTAGTCTGTTTTATTGTTTCCTGTAATGCTTTTATGTTCAGCTTTGCAATTCCAGAAAAGTCAATGTTTTTCAAAGAAGCCAGTTCACCCAAGCCAAGTTCTTTAAGCCCCTTGAATGCTCCTGCCAGACCTTTTCCATCCCCTACAGCGTTCGCAACAGATTCAATGGTTGACCTTAAATTGATAAGGTCTTTCATTTCACTGTTCACAACATCGGTTACAGTCTGCTGTTCTTTTTCAAATGCTCTGGTCTTCTGCCCGATGGCGCTTGTGACTTCTTTTACGCTTTCTGTTCCGCTGTTTTCTGATAGTTTTTTGCCACCATAAACATCGTTTTCCGTAATCCCATACTTCTCGCTAAGGTTAGGTATGTCTTTTGCAGCAAATTTTGATAGTTCGGATTCAATCTCCTGTACTGGAATCAAGCCGTTTTTGATAACATCCTGTGATGTCATCACAGCTTCCTTGCGTATATCTCTTAAACGCTCCACTACATCCTTGAATAGATCTGTTGCGTTTTTTGTAGTATCAAATGTGGTATTTATTGACTTGTTCATATCGTCTATGAACGTCACAAAATCCGTACCACTATTTGTTGTAGAAAAATTCTTGCCAAGTACACTTCGCAAGTTTGCAAATTCCCTGTCTGTATTTAAATCGTTCTTTACGCCAATCGGGATCTTTATGTTTCGAGCTTTTTTGATATAGTTATCAAAGGCCTTTTCAACACCGTCTAGCTGTCTAATCTCCTTAACGTTCTGTGCGATGGTATTTTTTACATTTTCCATCGCACTTTCTACGTTATCCATGGCCCTTTTCCATGTGTCCTCGGAAAAAATTGAACCCTTCTTTTCGTTAAGTTGTAAGTTGTTAAGCTTAATAGATGCTTCTGCCAGCTCTCTTACACTTTTTTCAACTGCTGCAATTCCTGTCTTGTTGGTTATCCCTGTCAGCTTCGTTAGTCTTTGCGTTAATCCATTTACAGATGTTGAGTAGCGGTCAATTCCGCTTTTGTTGTCGCCCAATCCGGTTAGGGATTGTTTTAATGCTTCAATATCAGATATAGCTTCTTTGATATTTGTTTTAGCTTCAATCCGTATTGAATCAATATTTACCTCACTCATTTTATCCCTCCTCCCTTAGATCGGGCTCTCTGGCAAGCCTTGCTTTTCAAGCTGCCTGATTCTTTGCTTCATCTCGTACACTGCGATTTCCTCATTTGACTCCGCATTGCCGTTTTTGCTTTTCTTCGCTTCCTGCTGCAAGAAAGGCATATCTGGATATTCGAACGGCGGTGTATGCTTACCTTTGAACCACTGGCTGTTACCCAGTGTTGATAAAATAGACATTCTTACATACCTGCCAAGCATGTGGTTTTGCATATCGACTTGCTGTTGATGCAGCTTGTAAGCAAGTTCATATGGTTTTAACTCGCACGGACACATATCGCCTATTTTTTCAGCAGTAAAGCCGTATTGTTGCGTAACACACAAAAAATACGGAAGCAGCTTTTCATCGTAATAATCAATTGGATCTATTACTCTGTTTTTTGCTCTTTCGCTTCTTTCTCCGCTTTCATCTGCAGCACTTCTTTCTTGAAAAAACCATTTTGCATTACCTCTTTTAGCAGCTCTTCAAACAGCTCTTTGATGCTTGAATCTTCCTGATCGGTATACTCATCAATCAATTCGCATACCTTTGCTGTTGCCTCTTCCTTGCCTTTATTTGTGTTGTAATCATACCCAAACTCATCCTTATGTCTTTTTTGCAGTCCCACAAGCAAAAACTCCGGAACCATATTAAGCATCATTTCGATATCGTCAACAAAATCACCGTTGGACTGCCGAACTTCATCATCGCTGGACTGCTGAATTTCTTTAATCTTCTTTAAAATTCCGCTCTTTGTAGTTGCTTCGATTCCAAACTTAATTTCGTAATTCATAAATTTCATAATTCATTCTCCTTTAAACAAAAAACGGGAAGCTCACGCTTCCCGAATATAGCTGTTACATTTCTTTCTTTGCCAGTGTAATTGATGTTGGATAACCATTCTCATCTTCTGTTACAGATACGGTATAACTATCCTCAATCCACCTTGGAACGGTTACTGTGGCAATTGTTGCTGTTCCTGTGAGGTGATCTTCTGTTGCCTCGTCTGGTGCGAAAGATTCTGTTCCTACAAAAGCCACAATTCCTTCTGAACCTTTTCCATCTGTGCCGTAAAGGATGCAGATATCTAATTGTTTTCCCTCGTTTTTAACTAGTTCATCCTTATATTTTTTTTCAAATGCACCTGGTACTTCCATTGATGCAGCTGCTCTTCTTCCCTGTTCCTGAGTCTCTATCAAGTCTTCCAAGGTTGATGTATCAACCATGTTGACAGTGCCGAAAGGTGATGGAATTGATTTTGCTCTGATCAAGAGCTTATATTCACCTGCCCAGTAATCGGCTGCGCCATCTTCCTTTGTCTTTTCTCTGTAGATGATTCTACTTTTTAAACCTACTGCCATTTTGTATTCCTCCTACTAAAAAAGCCCCATCTTGCCGATGGAGCTTAAAAAATATCATTCCAATCAAATGTTCTTTCAAAACGTGCTACATAACGATATATTGGTGATTGATTGTCCGCATATGGTGACATTTTTACATCAAACATAAGTTTTTTTAGGCAGTCCATAATTTCTGCCATTATAGTTCTGCAGTCTAGCTGTGATGTGTTGCTATACACTTCAATTTGGAATCCTGCCACTATAGTGTTGATTCTTGTGCGTTCCAGATCGGAGTTTGCTTCGCTTCCACCCAACTCATGGACGTACACGCAGGGAAAATTGCGTTGTGAATCATTGCTTATGCTTGAGGTGGTGTACATTATTTGTGGATATCTTTTCTTTAGCTTGTTGTATGTCTTGCCTTTCACAAG
>ERZ857785.3764-NODE-3764-length-10715-cov-2.636210_pt1 | contig 10715 bp, 10 predicted proteins | sample MGYA00519763_ERZ857785 | MGnify/ENA primary metagenome ERZ857785 (study PRJEB31778, sample SAMEA3449365) | human gut metagenome | biome: human gut; feature: human-associated habitat; material: faeces | place: United Kingdom | collected 2010/2012 ... | reverse complement strand
CCAAAGTCGTAAGAGACTCTGAGATCAGCATGTACGAAAAGAAACTGGAGCTGATCACAGACTATGCAAAGAACGTGCTTTTCCGTCCGGAAAAGAACCTCTTTGCAACAGCCTGGGATGAATACAACATTGCAAGTCAGGTGTGGATGGTGCTGGCACATGTAATGTCAGACGAAGAGAATAAATCCATCATGCAGACCACGATTCAGGAGTTATTCCCGGTGAAGAATATCGCAACACCATATATGTATCATCACATTGTGGAAGCATTATTCGAGGCAGGACTGGATGAAGAGGCCATCCATCTGATGAAGAGCTACTGGGGTAAGATGATCTCACTTGGAGCGGATACTTACTGGGAAGCATTCGATCCGGATCAGCCGGAGTATTCTCCGTATGGTTCACCGATCGTGAACAGCTACTGCCACGCATGGAGTTGTACGCCGGTGTATCTGCTTAAGAAGTATGTGAAGAATAAGTAGGCAGATGTGCTGACTGTAAATGGGACGGAATAAAATATTACATAGTGTGCAGGAATCCGCCGGACGGGAAAATGTCCGGCGGATTTTGCGTATAAAAATATATTCAAAAAGCCGCCAGTGGCAAATGTTTTACTTCGATTTGGATAAGATGAAATGAATTGGAATAATATATAATAAAATATGGAAAATATACTTGATAAATGGAATGATATATAATAAAATATGGAAAACAATACCAGAAATATAGATTACCACATGTTCGGAAGAATCCATCGATGGAGAGTCCTGTAGAAGGAAGGAGATGATCCTATGACTGTAGAAGAGATGAAAAAGAAGAAAACAGAATTAGGTTTCAGTTGCGAGCAGATATCAGATCGTTCCGGTGTACCGTTGGGAACGGTACAAAAGATATTCAGCGGAATAACCAAAAGACCAAGATATGACACAATTTGTCAGTTGGAAAAAGCATTTCCGATTGAACATATTATATTTACAGATAATCATGGACGAGACTACAAAGCGTCTGGAAACATAGGATCACCAGAAGATATGAAAGGATCTGTTTCTAATCCATATCCTGGTATGATGAAAGAAAGCGTATCGGCTTATCGCATCTATGGAGATGGCACAGATCATGAAGGTGATATCTGGAAAAGTTTTCGTGGTAAAAAGCAAGGCGAATACACACTAAAAGAGTATGAAGCGATTCCGGACGAATATAGAGTGGAATTGATTGACGGAGTCATCTACGACCTGAATACGCCAACCACGATTCATCAGCAGCTTGCATTTGAAATCAGTATCAGATTAAGAGAGTACATTAGGCAGAACAAAGGATTATGTATGGTACTGCCGTCACCGGTCAGCGTACAACTAGATGAAGATAACCGGACGATGCTGCAGCCGGACGTCGTCATTTTGTGCGACATTGACCGGATGAAGGTGCGTTGCATATATGGTGCGCCGGACTTTGTGCTGGAGGTAATCTCCAAATCTACCCGGCTTCGCGACTATGGAAAGAAGCTTTCCAAATACATGGATGCCGGTGTGAAGGAATACTGGATTGTGGACCCATACCAGAAGCGCATTATGGTGTATGAGTTCAACAAGGAAATCTTCCCTGTGATTTATGGAATTGATGCGGATATCCCGGTCAGTCTGTATGATGGCAGGTTAACGATCAATTTGGCGGCGTTAATAAAGAAGATTGAGAAACTGTTGTAATGAAAAAGTAGTAGTTATTCGAATAGAGGTTAAAGATTCTGTGTAATAACATGTAACTTTTCATCCATTTAACATTTTTCGTCATCAGCCAGTTCAAACATATCACCATGCAATTCATAATGAACATATTGGTATCTATCAGCCATATATTCTGTACCAATTTCAAATGCCTGTAAAAAATTCTCATCACGCATTAATAACTGTACAAAAACAGGAAAATTGAACAAAATAAATGTAAGCATATATCTATGTGACGCGCTCATATTTGATGCCTGTTCATCAATCCATTCAGACAAACCATTCAAATACGTAATACATGTTTGAATCAAATCAAGCCATTGCATATATACATTCTGACTAAAATTCTGAAATGTTACTGTATAAACACGGTCAGCCATCTTTTCATTAACAGGCTTTGCCTTTAATTTTTCTAAAGCCGATTCTTTCCCAGTTGCTACAAAATGATACATTACATCATATACATTCTTTGTAAAATCTTCTCTGGATAAGAAAGCACCATAAATATATGGTAACTGCACCTGCAGCCAACGTTCAAAACCTTTTGAACAAATATAATCGCCATCATTTTCCACCAATGCAAAACTGGCATCTAATAACACAAACGTTTCTTCGTCTAGTGTCAAGACATCGCCAAACAATGCACGTAAACACACCATATAGGCATCTTTATAATCCTTATAATTAGACATAAGTTATCGCTCCTTTCCTGATACTAAATCATTATGTTGAACGATACACTATTTTTGGAGGGGTGTTCAACCTATTACATCTAGTAGCGACAAACCATCATATATACAATATGTAGTCATTTGTTCCTTGCTTATATTAAATTATAACATAATATGACAGTTGCTACCAACTGTTTTTTCTTGATAATCAGTTTCGCCGGACACCATATAAATATTTTGATATTGTTTTCGGATATGACAAGATGATAGAACATTACAACAAAATAATGTAACCGCAATCGGTATCATATTACCGTAACCATCTTCATACACTGTACAAACAGTCAAACAGAGGTTTGTATAGTTGAGAGATTACATTGAAGAACGGGCACTTGAAATTGGTGAATACATCATTGAGGAGGGGGCAACGGTCAGACAGGCTGCGCGGAAGTTCGGTATTTCGAAGTCAACCGTACATAAAGACGTCACGGAACGCTTAGAGCAGATCAACCTGCGTCTTGCACACGAGGCAAGGAAGGTGTTAGATGTCAACAAGTCCGAGCGTCATATCCGGGGTGGACTTGCGACGAAAGAAAAATATGCACATATGGAACATTGATTAAGATTGTAAAAAACCACCAAAAATGATATACTAATTTGTATAATATTACGAAATGGCGAAGCCATGAGAGATGGGGTGGAAGTATATGATTCGTATCGAAGATTTTTGTGACATGAAGAAGTTTGAGGACATCATGAAGAACTGGGCGATGAGTACCGGACTTGCAACGGTGGCTGTTGGGGCAGATGGAAAGTACATCAGTGAGTGCTACAACTTTACAGAGTTTTGTATTGATCTGACTCGTGGAAGTGCAGAAGGACGCAGACGCTGCGAGAAGTGTGACCGGGAAGGAAAGGGCGTGTATTCCTGCCATGCAGGACTCGTGGATTTTGGAATACCGATTACCCTAGATGATGGAACGGTGCTGGGAAGTGTAATTGGCGGACAGGTGCTGCCGGAGCATCCGGATGATGATGCATTCCGGAAGACTGCGGGAGAGCTTGGTATCGATGCAGAGGCCTATGTTCGGGCATTGCACAAGGTGAATGTTAAGACAAGGGAAGAAATCGAGGCAGCAGCGACGCTGCTTGGCGATGTGATTAATATGTTTGTGCGCGCATCTTATACTTCTGCAGTGAATAAGCGTTTGCTGGATAAACTGCAGACGGGGATCCAGGAGTGCGTGGAATACATTGATGATGCAAGTGAGAAGACACAGAAAATCGAGGAATTCAGCGGCCGTCAGAGAATTCTTGCTTTAAATGCCGCGATAGAAGCGGCACGTGCAGGGGAAGCCGGGCGTGGTTTTACAGTAGTTGCATCGGAAGTGCAGAAGCTGGCAGATGGTATGAGCCAGGCAAGTTCCCAGATTGTGGACTCGTTGCGGAAACTTTCAAAGAACATTCATGAGTTAAATGAATAAAGGAAAATCCATGGGTGATGGATCGAATTAAGAAGGGCTGTTCGCGAAAAGGGTGGACAGTCCTTTCTTTTGTGAAACTCTCGTGAATTTCTGGAAAAGCTTGATTTCAATGTACCGATGCGATAAAATAATCAGAAGTATGTAATGTGGGAATGGAGGCGGATGCGATGCCAACGATACTTTTATACAGTGTTCCAGCGGAACAGCACAGACAATTAGAAGCACTTGGCATGCGTCTTGGATATTCCTGCAAGAAGATTGCGCGCAAGCGCTTTTTACAGCCAATCGGCTGTCATGCCGGATTGCCGGGATTTGAACAGAACGGGGATTGGTACGAAGGAAAAGATCTGCCTGATCCGATGATATTATTTTCAGAGTTTTCGGATGGGTTGTTGAATCGTTTTCTTGCGGCATGTAAAGAAGATGGCATGCCGCAGATCGATTATCGGGCAGTTGTGACAGAACATAACATTCACTGGAATGTGTTGGATTTATATCAGGAACTGGTGCAGGAACATGAGAGCCTGCATGGAGGCAAGGTAACGCTATGAAATTCATACATATAGCAGACGTCAATCTGGGTGCGCAGCCAGACCGCGGAAGAATCTGGAGTGATGTGCGGGCAAAGGAGATTTACAGTACCTTTCACCGTGTGATTGAGGTATGCGAAGAACAGAAAATTGAATTGCTTTTGATTGCGGGAAATCTGTTTTACACAAAGCCGACGGAACAGGATTTGAAGGAACTGGATTTCCAGCTTCGGAAGATTCCAAATACAAAGACGGTAATTATTGCTGGCGATCAGGACTATATTGATCCGGGTTCCGCATGGGAGACATATACATTTGAGAGTAATACGATCGTGATGCCACGGGATCAGGCGGCAAGCGTGTATTTTGAGGATCTGAATGTCTGTGTCAGCGGATACAGCTATGGACATGCGACGTACACTGGACGGATTCTGGAACGCATGCGACCGGGTAAGCCGGATGCATACAATATTCTGCTTGGACATGGCGGAGACATGGAGCATATGCCATTTTCCAAGGAACATGTGGCAAAGCTTGGATTTCAGTATGTGGCACTTGGACATATGCACAAGCCGGCACATATATTGAAAAATCATATGGCATTTGCCGGAACCCTGGAGCCGCTTTCTTATACAGAGACTGGAAAGCACGGCTATATTTTAGGCGAGGTGTCAACTTCAGGTGAGACGACGATCACATTTGTGCCATTTGCATGCAGAAAATATGTGAATATGGCGATGGATATCAATTCGACCTATACAAATGGAGATATCTGCAATCTTGTAGAAGGAAAGATGCAGGAGCTGGGGGCGGATAACATTTACCGGATTTTGCTGCGTGGACGTGCCGCTCAGAATATGGAGATCAACTTAAGCGAACTGACACGCCGCTATTGCATCAACGAAGTGATCGATAAGACAGAATGCGACTACGACATGGACGAGCTGCACGTGTCGAATCATGACAATCTGCTTGGCAGACTGATAGACGAACTGACAGACGATAAAAAAGGCGGCGATAAGGCGATTCGGGATAAGGCATTGCATTATTGTATGGAAGCCCTGCTTGGAGCAGGAGAGAAATAACGATGTATTTCAGTAAATTATTATTAAAAGATTTTGGAAAATTTCATAACCACGAGATCAATTTGAAGCCGGGTGTGAATGTTGTGTATGGCACGCGAAATGCGGGTAAGAGTACGGTCGCGGATTTTGAATATGCAACGCTGTACGGTATCGGTACATTTCCAGAGACGGAGGACGATGATCTGGCGCATCATAAGCCGATGGATGGACGCGGCTTTTCTGGAAAGGCATATGTGATAAAGGATGGAGACGAGTATCTGGTGGAGCGCAGCTTCCGCAAGCACAATATGACGACGCAGGTCTTAAATGTGAAGAATGGTCGTGTTGGCAAGCTCAAGCACAAGAACAGCTTGTATGAGTCGCTGACAGGTGTAGACAAAAAGACATATAGCGATGCACTCTATATTCGTCAGCAAAAAGATACAGAGAATGAAGCAGAAGATCTCAATACATTTGTTACCAATCTGGCAACCACCGGTTCTTCCAATCTGGATAAAAGACGGGCGCTGGCAATCCTGCGCGACCAGAAAAATGCACTGGATGTGACGGAGACGGAGCAGCAGATTGCAGAGCTGAAAGAAGAACTGAAACAATACGATGGTGACGAAGAAGCGCTGAAGGAAGTCCGTAAGAAGATTGCGGACAATGATGAGGAGTTTGCAATCGAGACGGCGAAGCGGAAACGCGAAGCCAGACGGTTAATTGATACAGAAAAAGGCACGAAGTATGAGGAAGACGATGAGTTAAACGAGCATCTGGATTCCTTACAGGAAAACAGTGTGTTTCTGGATGCCGATTTGCTGAAGGATTATAAGGCACCGAAGAAGCTGACAGATCGTTGGTGGATGATTGCCTTGACGGGATTGCTGGTCATTGGCGTAATTGCCGCACTTGTATATATCCTTCCATTTGATGATGGTGTGCGACAGCTCTTTGTTGTGTGTACAGCATTGTTTGTAGTTATGACGATCGTGGACGGCTTGCACAGAAAAGGTGCGCTGGATGGAGAAAATCAGGCACCTTCGGAGGAAGAATTCAAGAAGATCGTCTATGAACTGGAACGTAAAAATGAGGCGTATGAGGATGTCGAGATTGACATGAGTTTCGCGCGGAAATATATGGATCTCAAGGAAGATCTGCGGGCAACGGAGGCAGAGATTCTGGAGCGAAAGAAGCAGAAAGCACAGCTGGAGGATGAAATCCGTGTGTGCGAAGGCAGAAAACAGGCAATTGAACGAGAGATTTATGCGACGACGCTTGCTATCAATACGATTCAGGAGCTTTCCAGAAGCTATGTAGAAGAGTGGAATTATATTATCAATGATCACATGACGGATATTATGCAGCGCGTGACAGGTGGATTGTATGAGGACGCGAAGATTGATGAAAAGCTTCGACTGGTGATTAAGAAAAATGGCGCATTTACGGATATTACACAGATTGATGCGACGGATTTTCCATTGGTGCGGATGGCAGTGAGGGTAGGAATTGCAACACGGTTATGCAAAGAGCATATGCCAGTTGTGATCGACGGCTTGCCGCAGATGAACAATACGCAGATGCAGGGATTTTTTGCGAGTATAGAGGAGATTCCATCCGAGCAGATTTTGATTCTGACGGATGATAAACAGTTGGTGTCAAAAATAAAGGATACAAAGTCAACTTATGCTTTGACAAATCTGAGTTAGTGTGGTAGAGTATCACATGCAGCTGGGATTTCTATGCGAATAGAAAGATGGTTGTCATGCTACTGTGGCTCAGTTGGTAGAGCGATTCACTCGTAATGAATAGGTCGTCGGTTCGAATCCGATCAGTAGCTTGGAGATATGCGGGTTGACGATATGTCAGCCCGCTTTTTTCTTAGTGTAAGTTCTGCGAGCGGGAATGTATGAAATTGTATAGATTTATGCAGGATATGGATACAAAATGACGCATGCAGGTACATGATGAAGTTGGGAATGAATAAAATGAGTAAGAAAAGACAGAAAACGACAAATAAAAAAACAGAGCAGAATACGCAGAAAAAATCGGACACAAAGCCGGAAGTGAAACCGACGGATTTGAAGATGAAATCTGTAAAGAGACAGCCAAAACGAATCCGTGAAGCGCGATTTGACAAGCTGGATAATACCGCGAATCTCTTCCCGGTGATTGCCAGCCGCAAATCAAGCAATGTCTACCGGATCGCGGCAACACTGACCGAGGAGATCCAGCCGGAGAAATTGCAGCAGGCGCTCGACATGGTGCTTCCGTATTTTGACGTCATGCATGTGCGTATGAAGACTGGTGTATTCTGGTATTATTTCGAGGATAATCCGAACCTGGCGCCGCGTGTGATGCAGGAGGACATGGGACCTTGCCAGTATATCAATCCGCTGTTAAACCGAGAGTATCTGTTCCGGGTGTTATATTATGAACGAAGAATCAGCTTAGAAGTCTTTCATGCATTGACCGATGGCAATGGTGCGCTGATGTTCTTAAAAGAACTCGTGTACCAGTATCTGCGTCTGGTGCATCCGGAGATCGGCAAGGGCGACCGGATGGAATTGCATGAAGAGACGACTGTCGACCGGGAGGACAGCTATCTGAAGCATTATAAGCGTCCGGCGAAGAAGAGCTATAAGACGGAGAAGGCACTTGTGATCCGTGGGGAAATGTTCCCGCGGGAATATTTCGGAATCATGCACGGCTATCTGCATCTGCCGGATGTCAAGCGCGTGGCGAAGCAGTATGGCGTGACTGTCAATCAGTATCTGCTCGGTGTATTTGCATGGTCGGTATATAAGGGCTATATGCACAGTATCCCGCACCGGCGTCCGCTTGCGGTATGCGTGCCGGTAAATCTGCGGCCATATTATGGGTCTGCGACAACGAAGAATTTCTTCGCGGTCGTGTCGGCAATGTTCCGGGCGGAGCGGGAAGATTATACATTTGAAGAAGTGCTGGCACAGGTGGCAGAGAGCCTGAAAAGCCAGATCACGAAGGAACACCTAGAAGAGATCATGGCATACAATGTGTCAAACGAGAAGAACAAGGCATTGCGTGCAACGCCGCTCTTTATCAAGAATATTGCGATGAAGATTATCTATCAGATGTCTGCAAAGGCGAACTCCGGCTGTGTGACGAACCTTGGTCTGGTGAAGCTTGCAAGCCCGTACGACGCGTATGTGGAGTCGCTGTATGCAACCTTGTCCATGTCGAAGAATCAGAACCTGAAGGCAGCGGTTGTGTCGTATAAGGATACGCTGGTGTTCACATTCAGCTCGGCAGTGCGGGAAGTCGATGTGCAGAAGGTATTTTTCCGCAAGCTTGCAGAAGATGGAATTGATGTCTCGGTAGAGACGAATGGAGTGTATTATGAGTAAATGTAATCGCTGTAATATAAAAGTGAAGGATGACAGCCTGATCTGCCCACTTTGCAAGGGCGCGCTGTCGGAGACAGAGCATGTGCAGCCGGTCTATCCGGACATGTTCCCGAAGCAGCAGCGGATGCGTCTCGCAATCCGCATCGTGACGTTCTGCGTGGTTGTCGGTGTGGTCGTGCTTGGCATCGTAAATTATATGACCTATCATGGTGTTCGCTGGTCACTGGTAAGTCTTGCAGGAATAGCGTATCTGTACTTTACATTTACGTTTACCGCACAGCCACTTGCAGATGAACAGCAGAAAATCATATTTCAGGGAGTAATCAGTGCGGCACTTGTGCTTGCAGTCGATTTTTCTCTTGGCTATGCAGGCTGGTCCGTCAATATCGGAATTCCGGTTGTCGTGATTGCGACGAATATTACAATCTTCGTATTCATGATGGTGCGACGCCGCGACTGGCGAAGTTATATTATGCCGCAGCTTGAACTGACCCTGATTGCAGCCGTTGAGCTGTTGTTAGTCAGTCTGGAAGTTGTCACATGGAAGCTTCTGACACTGGTTGCAGTATTCACCGTACTCGTCCAGCTCTTCGGGATCTTCGTAATCGGTGGGCGAAGCACTACGCTCGAACTAAAACGCCGCTTCCGTGAGTAGTATCATTATCAAAAGAGAGGTATGTATGAAGGAGAACGACAAGACAAGTCACCGCGCAGAACTGATGCGTGATATCGTAGCCATGGTCAACCAGAACCCGGTTTTAAAGCAGGCATGGCAGAGAAAAAAGGAAAAATCTATTCAGAACACAGAATTTGAATACCCGGAGCACCTTTCCGTAGAACATATCGACATGGGATTGTTCAAGATGGAATATCTGACATGGAACGGATCAGAGAATCCATATGTGATCTTGCAGCTTCATGGCGGCGGGTATATGTCCGGTCTGCAGGGACAGTACCGGAAGATGGCGGGACTTTACGCCGAGATCAGCAGCGGCGCGGCAGTGCTTTCCGTCGATTACCGGCTGGCACCGGAGCACCCATTTCCGGCGGCATTAGAAGATGCAGTCGTTGCATACAAATGGCTGCGTGATAAAGGCTATGAATCAGAACGGATTATCGTTGCAGGCGATTCGGCGGGCGGCGGTCTGGCGATGGCACTCTGCATGGAACTGCGCACAAATGGCGAGCCGATGCCGGCGGGATTAGTTGCGATGTCGCCGTGGACGGATCTGGCAATCACGGGAGAATCGTACACGAAGAACCGGGAGATCGATCCGGTCTTTGGTGCAGATGGCGGTGGAGAGATGCTGCTGCACAGCCCGTATATCGGAGAAAATGATGCGAAGAATCCATTGATTTCGCCGATGTATGGAAGCTTTACCGGATTTCCGCCGATGCTGATTCAGGTCGGGACGCACGAGATGCTGTATGATGATGCGGTATCGGTTGCAAAGAAGGCGAAGGAACAGGGCGTACCGGTACGCTTTACGGTATACGAAGGCATGTTCCATGTATTTCAGATGGGACTCGACCTGATTCCGGAGAGCCGCGAGGCATGGGAAGAGGTCGCGGAATATCTGCGGATCATCTACCGGATTCATCGGGAGCCGGAGGGAACGGTCGTGAAAAAGGTAAAAACGAGACGCAAAGAGACGGAAGACCGGGCGCGGCTGAATCTGTTGGCATTTTTAAAACGGGAGCTTAAAAAGTGAAGATTACGTTAGTGACAGTAGGAAAAATTAAGGAAAAATATCTGGAGGCGGCGATCGCGGAGTACAGCAAGCGGCTGGGGCGTTACTGCCGTCTGGAGATCGTGCAGGTGGCGGATGAAAAAACGCCGGACAACGCGAGTGAAA
>ERZ857785.3757-NODE-3757-length-10727-cov-13.465142_pt1 | contig 10727 bp, 7 predicted proteins | sample MGYA00519763_ERZ857785 | MGnify/ENA primary metagenome ERZ857785 (study PRJEB31778, sample SAMEA3449365) | human gut metagenome | biome: human gut; feature: human-associated habitat; material: faeces | place: United Kingdom | collected 2010/2012 ... | reverse complement strand
GAGCGAAGGTAAGGATCCTTATCGTAAAGTTGTTGTTATGCTTAAAAAATAAGATATAGGGCTGCCTTAATTTAGGCAGCCCTTTTTTGAGGTATATTATATGAAATCAAATACGATTGCAGCAATTGCCACTCCAATGACTAACAGTGGGATTGGAATTATCAGGATCAGTGGAGATGAGGCACTTGATATTATTGAAAAAGTATTTAAACCGAAGAAAAAAGATAAGAAGATCAAAGATGTAAAGACATATACGGCACATTATGGACATGTCTATGATGGAAGCACATTGCTAGATGAATGTATTGTATTAGTTATGAAAGGACCTCATTCTTATACAGCAGAAGATGTTGTTGAGATTAACTGCCACGGTGGTGTGGTTGTTATGAAGAAGGTTTTGGAAGCAGTATTTAAGGCAGGAGCAACGCCAGCTGAGCCGGGAGAATTTACAAAGAGAGCATTTTTGAATGGAAGGATCGATCTTTCTGAGGCTGAAGCAGTTATGGATCTAATTCAGTCAAAGAATGAATTTGCAATGAGTACATCTTTAAAGCAGTTAGAGGGTGCGTTAGGAAAGAAGATCACAGAGATTCGAAAACAGATCATTCACAGTGTGGCGTTTATTGAATCTGCATTAGATGATCCGGAACATTACAGTGTGGACGGATTTTCAGATGAATTGAAAGATCAAGTCGAAGTGATCATAAATCAGTTAAATGAGTTTTTGGAGAATGCTGATAATGGAAGAATTCTGAAAGAGGGAATTCAGACAGTTATCGTTGGGAAACCGAATGCTGGAAAATCATCTGTGTTAAATGTATTACTTGGAGAAGAACGAGCAATCGTCACAGATATTGCAGGAACAACAAGAGATACGTTAGAAGAATCTATTCAGATTAAAGGGATTCCGTTGAATATCATTGACACAGCAGGAATCAGAGATACGAATGATCTCATTGAGAAGATCGGTGTGGATAAAGCAAAAGATTTGTTGACAAAAGCGGATCTTGTATTATATGTTGTGGATACTTCAGATCCATTAACAAAAGATGATGAAGAGATTATGGAGCTGATTGAAGATAAGCAGACGATCGTATTATTAAACAAAGCAGATCTTGATCAGGTGGTGAAGGTATCGGATCTCAAAGAAAAAGGATTTGAGCAGATTGTGCAGATTTCAGCCAAAGAGCAGACTGGAATTGAAGAATTGTATCAGCTGATCCAGGATATTTTCTTTGAAGGACATGTATCCTTTAATGATGAGATTTATTTGACGAACATGAGACATAAAACAGAAGTAAGTGAAGCTTTAAAGAGTCTTGCTATGGTGTTGCAGAGTATTGAAGATGGAATGCCGGAAGACTTCTTCTCCATTGATCTTTTGGATGCATATGAGCATTTAGGATTTATCACAGGAGAATCTGTGGGAGAAGATCTGGTAAATGAGATTTTTGCAGAATTTTGTATGGGTAAATAAAGATGAATAATTTAGAAGAAAAATATGATATTATTGTTGTAGGTGCAGGTCATGCCGGATGCGAAGCTGCACTTGCAGCAGCCAGAATGGGATTTGAAACGATTTGTTTTACAGTAAGCATGGATAGTGTTGCATTGATGCCATGTAATCCTAATATTGGAGGAAGTTCCAAAGGACATCTGGTAAAAGAAATTGATGCATTGGGCGGTGAGATGGGTAAAAATATTGATAAGACTTATCTACAGTCTAAGATGTTGAATAAATCGAAAGGGCCGGCAGTGCATTCTTTAAGAGCACAGGCAGATAAGAAGATGTATTCTATTTCCATGACTCAGGTGATGGGAAATACACCAAATCTTACACTTCGTCAGGGTGAAGTTACAGAGATTCTTGTTGAAGATGGGAAGATCAAAGGTGTTAAGACATATTCAGGAGCTGTTTACTATGCAAAAGCTGTTGTCTTAACGACAGGAACATATTTAAAGGCGCGCTGTATTTATGGAGAAGTCAGCAATCATACAGGACCAAATGGACTTCAGGCAGCAAATTACCTGACAGATTCCCTGAAGAGTCATGGAATCTCCATGAGACGATTTAAGACAGGGACACCAGCCAGAATTGATAAGAATACGATTGATTTTTCTAAGATGGCAGAACAGTTTGGAGACGAGAGAATTGTTCCATTCAGTTTTACAAATAAGGAAGAAGATATTAAGAGAGATCAGATTTCCTGTTGGTTAACTTATACGACGGAAGAAACACATGAGATCATTAAAGAAAATATTCACAGATCACCGTTATTTTCTGGTGCAATTGAAGGAACAGGACCTAGATACTGCCCATCGATTGAAGATAAGATCGTGAAATTCCCAGATAAGAATAGACATCAGGTATTTATTGAGCCAGAGGGCGAGTACACGAATGAGATGTATGTTGGTGGTATGTCAAGCTCGTTGCCGGAAGATGTACAGTATAAGATGTATCACAGTGTGCCAGGATTAGAGAATGCTAAGATTGTGAGAAATGCTTATGCAATTGAATATGATTGTATTGATGCGACACAGCTAAAAGCTTCATTGGAATTTAAAGAGATTGACGGGCTATTTTCTGGTGGGCAGTTTAATGGAAGTTCAGGATATGAAGAGGCAGCAGCACAAGGTCTGATGGCAGGTATCAATGCTGCACGCAAACTGCAAGAAAAAGATCCAATTATTTTAGATCGTTCACAGGCTTATATTGGAGTTTTGATCGACGATCTGGTAACAAAAGAAACACAGGAACCATATCGTATGATGACATCAAGAGCAGAATATCGATTGTTGCTTCGTCAGGATAATGCCGATCTTCGTCTGACCAAGATCGGATATGAAGCAGGACTGATCAGTCAGGAAAGATATGATAAATTATTAGTAAAAGAACAGCAGATCGAAGATGAGATGAAACGACTAGAGGATATTAATGTGGGTGCGTCTAAAAATGTGCAGTCATTACTTGAAGAGCTTGGAAGTACAACATTAAAATCATCTGCTAAAATGACAGAACTGATCCGTCGACCGGAGCTTACTTATATGGATTTGGCACCAATCGATCCAGAGAGACCAGAGTATGATCTGGATGTTCAGGAACAGGTAAATATTAATATTAAATATGAAGGATATATCAAACGCCAGCTGTCACAGGTAAAACAGTTTAAGAAGATGGAAAAGAAGAGAATTCCGGAAGATATTGATTACGAAGATGTTGGAAGCTTACGAATTGAAGCGAAACAAAAGTTATCAAAGATCCGCCCATCTTCCATCGGACAGGCATCTAGAATTTCAGGAGTATCACCAGCGGATATTTCTGTATTACTGATTTATCTGGAACAGATGCACCACAGGAGATAATAGATGGAGAGATTAAGAGAAAAAGCAGCTGCATTTGGAATTAAATTGAGCGATCATCAGTTAGAGCAGTTTGAAACATACTATGAGATGCTTGTTGAGAAGAATAAAGTGATGAATTTGACAGCAATCACAGAGAAGAATGAAGTGATCGATAAACACTTTGCTGATAGTCTTGCATTGATCAAGAGTGGAGTTTCTTTAACTGGTCAGAAAATTCTTGATATTGGAACAGGTGCGGGATTTCCAGGAATTCCATTAAAGATCGCATTTCCAGAATTAGAGATCGTGTTACTGGATTCTTTAAATAAGCGTATTAAATTCTTAAATGAAGTGATAGAAGCACTTGGACTTGAAAAGATTACAGCAATTCATGGAAGAGCGGAAGATTTTGCAAAACAAAAGGAATATAGAGAACAATTTGATTATGTTGTTTCAAGGGCTGTTGCCAATCTGACAGTTTTATCAGAATATTGTCTTCCTTATGTAAAAGAGGATGGATATTTTCTGCCATATAAATCAGGAGATATTAAAGAGGAAGCAGCAAATTCAAAGAAAGCAGTGAAAATTTTAGGCGGCAGCATTGAGGATATTATTTCTTTTGAGATTCCGGATACGGATATGGCGAGAACGATCTTAAAGATTCATAAGACAAAAGCAACACCAAAACGTTTTCCGAGAAAAGCAGGATTGCCGACAAAAGAACCGATTTGCTAGAAGTTTATACTTTCATTTCTTTTCCTTATCGTTTATGATAAAAAGAAAGTGGGAAAATTATGGAAAAAAACAAAGATAAAAGTCACCTGATCGATCAGTTATATGACTATTTGGAAGAACAGATTCAGGAATTGAAAACTGATCGAAATCAACTGAATCATAAGATGCAGGATATGATTCAGGAGAAGAATGAAAAAGAAGGTGCGATCAATAATCAGCAGAAGATTTATCAGATCCGAAAGGTATTTTCTCCGCTTCCACTGGAGATTGAGGAGGAGAAGCAGCCTGTTTCTGAGGATATGATTCAGATTGAGAAAGAGATTCATGAATTTCAGATGATCCTGCGTGAAAAAGAAGAAAAGATAACAAAATTACATGATTACCAGAAGGGACTGGAAGAGACTTGCCTTTTTGCAGAAGAATTTGTGGAAAGGGAAGATCAGAAAATATTGTTTGTTCCAGCATTTGAACAGTTGATGGGATATGTTAAGAAACTTTATCCAACACAACGTATCAATTATCAGGATTCATCAGAGAGCTCAAAAGTATGCATGACATTTTCATTTTTAAAAGGTTTTCAGGCAGTGTTGGAGAGTCTTTTAAATGAGATAGGTGTTTTTGTTCTTAATTTTGAAATGAATATTGATGAGTATAAAATATTAATTAATATTGAAGCGAAACCAAAAGTTATAAAAAATGCAAAAGATTTCTATGAGAAGCGTTCTGTTTTAGAAAATAAACTAACAAAAGAATTTTCTATTGAACGATGGAAAACAAATGCAGTGGTGATCCAGACTATGATAGAGATGTAGAAAGGGAAGATTATGAGAAATAAAGTTATTGATCTACTAGATCAAACAATTGAAGAATTAGATAAAGAAAAAATTGATGGGATTCTTGAAATACCACCAAAAGATGATATGGGAGATTTTGCATTTCCATGTTTTCAGTTAGCAAAAGTATTTCGTAAAGCTCCGAATATGATCGCAACAGAGATTGCAGAAAAGATTCCTGCAAGTGAAGATGTATCAAAAGTAGAAGCAATGGGACCATATGTAAACTTCTTCTTGAATAAAGAGAATTATGTAAAAGAAGTACTGGCAAAGGTAAACGGTACTTATGGTGCACAGGAAATTGGAAAAGGAAAAACAGTATGTATCGATTATTCTTCTCCAAACATTGCAAAAAACTTCCACGTTGGACATTTAAGAACAACGATTATTGGAAACTCTTTATATCATATTTTTGATAAGCTTGGATATAAGGTAGAAAGAATTAATCACTTAGGTGATTGGGGAACACAGTTTGGTAAACTGATCGTTGCATATAAAAAATGGGGCAGTAAAGAAGCTGTAGAAGAAAAAGGTATTCCAGAGTTATTAAGAATCTACGTAAAATTCCATGAGGAAGCAGAGAAAGATGATACATTAAATGATCAGGCACGTGAATGGTTTGCGAAGATGGAACAAGGAGATGAAGAAGCTTTATCTATCTGGGAATGGTTCAAAGATATCAGTATGGTAGAATATAAGAGAATTTATAAGATGCTGAATATGGATTTTGATCATTATACAGGAGAAAGTTTCTATCGTGATAAGACAGCAGCAGTTGTAGAAGAATTAAAAGAAAAGAATCTGCTAAAAGAAAGTGAAGGAGCAATGATCGTTGATCTTGATGAATATGATATGGCTCCTTGTCTGGTTATGAAGAAAGACGGAAGCAGTATTTATGCAACTCGTGATCTTGCTGCTATTTTCTATCGTAAGAAAGAATATAACTTTGATAAATGTATTTATGTTACAGGATTAGAGCAGAAATTACATTTTGCTCAAGTATTTAAAGTTGTTGAGTTAATGGGATATGAATGGGCTAAAGAAAACTTAATTCATGTACCTTATGGATTAGTAAGTTTAGAAGGTGGAAAACTTTCTACAAGAAGTGGTAACATCGTATATGCAGAAGATATCTTAAAAGAATCAGTATCTAAGATCAGAGAAATTATTGCAGAGAAGAATCCAGATCTGAAGGATAAAGAGGATGTTGCACAGAAAGTTGGAATCGGAGCAATTATCTTTAATGACCTATATAATCAGAGAATTAAAGATGTAACATTTACATGGGAGAAGATACACAGCTTTGATGGGGAAACAGGTCCTTATGTTCAGTACACATATGCACGTGCGGCAAGTGTATTAAGAAAAACAGGAATCACAGAAGTTGGAGAGATCGATCCATCTTTAGTAACAGATGAAACATCTGTTGCATTATTAAAAGAGATTGAAAGATTCCCTGAAGTGATCAAGGTGGCAGCAGATAGATTAGAACCATCTGTGATTTCAAGATATGTAATGGGAGTAGCTCAAAGTTTTAACCGTTTCTATCATGAAAACCAGTGTAATGTGGAAGATCAGAAGTTAAAAGAAGCGAGAGTTAAGATTGTGATCTTAGCAAAACAAGTAATTAAAGATGGTTTGGATCTGTTAGGAATTCAATGTCCTGAACAAATGTAATAAAATCAAATTTGAGTAAATAAATAGCAGATGATAAGATTTTAAAAAATATGTGGAATTATGGAGTGTTCTTATTTGTGAAGACACTCCATTTTTCTTCTTGAAAAATAGTAGTATGCATTGATTATTTAATAAATGTTTCACGTGAAACATTTAATATAAAAACGAAAAGAATCGTAATAGTTATAAAAGCGAAATTGCACAAAAATTAATAAATGTTTCACGTGAAACATGTAGCAATGAAAAATAATTAGTGTTATAATATTGTTCAAAAGGAGAAAAAAATGGGAAGAATTATTGCAATTGCCAACCAGAAAGGTGGAGTTGGAAAGACAACGACAGCGGTAAATCTTTCGGCAGCATTAGCTGCAAGAGGAAAAAAGACTTTACTCGTTGATATGGACCCACAGGGGAATACCACCAGTGGCTTGGGATTAGAAAAAAACGAGCTGGATAAGACAACTTATGAGGTGATTACAGGAGAAGAGAAGATACAGAATTGTATCGTTAAAGACTTGTTTGATAATTTATCCTTACTTCCAGCAAATCGAAATCTGGCCGGAGCCGAGATCGAATTGATGACCGTTGATAAGATGCAGTTCATCATGAAACATAATCTTGAGAAAGTAAAGAAACAATATGATTTCATAATTATTGACTGTCCGCCAGCATTGGGAATGCTAACGGTTAATGCGATGACAGCAGCGAATACAGTGATCGTTCCAATTCAATGTGAATTTTATGCATTAGATGGATTAACTCAGTTGATCTATACGATTGAATTGATTCAGAAGAGTTTGAATCCAGATCTTACAATAGAGGGTGTTGTATTTACAATGTATGATGCCAGAACAAATCTGTCATTGCAGGTTGTTGAGAATGTAAAATCATATTTGAATCAGAATATTTACAAAACGATCATCCCAAGAAATGTACGTCTGGCAGAAGCACCAAGTCATGGACTTCCAATCAATTTGTATGACCCTCGTTCTTCAGGAGCAGAAAGTTACGACCTTCTGGCAGAAGAAGTTATTGAAAATGGAGGTGAAAATTAATGTCAGCAAAAAAAATGGGACTTGGAAGAGGTTTAAATACGCTGATTCCAAAAGCACCAATCGTTGACGAAGAAGACGTTGAGCAGGTAAAGAAAAAAGTTTCGAGATCGTCGAAAACAAAGAAAAAAGAAGAAACGAAAAAGGAACTTACTTTGCCAATCGATAAGATTGAGCCGAATCCAGATCAACCAAGAAATCAGTTTGATGAGGATACGTTGCAGGAACTTGCAGATTCTATTAAACAGTATGGAATGTTACAGCCAATCCTCGTTACTCCAAAGGATGATTTCTATGAGATCATTGCAGGGGAGAGAAGATGGAGAGCTGCAAAACAGGCAGGATTGAATGAAGTTCCAGTTATGATCAGAAAATACAATGAAAATGAAATTGTAGAAATTGCACTGATTGAAAACATTCAAAGAGATAACTTAAATCCAATCGAAGAAGCAATAGCTTATAAGCGATTGATGGAAGAGTTTGAATTAAAACAGGATGAAGTTGCGACGAAAGTAAGTAAGAGTCGTGCATCAATTACCAACTCATTAAGACTTTTAAAACTAGATCCAAGAGTACAGAAGATGCTAGAGGAAGAGATGATCAGCACAGGACATGCAAGAGCTTTATTAGCAATCTCAAATAAGGATAAACAATATGAAATTGCTCAGAAAGTTTTTGATGAAAAATTAAGTGTTAGAGACATTGAAAAGCTGGTAAAAGATCTGAAGAAAATCAAAAAAAATAAAAAAGAAGAAAAAGATGTTCATGATTTCCTTTACACTGAATTAGAAGAATCTATGAAACAGATTCTAGGAAGTAAAGTCAGTATCAAAAATAAAAAGAATAATAAAGGAAAAATAGAAATTGAGTATTATTCACGCGATGAGTTAGAACGTATCGTGGATATGATCAGATCAATTTAGGAGGAACATAAGATGACAGATTTTTTTAACAGCGTAGGCATGGAATATGTAGTGATTGGTCTTGCAGCAGCATTACTTTTAGCACTGATTCTTGTGATCGTTGCTTTAGTAAAAGTTGGGAAATTAAGAAAACGATACGAAAAGTTTTTATCTGGGAAAGATGGAAAATCGTTAGAGGAAAGTATCGTTAAAAGATTTGATAAATTAAATGAGATCATTGTGGAACAAGACTTTCTTGAACAGGAAATACAGAGAATTGACGAAGAGCATAAGAGTAGTTTTTCTAAGATGGAAGTCTATAAATATAATGCATTTTCTGATATGGGTGGAGAAACAAGCTTTGTAATCGCATTACTTGACCATAATAATAATGGAACACTTTTAAATGGAATGAGCAGTCAGAATGCAACTTATGTCTATGCAAAAGAAATTAGAAATGGTGCTTCAAAAGTAGCATTATCAAATGAGGAAAAATTGACATTAGAAAAATGTATCAATAAATAATTGGAGGAAAAAATGTTAGATATTAAATTTTTAAGAGAAAATCCAGATGTAGTAAAACAGAACATCAAAAACAAATTCCAGGATCGTAAATTACCGTTAGTTGATGAGGTCATTGAACTGGATAAAGAAAACCGTGAGATCAAACAGGAAGTTCAGGCACTTCGTGCGGATCGTAATAAATTATCCAAACAGATCGGTGCACTGATGGGACAGGGTAAAAAAGAAGAAGCAGAAGAAGTAAAAAAACAGGTTACAGCATCTGCTGATCGTATTGAAGAATTAAGTGAAAGAGAAAAAGTTGTTGAAGAAAAGATCAAAGAGATCATGATGACAATTCCAAATATCATTGATCCATCTGTACCAATCGGAAAAGATGACAGTGAAAACGTAGAACTTGAAAGATTTGGTGAGCCAGTTGTTCCTGATTTTGAAGTTCCATATCATACAGATATCATGGAAAGATTTGATGGAATCGATTTAGACAGCGCAAGAAAGGTAGCTGGTAATGGATTCTATTATTTAATGGGAGATATTGCGAGACTTCATTCTGCAGTAATTTCTTATGCAAGAGACTTCATGATTGACAGAGGATTTACTTACTGTGTACCTCCTTTCATGATTCGTAGTAACGTAGTTACAGGTGTTATGAGTTTTGCAGAGATGGATGCAATGATGTACAAAATCGAAGGTGAAGATTTATACTTAATCGGAACCAGTGAGCATTCCATGATTGGTAAATTCATCGACACTGTTTTACCATCTGATACACTGCCAAGAACATTAACATCTTATTCTCCATGTTTCCGTAAAGAAAAAGGTGCACACGGAATCGAAGAACGTGGTGTATATCGTATCCATCAGTTCGAAAAGCAGGAAATGATCGTTGTCTGCAAACCAGAAGAGAGCCCGATGTGGTTTGATAAACTGTGGCAGAACACCGTAGATCTGTTCCGCTCCCTGGATATTCCGGTACGTACTCTGGAATGCTGCTCTGGTGACCTGGCAGACCTTAAAGTTAAATCTCTGGACGTAGAAGCATGGTCCCCAAGACAGAAGAAATACTTTGAAGTAGGAAGCTGCTCCAACCTGGGAGATGCGCAGGCACGTCGTCTGAGAATTCGTGTAAATGGTAAGGATGGTAAGAAATATCTTGCGCATACATTAAATAACACTGTAGTAGCACCTCCGAGAATGCTGATTGCATTTTTGGAAAACAACCTGAATGCAGACGGATCTGTTTGTATTCCGGAAGCTCTGCAGCCATACATGGGCGGCATGAAGAGAATTGAGAAAAAGACCCGCGCATAAGGGCATGGAGGTGTACTTTTGCACAGCTTTTTAAAAGCAGTCGGTTTTTCTAAAGTGACCAAACGGGAAGAAATGAAAGAAATCATTCTGGATGTTATCAAAAATTACGATGAAAAAAACGTAGTGGAAGATCATCCAGATGGTGTCTTTGCTCAGTTTTCCCGGTTTTATGGAAATGACTGCGGTATTACTGTATGTGGTCAGTATGATGATGACAACAGATTTCATGTGGAATATTATTATCCTTTTTTCAGAGGAACTGGAATTACAACTCAGGAACAGGTAACAGTAGAAAGGCATGCGGATAAGGATGCCTTTTCTGCAGCCTGTGATGATCTGAGAATAGGAATCAC
>ERZ857785.3744-NODE-3744-length-10795-cov-2.622067_pt1 | contig 10795 bp, 10 predicted proteins | sample MGYA00519763_ERZ857785 | MGnify/ENA primary metagenome ERZ857785 (study PRJEB31778, sample SAMEA3449365) | human gut metagenome | biome: human gut; feature: human-associated habitat; material: faeces | place: United Kingdom | collected 2010/2012 ... | reverse complement strand
TATCTTAAATATTGTTCATAATCCAACATTAACTGAAAATGATTGCTCTCAGGTATAGCTAATGTGCGTATTGGAAAATATGCATATTGGTTATCATCATAATGAATCATTATGTAATATATGTAATCCGGGCTACTTAAATCAGAAAATGTAAATGTCCCAACTCCCTTCTGTGGATGCTTATATAAACGTACAGCACCTGTATTAGAACTCACATCACCAATTTCTATATCATTATATGTTGAATCACTGGGGAAATTCACAGTAACTGTAACTGAATTCCATGAAACGCTTCTTATCTGATACTGCAAGCCCTCTGAAGCCTTACAATTATTACTACTTATATTTATTCCAAATATCATACACAAAAATAACACAATACCATATTGTAATATTTTTTTCATAAAACTCCCCCCCTTATATTCTATTTCTTTATAAAAAAGATATCAATTTTACCGTTTGTTGTCAATATTTTTTAGTTCATTATTTTTATTAATTTCAAAATTCTCTGCTCCATTATTGAAATACAAAAAGAATCCTCAAAAATCAACAAGTCAAAGGATTTTTTTGTATATTATCAAGGGGACCATCGTTCAATCATCAAATTAGATAATTGAACGATGGTCCCCTTAATAATATACAAACACAATATTAAGCTTCTTCTGCAGTAGAAAGAATCTCTTTCTTATTATATGAACCACATTTCTTACATACTCTATGCGGCATCATAAGTTCTCCACACTTACTGCATCTGACAAGATTAGGTGCTGTCATCTTCCAGTTAGCACGTCTCTTATCTCTTCTTGCCTTTGATGATTTATTCTTAGGACAAATTGACATTCCGTTACACCTCCCGTAAAACTATTGCGAAATTATACAATTAACTTCACTCACACTTGACCTATTATACTGGCAAAAAATACATTTGTCAACAATTATTTTTATACTAATGCAACTGTTTCTCTTGCTATAGCAAGCTCTTCATTGGTAGGGATTATATATACCTTAACTTTTGAATCCGCAGTTGAAATCATAACTTCCTCTGAACGCTTTTTATTATTTTCTTCATCTATATGTATGCCCATATATTCAAAATAGCTTATAATCTGCTTTCTTACAACATGGTCATTCTCACCCAGTCCGGCTGTAAATATAATTGCGTCTACTCCGTTCATAGCTGCTATGTAACCGCCGATGTACTTAGCTGCATTATAGCAGAATACTTCAACTGCCTGTCTTGCAAGCTCGTTTCCTTCATTAGAAGCTTTATCAAGGTCGCGGAAATCACTTGATACATTTCCTGAAAGACCATATACGCCTGATTTCTTATTAAGAACGTTCATAACCTCGTCTATAGTCATATTTTCCTTATTCATAAGGAATTCAATAATTGCAGGGTCAATGCTTCCGCTTCTCGTACCCATGATAAGTCCTTCAAGAGGTGTAAGTCCCATAGTTGTATCAATAGACTGTCCGTTCTTAACAGCAGTTATACTTGCTCCGCCCCCAAGGTGGCATACTATAATCTTACTATTCTCAGGGTCAAGTCCGCATACTTCACATGCTCTCTTTGATACAAAGCTGTGGCTTGTTCCATGAAAACCATATCTTCTAATCTTATAATCATTATAGTAATCTATAGGAAGTCCGTAAAGATATGCTTTTTTAGGCATTGTCTGATGAAATGCAGTATCAAATACACCAACATTAGGAACATTAGGCATTATTGCCTGACATGCTCTGATACCGATAATATTAGCAGGATTATGAAGCGGTGCGAGGTCGTTACATTCTTCAATAGCGGCAAGAACATCATCATTTATAAGAACAGATGATGCAAACTTCTCCCCTCCGTGTACTATTCTGTGTCCTACAGCTTCAATTTCGTCAAGACTTTCTACAACGCCATATTCTTTGTCAGCAAGAGCCTCAAGGACGATTCTTACAGCAACCTCATGGTCAGGCATGGCTTTGTCGGAAACCATCTTCTCGCCGCCCTGCGGCTTATAATTAAATACTCCGTCTATACCTATACGCTCACATATACCTGAAGCAAGCGCCTGCTCAGTATCAGAATCTATAAGCTGGTATTTCAGAGATGAACTACCACAGTTAATAACTAAAACTTTCATAATGTAACCTCCTGAAATTAAAATCGATTTTTTAAATTATACGACTATTGACCTTAAAAATCAATACTGATACAATCATGTAAACAGGAGGACGCATATGACAGTAACAGGTATAATTTGTGAATATAATCCGTTCCATAACGGACATGTATATCATATTAAAGAAACAAGACATATATGTAACTCAGATTATATAATCGGCGTTATGAGCGGAGATTATGTCCAGCGCGGAGAAGCTGCGGTTACTGACAAATATACGCGCACCAGAATGGCTCTTATATCAGGCTGTGATATAATTCTTGAGCTTCCTGTAAGATATGCAACATCAAGCGCTGAAGGATTTGCTTATGCTGCTGTTAATACCCTTATTTCCACATGCATTACTGATAACTTCTGTTTCGGAACTGAAGACGGAAGTCTTAAAAAGCTCCAGCCTGTAACCGACATATTATATAATGAACCCAAGGTATATTCAGACAAATTAAAATCAGAATTAAAAACCGGGCTTTCATTCCCCGCTGCGCGTATGAAAGCATTACAAGCCTGTACCGGTATAGATGATATCAATTACAGTCCTAATAATATACTTGCCATTGAATACCTCAAAGCATGTAAGAATACCAAGCTTAAGCCATATACCATAAAAAGAACTGACGGAGGCTATAATGCAGATGATATATCTGTGCACCCTGACAATATATGCAGCGCCGGTGCAATAAGAAAGCTGCTTTATACCAATGATAAAGAAAGTCTTATTAACTATATGCCTTTCGACACGCTTAAGCTTCTTAATAATACTGTTATAACAAATGATTTTTCCGATATACTTTACTCACAGCTTATATACAACAGGGGCAATCTTTATGACTTTTTGGATGTAAGCGATGATATGTCGTCAAGAATCAGCAATAATATTAACAGTTACAAAAACTTTACAGACTTCTGTGAGCTTATAAAAACAAAACAGCTGACATATACAAGAGTATCCCGTGCTCTCCTTCATATATGCCTCGGAATTAAACAATATAACAAAAAAAACTATGATATACCGTATATACGTCTGCTTGGTTTCAGAAAAGATGCTTCGCATCTTATAAAGAAGCTTTGCGATAACGCAGCTGTTCCGGTATTAAAAAATGCCCGTGACATACACTCTCTTACCGCTCCATTTGCAAAAGAAATGATTAATGAAGATATACGGTGTTCTGAACTCTACCGCTATATTCAAGGAATAACTGATTATAATGAATATACACATGGTCTTGTAATCGTATAACGCGCATATGATTTAATGAGCCTTGCGACGTCCTGCGCTTGCGCAAAGGACGACATAAGGCGAAAACCACATCGCGACGAAGGCGAGATGATTTAATATGAGCAAACGAACATATTTAATACTTTGTACTGCTATAATAATATCCCTTATAACACTTATAAGCATGCCTGAAATATGTGTATCAGGAGCCAGATACGGTCTGATTCTGTGGTTTGATTCCATAATTCCGACATTATTTCCTTTTTTTGTTATAACAAGACTTATAATAGAACTAAATCTCTGTCCAAAACGCCTGCTCCCTTACTATCCTGTTTTAATCGGACTTTTATCAGGCTATCCTAACGGCGCACTTACAATAGGCGAACTCGTAAAACGTGGACAGATTTCAGTACATAAAGGCCAATACCTTCTTGTAATCTGCAATAATGCAAGTCCCGTCTTTCTGATAAGCTTCATAGGATTCATATGCCTTAATAATGTCTGGGGAAAATATGTAATTTGGCTCTGTGTAATCGCAGCATCATTTATTACATACATGCTTATATATAAAAAAGACGGTGAAATAAACATAAAAAATACAAAAGAACCTGCAGAAATTCCTGCAGGTTCCGTATCGCTTCATTGTATATTTGAACAAATAATCATGAAAAGCTTTGAAGTTCTTGTTATGGTAGGTGCATATATAATATTATTCTCAATAATTGCACATATAATTATGACGTTAAATATACCTGAAATATGTACTATAATTACAGCCGGAATACTTGAAATAACAACCGGAATGAATCTTCTTTCAGACGCTTCGCTTTCTGATATGTATAAATATATCATAGCAGCCGGAATATGCGGATTCGGCGGAATGTCTGCAATACTCCAAAGCAAAGGAGTAATATGCTCTTGTGGGCTGTCAATCACCAGATATATACTGCATAAAATTATATGTACTGTAATTAGCTGTATATTATGTTATATATATATTATGATTCGAGTTCATCTATAAGCTTATTAATATCATCTACCGGAGGATTGTCAAGCTCAATTCCAAGTTCTTCCCTCATGCTCTGAGGCATGTCCTTTGCAAGGTCCTTCTTATTAGCGGTAATTACATCCAAATCTTCTTTAAGCGCTTCAAATACAAGGTCATATCTTGCTTTTGTATTCTTGTAAGCATTCTGTATAATACTCTCCGCATTAGAAAGCAAATCGTTAGTATACTGTATTGCGCCGACTCTTATCTGCATAGCTTCTTCATTAGCTCTTGATACAATAATATTAGCTTCATTATTAGCCGCTGCAATTATCTCCTCAGCACGCTCGTTAGCCTGATGAACCATAACGCTCTCATCTACTATCGCTGCCGCATGATTATTAGCCTGCTCAATGATAATATCAGCATTATTCTGTGCATCAGCAATAATCTTATCTCTGTTGGCTATAATTTTCTGATACTTTTTAATCTCTTCAGGAGTTCTCATTTTAAGCTCATCGAGCATATCATAAAGTTCATCTTTATGGAGTGTAACCTTGTTCTGGTTGGTAAATGGTGACTTACTGCTCTCAACAAACTCAAAAATGTCATCAATTAACTGTTCAATTTTACTTTCTGCCATTATTATGCACCTTCCTTATTATATTTTATCGTACTTTAGAAAAACATGCTTGTTCGTTTTATATTCTTTAACTCTTACTACACTAAAACCGTTCATATTAAATGCCTGTTCATCCGTCCTTAACGACGTTTCGATTATAATTATGGAATCGCTGTCAATAATACCTGAACCACCTAAAGCCTCAAGCACAGGACACTCCATATCATGTTCATACGGCGGGTCCATAAACACTATATCAAAATATTTGCCGCGTTTGGAAAGATTGCGTATAGCGCCGACAACATCCATAGGAAGAATTCCTGCATCCTCTTCAAGTCTTGTATGCTTTAAATTGTCTTCTATACATTTTAACGCATCCTTACTGTTATCGACGAATACAGCTTCTTTTGCACCTCTGCTTAACGCTTCAATACCAATACCGCCGCTGCCGGCAAACAAATCAAGAAACAAGGAATCATATATATCACTCTGAAGAATATTAAATAAAGTCTCTTTAATTCTGTCAGTTGTTGGCCTGATATCTCTTCCTTCGCAGGTTCTTAAAGTCATTCGTCTTGCTTTTCCGGCAATAACTCTCATTTAAGGCACTCCTTTTCAGACATACTACTTGATTAGTATATCGTTTTTGATAATAAATATCAAGGGGTATTATTTAATTCTGTACGCCATGATGAACGGCTGTTGTACTGTCCGTTATAGCACGAAATTCATATCCATGTGACTTTCCGTATTTGATTATTCTGTCAAGCGCTCCTATTGTTTTATAATTTCCTGAAAAATCATGCATAAGCACAACATTTTCTCTGTTCTTTCTGAGCCCTGATATTACACTTCTGTATACCTGCCCGCTGTTTGTTGCGCCTCCTGCATCAGAAGAACTTACATTCCAGTCAAAATACGAGAATCCGGCTTTATCAACTTTTTTAACAAGCTTTGTCATAATTCCTCTTGAATACGACCTGCTTACAAGATTAGAGCTTCCTCCCGGAAATCTTGTAATCCACACCTTATATCCCAGCGTTTTATAAAGCTTATTCTGCTGATTATACAGATTATCCATATAAGCTTTCTCGGAACGGTATATTTTTCCATAATCATGTGAATAACCGTGAATTGCTACTGTATGTCCTTCTTTTTTCTCTCTTTTAATCAGTTTTTCACCGTCAGCATTATAATTTACAGTAAAGAATGTTGCTTTAACATTATTCTTTTTCAGAATATTCAGTATCTTAGGAGTAGATGTAAGTGAAGGACCATCATCAAACGTAAGATAAATTATACTCTTTTTAGCTTTATCAACGGTAACACATACGTTGTATACTGCATCCTCTGTAACAGCGCTTATCGTAGCTTTTCCTTTTTTTATTCCTGTTACCATGCCTTTTTTAACAACAGCAACTTTTTTGTTATCAGACCTCCACCTGACTTTACCTTTTGCATCTAAAAGATGAAGTCTTAACACCTCGCCTTTGTATATAGTGCATGATGAATATGAAAGACCTGTATATGAAACCTTTACTCTGCATGATACATTCTTTCCGCCTGATTCGGCTGTAATTACGGTCTTTCCTTTTTTAAGAGCATGCACAAGACCTTCTTTGGTAACTGTAGCAACATTTTCATTAGAACTTGTATATGTAACTGAATCACAGGCTTCATTAAGCTTAAGATTATATTCCTGTCCAATACCCAGCTTAATACTTGTCGTATCCAAAGAAAGCGCGCCCTGTGTAACAGGTTCTGATACATACGCAGGCTCCGCAGACGGCGGCGCTCCCGTCACGTCCGGCACAACCTCGCTTGCGTTGCATATTCCCGGAATAAATACCGTAATAAATATGGCAAATAAAACCATCTTTATATATTTCATACACATCATCCCTTATTCTGGTCGTCAATAAGATTAGTGCTGTGATATATCTCCCGAAGCTTAGGCTTTTCAATCTTACCGGTAGGATTACGCGGTATATCAGCAAATATAATCTTACGTGGGCGTTTGTATCTTGGAAGCTCCTTACAGAACTCATTAATATCTTCTTCCGTACATTCCTCGCCTTTTGCAACTTCGATTATTGCAGCCGCAATTTCACCGAGTCTCTTATCAGGAAGACCGATAACGGCAACATCTTTTACTTTGGTATTCTTTCTGATAAAGTCTTCAATCTGTACAGGATAAAGATTCTCACCGCCGCTTATTATTACGTCTTTTTTTCTGTCAACAAGATAAATGAAACCGTCTTCATCCATCTGTGCCATATCTCCTGAATATAACCATCCGTCTTTAAGAACCTCTTCGGTTGCTTCAGGATTATTATAGTAACAGGTCATAACCCCCGGTCCTTTAATAATAAGCTCACCGACTTTTCCCTGCTCAACTTCATTCCCGTCTTCATCAACAATTTTAACTTCCCAGCCATATCCGGCTTTTCCGATTGCTCCGACCTTATGTATATTCTCAATACCAAGATGAACACATCCAGGCCCTATAGACTCAGACAAACCGTAGTTGGTATCATAATCATGACTAGGAAAATACTGTTTCCATCTCTTTATAAGACTCTGAGGAACCGGCTGCGCTCCGATATGCATAAGTCTCCATTGTGAAAGCTCAAAATCAGATATCTTAAGCTCCCCCGTATCAAGCGCTTCAAGTATATCCTGAGCCCAAGGAACTAAAAGCCATACTATAGTGCAGCGCTCATTGGAAACTGTCTCAAGTATTGTTTTAGGATTAACACCTTTTAGAAGCACCGCTTTGCTTCCTGATACAAGGCTTCCGAACCAATGCATCTTAGCTCCGGTATGATAAAGCGGAGGAATACATAAGAACACATCATCCTTAGTCTGTCCGTGATGCTTCTGCTCACATATTGCAGAGTGCATAAGACTTCTGTGCTTATGCAGTATTGCCTTCGGGAATCCTGTAGTTCCCGATGAAAAATATATAGCAGCATTATCATCATCAGTTAAAGTAATGTCAGGAGTTATACTTGAACAGTTAGCTGTGAGGCTGTCATAACTTTCTGCAAAATACGGACAGCTGTCGCCGACAAAAAATAAAAGCCGGTTAGTTATTATATCATCTGCAATATTTTCAATTCTTCCGATAAACTCAGGTCCGAATACCAAAACATCCGCTTCTGCAAGATCAAGGCAGTATTTAATTTCGTCAGAATCGTAACGGAAGTTAAGAGGTACTGCAAGAGCTCCTGTCTTAAGGATTCCAAAATATATAGGAAGCCATTCAAGACAGTTCATAAGAAGAATTGCTACCTTATCATCCTTTTTTATTCCTCTTTCTAAAAGTAAATTGGCAAATCTGTTAGCTTTTTCATCAAACACATGCCATGTAATCTCTCTTCTGTAATGAGATGTAGGATTAGCCTCTATAAGCTCATAGTCCCTCCATGTTACTCGTCTTTTTTCCTGAATCTCAGGATTAACTTCAACAAGACATATATCATTTGGATATTTTTTAACATTATCCTCTAAAAATTGTGTTATAGGCATCTTATTGGTTCCCTTCCGTTTTAATTAGCTTTCAAATCCGGCTATAAAAGCTTTCTGATTGATATCAATAGTCTTTTTCGGTACTGTATCTGCAATAACTGAAAGCCATTCGTCTTTGTCAAAATCCATGCTCTTTGCAGCGAGACCTAGAATTACGACATTAAAGCATCTTGTATTACCAAGTTTTTTCGCCTCATCCATAGCATTAATTGATACAACTTTATGCTCTTTTTTAAGATTATCAATAATATTGTCAGGATAATCACATGCACCTGTAACAACTGTCATTGGTGCGATTTCCTGTTCGTTTACAATCATAACGCCGTCTTTTTTAAGAAAATGTGCATAACGCAGCGCTTCAAGCTTTTCAAATGCAATAAGAACATCTGCCTGTCCTTCCTCAACAATAGGCTCATATACCTTGTCACCGTAGCGTACAAATGTTACAACACTTCCGCCACGCTGCGCCATACCGTGAACCTCAGATAATTTTACGTCATATCCGGCTTTAGTAATAATACCGCCGAGAATTCTGCTTGTAAGAAGCGTACCCTGTCCTCCGACTCCTACAATCATAATATTTTTAGTTTCCATATACAGACACCTTTAATCCTTTCATATATTTCAGTATCAGTTCTGCCTTGGGGTAAATCCAATGGCATCAAACTTACATCTCTGCTTACAAAGTCCGCATCCGTTACACATTGTATCATCTATTACTATAGTGTCATCCTTCTTAATTATTGCTGGGCAGCCCGGAACAAGGCACTGTCCGCATTTAACGCATTTGTCAGGAATTGTATAGCACTTTCCTTTTGGAACAAATGTTTTAAGAAGCGCACATGGCGATTTGCATATAATAACTGATACCGCTTCACGTTCCACCTCACGCTTAACAACCTTTTCAAGCTCCTCATTATCAAAAACGTCAACCTCATATACATTATCTATTCCAATAGCTTTGCACAATGCATATATATTGATTGCATATGTTTCTTCATTCTTAAGCGTAAGCCCTGTTGCAGCATGCTCCTGATGTCCTGTCATTCCTGTAGTGGAATTATCAAGTATAAGGACCGTGCCGTGTGATTTGTTATATACCATATTCATAAGAGAATTAATACCTGTATGAAGGAATGTTGAATCTCCTATAGTTGCAACCCAGTTCTTAATATATTCGCTTCCCTTTGCTTTTTCCATACCATGAAGCGTAGATATACTTGAGCCCATGCAGACCGTTGTATCAATAACATTTAACGGAGCTACCGCACCAAGTGTATAACATCCGATGTCACCGGCTGCATGAATTTTCAATTTGTTCAGTACGGTGAATGTACTTCTGTGCGGGCATCCCGGACACAAAATCGGCGGACGCGCCGGAAGGTTCGGATATGGTTTTGTCTCAACATTCTGTCCCAATACTTTCTCACGCAAGAGGTTTGCACTGTACTCACCCTGACGGGTAAAGATTTCCTTGCCAATGCACTCAATGCCCCAGGCTTTTACCTGCTCTTCGATTACCGGCTCCAATTCCTCAAATATGTAAAGTTTGTCTACTTTTTTTGCAAACTCTTCAATCAATTTTTTCGGAAGCGGATATACCATACCAAGTTTTAACACAGATGCCTGTGGAAATACTTCCTTCACATACTGGTAAGGAATCCAATGGATGTATCATTATATTCTGCTTTGTTAATTGCAAAGTCAGAACCATCTTTCTCTAAACGGTTCATGCGGTCTTCCACATGAAGATGACGCTTAATCGCATTACCCGGCATCATAACATTTTTGCCCGGATTTCTCTCATATGGTTTATCTTCCGGCTCCACACGGTCTTCCAATACAACAGGGCCCTGTGAATGTGCCAGTCTTGTCGTCGTGCGAAGAATTACCGGTGTGTCATATTCCTCACTGATTCGGTAAGCTTCTTTGACAAAATCTTTTGCTTCCTGGCTGTCGGACGGCTCCAATACCGGTACCAGTGCAGCACGTGCTACACAACGGGTATCCTGCTCGTTCTGGGAACTGTAAAGTCCCGGATCATCTGCTACAACCACCATAAGACCGCCATTTGCTCCAATATAAGAAGCGGTATACAACGGGTCACTCGCCACATTTAACCCTACATGCTTCATCGACGCCATTGCGCGGACACCGCTGATGGATGCGCCAATTGCCACCTCAGTAGCAACTTTCTCGTTCGGCGACCATTCGCAGTAAATATCGTCATACTGTACCAGATTCTCGCTAATCTCCGTACTCGGTGT
>ERZ857785.3742-NODE-3742-length-10799-cov-4.304170_pt1 | contig 10799 bp, 8 predicted proteins | sample MGYA00519763_ERZ857785 | MGnify/ENA primary metagenome ERZ857785 (study PRJEB31778, sample SAMEA3449365) | human gut metagenome | biome: human gut; feature: human-associated habitat; material: faeces | place: United Kingdom | collected 2010/2012 ... | reverse complement strand
TTTTATAACTTAACTGCTTTCTTTCACTCCCCCAGGACAATGAAGGAAAGCTGAGAGAGCGGGACTTTTGTCTCGCTCTTTTATTGTCTGGGGCTCTTTATCGGACATACATCCGCATGATTTCACGCCCGGATTCCCGATTTTTCTGTGAAATTGTTTATAAAAACACCTCGCGGAACCTTTCCGGTGAATAGTAACTGTTGCTGTAAAATAATGGGAAAATATGAGAAAAATGGTTGCAAGTTTTTCCTGGTGTGTTACAATGAAAAACAGAAAATGTATATAAGAGGGAAAAGAGGATATATATGAAGAAAAAGCTGGGAATGCTGCTGGCTGTGCTTCTTACTTTCTGCATGACTGTGGGAGTTTTTGCAGATGCAGGAAAGACACAGCAGGTAGATTACAAAACAGATTACTATATGATCGTAGAATCGCCTGATGGCGGTGTTGACATGTATTCAGAGGCAGATGCTTCCAGCCCGAAGCTGAATGATGAGCTGATTCCTAATGGAACTGCGATCCATGTAGAAGGAGAGACCACAGATGAAGCTGGAAAGGTATGGGTATATGCTCAGCTTCATGGCATGTTTGGTTTCCTGGAAGAGAATTATCTGAAGCCGGCTACTCTTGCCGAGGCAGTGGCATCAGAGCTTGCCTTATACGGAAGCAAGGATGCGAATTACAGTATTACAGTCAATGCTAAGGAAGACGGTTCCGTTTGCCTGTATAAAGGACCTGGAAAAAAGTACGGCACAGTTTCCGGAGGCTGTAATATAGCGAATGGTGAGAAGTTATATATTGATACAGAAGTAGATACTGGTAAAGATGGTATCTGGGGACACACAGAGGCTGGTGATGTTTCTGGCTGGGTAAATATTGCAGAAGCCACCAATACGGAAGAGAGTACAGTAGAACTTGTTCCTGAAAATGAGAAAGAAGCAGAAGACGGTTCCCAATCTGTTCAGGCTGGAGAGAATACTTCTGAAGTTGGAAAAGCAGGTACCGAAGGCAAAGATATCGGTGATGCGGAGGCAGAGCCAACAGGCACTCCTACCCCGAAGCCTGAGAAGACAAGTACTCCTGCTCCGAAGCCAACTGAGACGAGTACTCCTGCTCCGGAACCGACTAAGAAAGCAACTGCAGCTTCAGAGCCAACTGAGACAAGTACTCCTGCCCCTGAGCCGACTGAAGCGAGCACTCCTGCCCCGGAACCAACTGAGGCGAGCACTCCTACCCCGGAGCCGACTGAGACAAGTACTCCTACTCCGGAACCAACAGAGACAAGTACTCCCACCCCGGAGCCAAGTGTGACTATTGCGCCTACAGAAGAGGCAACAGTAACAGTTGCTCCTTCAGAAAGTGCAGAACAGAAAGCGTCCAGCGAAAATGTGGAGAGCACAGATAAAGGAATGAATTCTGTTATCTGGATTCTGGTTGTAGTTATTATCATTGGCATCGCAGTGGTAATCTGGCTCCTTAAGAAAAAAGGAAAAAATAGTGAATCATAATAAACATGAATAATAAAAGCTCCGCCGGGAATCCGACGGAGCTTTTTAGCTGAAATAAAAAATTATTTGTTGATAACAACACCTTTCTGCAGCATAACATTTGCATACAGAGCTTTTTCGCTTGTGGAAATAATGCAATATGCAGTTTTGGCTTCTTCATAGAAAGCGAAACGTTCAATATTTCCAACCGCTTTATCGCCGCGCTCGTCATATTTGGCAACGATTTCTTTATATGTATCCCAGATTGGTGTTTCTACATTATCGCCAGGCATAACTTCCATGAGATTTACAGGATGCTCTACATAAGTATCCAGTGGAAACAGTTTGAGGATTGCATCCAGGATTTCCGGTACACCATGTCCGTCACAGCGGATAGTGATGGCATTCTTTCCCATAGATTCAACAGGGAAGTTACCGTCTGCGATAACAAGACGATCGCTGTGTCCCATTTCACATAAAACTTTTAATAATTCCGGTGATAAAATTTCAGGAATTCCCTTTAACATAATTCGTATTCTCCTTTCAAAATTCTGAAAATCATTGTAAACAGTTTAATGAAAAAAATCAGATTATTCAAGGCAATATTTTACGCAAAAAGAGTAAATTTTTATAGTTTACAGCGGAGGAAACAGTAACACACAGAGTTGTGCGAAATACACAAAAATATATTGAAAAAATTGAAAAAATAGTATAAATATGCTATTATCATTATAGCGAATCACGCAGATATTCGAAACCTGCGTTACTGCTCGCTTATAACCGAATAGCTGCTTTGCGGAGGTTTTACCTGATTCGGTTAAATAAGTAAAAGGAAGTAGTAATTTTTATTGGGTTATCAGGCAGGGGATGATGCCTGATCTTATGGGGGATAAAACTTAATATGTACAAAATATTATTGGTAGACGACGAAATCCTGGTCAGGGATGCAATCAGGGAGAACATTGACTGGAAAAGCCTGGACTGTGAGCTTGTGGGGGATTGTGAGAATGGCAGACAGGCAGTGGAATTTGTGCAGAGCCACAAGGTGGATGTTGTATTGACAGATATCTGTATGCCTTATATGGATGGTATGGAACTGAGCGAGTTTCTTCATGATAATTATCCGGATATTCTTATTGTTATATTCAGCGGTTTTGGGGAATTTGAATATGCGAAGAAAGCAATCCGTTATAATGTAAGTGAATATATGCTCAAACCTGTCACAGCAATGGAACTGACAAAAGTGCTCCGGAATATGAAAGAAAAGCTGGATTCCAGAAAAAAAGAACAGAAAAAAATGGAATCCCTGTCGCAGACTTCAAAGGATTATCACAAGAATGTGGATGTCATCCGGTCGAAAGCACTGGAGACTCTTGTAAATTGTACCAGAGATGTACAGGTAAGTCTTCTGGAACTGAAAAAGCTGGGGATCAGCTTTGACTGTTCGAGCTACAGAGTAGCTGTTTTTGATATGGACACTTACTCAGAAATGTATCAGGTAGATATGCATAAACAGCAGGAAAGCGCATTGATGTCCTTTGTACTTTTTAATATAAGCAATGAAATTGTGACCAGAGAGAACGCAGGTGTTGCTTATCAGGAAGGCAGTAACCGGGTATGCATTATATTTACAGGATGCAGATCCAGAGAATTCGGAGACAAAATACATAGTATCTGTCAGGAAATCCAGCAAAAAGTAAAAGAAGTGATCGGGATTGAAACTTCTATAGGAATCGGAAGCTGGGTGAGATCACCTCAGGAACTGGTCTATTCTTATAAGCTTGCTGAGAAAGCCATTGGCTATCGGTATCTGCTGGGAGGCAGCCTCCTTTTGGATATGGAAGAAAAGAAAACGGACAACAGTATTAATCTTATAAAATCTTTGGAAACACTGACAGAAGAGATAAAGGTCGGAAACAGGCAGAGAGTGACAGAAATCCTGGAGCAGATCGAGCATGAGATCAAAGGGGCATTGGTGGAGAAAAGCTATGCCTGCATTTATCTTCAGCAGGTGATACGTGCCATCGGAAATACCTGCCAGTCCCTGAGTGATGATCCGGAAAAGATCATTGCTCAGAGAGAGAAGCTTCTGAAAGAAGTTTCTCAGGCAAAAACCTTTGATAAAGCAGTGACATTGGTGAAGGAGTATGCTGAAGGAGTATTTGAATCACTTCAGGATCTGAATAGTTCCAGCGGCCAGAGGCAGGGAATGATGGCTATGGATTATATCCGGAAAAATTATATGGATCCGGATCTGAGTCTGAACAGTATCTGTTCTTATCTGAATATCAGTACCAGCTATTTCAGCACTATTTTTAAGGAGATGACAGGGGAAACGTTTATCGAATCACTTACCAGGATCAGAATGGAGAAGGCCAGGGAACTTCTGGAGAATACAACGCTGAAGAATTATGAGATTGCGGAAAAAGTAGGATTTTCAGATCCACACTATTTCGGAATTTCATTTAAGAAGATGACAGGAAAAACACCTACCGAATATGCAAGGGAGAAACGCCGATGAAGATTTCTTCAAAATTTAAGAGTATTCAGAGTTCTATTTTCTGTGCGGTGTCGATCCTGGTATTAAGTGCTGTGCTGGTTGTGACAGTGGTATCTCTGAGATATACGAATTCATCTATTTATGAAAATTCTGTCATGTATACACAGACGATCATCAAACAGCTGAATCAGAATATAGATTCGTATATCAGTTATATGGATAATATTGCGTCAGTGATCGCGCAAAGCGGTGATGCTTATAAATATCTGTACAGTGAAAAAGGACATGGAGCCACAAAGGATGAAAATTACAGTGAATACAGACAGCGCCTTGTGGAACAGTTTAAAACGATCCTGAAGGGCAGGGCGGATATCAGAAATATCGGGATTGTCAGAGAGGATAAGAACTCTCCATCTCTGTTTGACAATGGATTATCTGTGAGAAATACATATGTAGATCTTAATACACAGCCATGGTATGCAGATGCAGTCGGAAAATATGACCGGTATAATCTGACATCTTCTCATGTGCAGAATGTGATAAAGGGAGAAAGACCATGGGTCATCACACTCAGCAGAGGAATCCGCAATTATACAGGAACAGAAGCAGAGGATGGAGTAGTTTTTCTGGATCTGAATTACAGTGCGATCAGTGAACTCTGTGCACAGAGCAGCATGGGAGATAAAGGATATGTTTTTATTCTTGATCAGAATGGAAATATCGTTTATCATCCACAACAGCAGCAGTTATATAATGAACTGCAGACAGAGAACATTTCACTTGTTATGAATGCAAAATCAGATATTGTTACTGTCGGAAAGGGAGATGACGAGAAAATTTATGCACTGTCCCATTCTGATATCACAGGATGGACTATTGTGGGATGCATGAATATGTCTGAACTTTTACGAAACAGCAGACAGACAAGAAGTATTTATGTGCTGGTAGCAGTGGGGCTGATCATAGTTGCTCTTCTGATTTCCAGCCTGATTGCCAGAAATATTACGCTGCCGATCCAGAAGCTTCGTGATTCCATGAAAAGTGTGCAGAAAGGAAATTTTGATATTGAAGATATAGAGGTGATTTCCGACAATGAAATAGGAAGTCTTACCAGATCTTTTAATGTGATGACACACAGGATAAGGGAATTAATGGAGCAGAATGTAAAGGAGCAGGAGCAGAAGAGAAAAATAGAACTGAAAGCCCTGCAGTCGCAGATCAATCCACACTTTCTGTACAATACGCTGGATTCTATTATCTGGATGGCTGAAGGAAAGAAGAATGAGGAAGTGGTGATAATGACGGCTTCTCTGGCGCGACTGCTCAGACAGAGTATCAGCAATGAGGATGAGCTTGTAACAGTCGGACAGGAGATTGAATATGTCAGAAGTTACCTCACGATCCAGAAGATGCGCTACAAGGATAAGCTGGAATTTGAGATAAAGGCAGATCCATCCATTACACAGGTACCTATCATTCGTCTGGTATTGCAGCCGCTCGTGGAGAATGCAATTTATCATGGCTTAAAATATAAAGACAGTAAAGGACTGTTGACAGTACATGGATATATGAAAGGTGAGAATGCAGTAATCGATATTACGGACGATGGTGTGGGAATGGATGAGGAAACCCTGAAACATATTTATGATAAGCATAAGGTGAATTACCGTTCCAATGGAGTTGGGGTGTACAATGTGCAGCAGCGTCTGGTTTTATATTACGGAAAAGATTATGGCATTATCTATCACAGTGAAAAAGGAAAGGGAACCACAGCATCTGTTGTAATTCCCGGAATACAGGAGGAATCCCATGAAAAGTCATAAAAAAGAGATTATAACAGTTGCAATCCTTATGGCGGCAGCAGTGGTGATTTTTGCCGGAATCCTGAAACCGGAGGCGACACAGACGAAAAAATGCTCCCTCATTTATATTCCAAAGATCAGGGATAACACCAATGATTTCTGGACTTCGGTAATATCCGGCTGTAAGATGGCGGCAGAGGAATATGAATCTGACCTTGAAATCCTGGCTCCGGATAAAGAAGAGAATATAGAAGAACAGAATAAACTTCTGAAAAAGGCCATTGAGCAGAAACCGGATGCGATTCTGTTTTCCCCTTCCAGCATGGATGCATCAGATGAACTTCTGAAGGAAGCAAAAGAAAAAGGAATCCGTATTACCTATATTGATTCCTATACAAAAGAAAAACTGCAGGATCTCACAGTTGCCACAGATAATGTGAATGCGGGCAGGATGTTAGGAGAGTATGCCAGAAAATTAATCGATAAAGATTCAAAGATAGCCATTGTCAGCCATGTAAAAGGTGTTTCCACGGCTGTGGAGAGAGAACAGGGATTCAGGGAAGGTCTTGGTGACTATGCTGATAACATAGTAGATATTGTCTACTGTAACTCACTCTATGAGAAATCCTATGAACTGGCGCAGGAACTGATGAGGAAATATCCGGATCTGGAACTGATTGCAGGAATGAACGAATATTCTGCAGTTGGTGTGGGAAGAGCAGTCAGTGATGCAGGAGCGAAAGATAAGATCGCAGTAGTTGGTGTGGACTGTTCCCAGGAGGCCATCAATCTTATGGAAATGGGCGTTTATAAGGGAATTATTGTGCAGAAAGCATTCCGGATGGGGTATATCGGAGTGGAAGAAACCATTCATATGCTTAACGGGGATGCAGTAGAGAAGAATATTGATTCAGGATGCGAGCTGGTTACGCCGGAGAATATGTATAACAGTGATATTGAACGGCTGATCTTCCCGTTTAGCTGACTGACGCGTTGAAACGACTGCGTAATATAAGGATAAAAGAAGCAAAAAGGTTAAATATTTCCGGATGAAAAAAAGGAAATATTTAACCTTTTTTTGGAAGATATTTCATTACAATTATCCGACAGGTAAGGTAAGATATAGAAAACAAAGAGAGATACGAAATAACGTAAGGAGGGTGAAAAACTTGGAAAAGTTGAAACAAAATCCAATTGTGAAGAAACTCGGTCTGAACAGAATACTGTTAGCATGTATTCTGGTTCTTATGTTCGTAGTCTTCAAAGTAGTTCTGGGAAGTAAGTTCCCTGTAGGTGACAGTATCAAATCTACTTTGAACTATGTATACTTCCTGGGCTTTCTGTCACTTGGAGTAACATTTGTAATTGCCACTGGAGGAATCGATTTCTCCATTGGACCTGTAATGTTCTGCTGTGCCCTGATCTCAGGTTACTGCATGACATCTTATCATGTACCTTGTGCAGCAGCAATGGTGATCTGTATCCTGATCGGATTTGCATTTGGCGTGTTTAATGGCTGGATGGTATCTTATATGTCAGTTCCGCCATTTATCATTTCCATGGCATCTATGAACATTGCAAAAGGTATTGCATCTGTATTTACAAAGACACAGTCCGTCAGCTGGCCACTGGGAAGTGATCCTGTAAACGGATGGTTCAGAAATCTTATCTCCTATAAGGGATTCCCTGTAGGACTTGTGATTTTCCTGGCAGCAGCAGTGATCTGTGGAATTATTCTTTATAACACAAAACCGGGACGTTATATCCTTTGTCTTGGTTCTAACAGCGAAGCAGTAAGACTCAGCGGTGTTAATACAAAAAAATGGAGAATGCTTGCTTATGTGATCTGCGGTGTTCTTGTAGGAATCGGAGCAATTTTCTTTGTTGGTGCTTATACAACTGTTCAGCCTGGATACGGCGATCAGTACAACAATGAAGCGATTGCAGGCTGTGTAATGGGTGGTACATCCATGGTTGGCGGACTTGCTTCTATCGGCGGTACAGTCATCGGTGTATTTATCATTTCTCTTCTTCAGCAGGGTATCATGGCATTTGGTCTTGGTAAAGGTCAGCAGATGATCATCACAGGACTTATCGTAATTGTAGCAGTTTATGTCGACGTTTCTGCAAGACGCAGAAAGAACTGATCGGAAGGGAGGATGTAACAATGGGTGAAGTTATTTTAACTATGAAGGACATTGATAAGTCCTTTCCTGGAGTTCATGCTCTGGATCACGTTAATTTTGAAGTGAAACGCGGCGAAGTACATGCTCTTATGGGAGAAAACGGTGCCGGAAAGTCTACATTGATGAAAGTTCTTACCGGTATTTATCAGAAAGATTCAGGATCCATTACCTATAAAGGAAAGGAAACTGAATTCCATAACACAAGAGAAGCGCAGGATGCAGGTGTTGTAATCGTGCATCAGGAGCTGAACATGGTAGGTGATCTTACCGTAGCTCAGAATATTTTTATCGGACGTGAACCAAAGAAAGGGTTCAGCATTGATGATAAGAAAATGATTGAAGATTCCAAAAAACTCTTTCAGGAACTGAACATTGAAATCAATCCAAAAGAAAAGATGAACAATCTTACCGTCGGAAAACAGCAGATGTGTGAGATCGCAAAGGCTATTTCCCACAAAGCAGAGGTTATTATCTTTGATGAGCCGTCAGCAGCACTGACAGAGAAAGAGATTGCAGACTTATTCGAGATTATCCGTGATCTTCGTAAGAAAGGTCTTGGAATCGTTTATATTTCCCACCGTATGGATGAGATCAAAACGATCACTGACAGAGTAACAGTCATGCGAGATGGTGGTTATGTAGGAACTCTGATCACAGCAGACAGTACAAAAGAAGACATCATCAATATGATGGTTGGACGTGTCATTTATGAAGATCCTAAGGAACACAGCATGGTTGCACCAGATGCGCCGGTTGTTCTTAAGGTAGAGAACCTGAATGCAGGTAAGATGGTTCAGAATGTAAGCTTTGAACTTCGCAAAGGTGAGATTCTTGGTTTCTCAGGACTGATGGGAGCCGGACGTACTGAGACAGCAAGAGCACTGTTTGGTGCTGACCCGAAACAGAGTGGAAAGATCTCTATAAGGGGAAAAGACGGACAGCTTCGCGAGGTAACTATCAACAGTCCTCAGGATGCAGTTAAATATGGTATTGGTTATCTGTCAGAGGACAGAAGAAGATATGGTTGTGTCGTACAGAAATCTGTAACAGAGAATACTACGCTGGCAACCATGGAAGAATTTACCAGTGGTATCTTCATTAATAAATCAAAAGAAAAAGAGGTTTCAGAGAAATACGTTAAAGAGCTGGCAACCAAAACTCCAAACTGCGAGCAGCTGGTAGTCAATCTTTCCGGTGGTAACCAGCAGAAGGTCGTTATCGCAAAATGGCTGACACGAGACAGTGAGATTCTTATTTTTGATGAGCCGACCAGAGGTATTGATGTTGGTGCCAAGAATGAAATTTACAAGTTAATGAACAGACTGGCTGCAGAAGGTAAATCTATTATCATGATTTCTTCTGAAATGACAGAAGTTCTCCGTATGAGTGACCGTATTATCGTTATGTGTGAAGGTAAGATTACAGGAAATATTGATATTTCCGAAGCTACACAGGAACACATTATGAATCATGCAACACGGAACATCAATTAAGGAGGAAAGTCATGACTAAGAAGAAAAAAAGTATTTTAAGTGATCAGAGATTTATTGTATTACTGGTTATTATTGTACTGTTTGCAATTTTCTCCTTTAAGAGCAGGGAGTTCAGACAGTATACCACAATCCTGAGTATGCTGGATTTCTCATATTATGATCTTCTGATGGCAATCGGTGTTACATTCCCTCTTATTACAGGAGGTGTAGACCTGTCAATCGGAACAGGTATGGTATGTTACGCATTGATCGCAGGATCTCTGGTAAGAAATAATAATCTTCCGGTTGTACTTGCAATGTTACTTTGCATTGTACTTGGAATTATTGTAGGAGCAGCAAATGGTGTGCTGATCGGTATTATGAACCTGCCGCCATTCCTTGCAACACTTTGTACCTGTATGATTACCCGAGGTGCAGGATCCCTGTGCAGTGCCACTCCCTGGCCGGGACTTACACAGGAGGGCGGATGGTTCCATTCAATCTTTAAGATTACAGTTGGAACAGGAAGAAGTGCTTCCCGTTATCCTATCGGTTTCTTATGGATGATCATTCTGGTCCTTGTAATGGAATATGTTCTGAATCATACAAAATTCGGTCGTTATACGATCGCGATCGGTTCCAATAAAGAAGCAGCAGCTCTTTCGGGAATCAACGTTAAATTCTATCATGTTATGGTATATGTAGTATGCGGACTCTTCACAGGTCTTGCAGCTATCGCATATGCGGCAGTTACACCAACTGTACAGCCTGGTACCGGTGCTGGACTTGAAATGGATGCCATCGGTGGAGTATTCGTAGGTGGTGTTGCAGCAACAGGTGGTTATGGATCAGTAATCGGTACTTTAGCCGGTATCTTCGTTATCATGCTTCTGAAAACCGGTCTTCCATATATCGGACTTCAGGCAAACTGGCAGCAGATCATTACAGGTGCAGTTCTTATCATTGCAGTACTGATCGATATCATGAAAGAAAAGAAAGCAGCAGCAAAATAATTTTCAAAACTGAATAAAGAAAAATGCATCTTACGACAGATGCAAAACAGCAGGATATGAAACAACGGAGGGCTTCCAGGGGATGTTCGGCGACAGTATTGTCATATGTGTATTTTGGGGAAGGCGGAACGAGAGAGGAAGCCTCCGGGGTATCATTTATAAAAAAACTATATTAAAAATGTATATTTAAAAGGAGGAAATTTTAAATGAAAGCAAAAAAAGTGATCGCATTAGTTATGTGTGCAGCAATGGTAGCAGGAATGTCCGCATCAACAGTTATGGCAGCTGATCTTCCGGATCAGTTCAAAGATCTCAAAGCAAACGAAGCTTATGAGTTCC
>ERZ857785.3720-NODE-3720-length-10870-cov-11.679057_pt1 | contig 10870 bp, 8 predicted proteins | sample MGYA00519763_ERZ857785 | MGnify/ENA primary metagenome ERZ857785 (study PRJEB31778, sample SAMEA3449365) | human gut metagenome | biome: human gut; feature: human-associated habitat; material: faeces | place: United Kingdom | collected 2010/2012 ... | reverse complement strand
AGCTCTGCCAGAGCATCGGCGAGCCGGTCATCCCGTCGCAGATCACCTACAACCTTGAGGAGGCCAAGGCCGCGGCCGCGGCCATCGGCTATCCGGTCGTGCTGCGCCCGGCGTTCACGCTTGGCGGCACGGGCGGTGGCTTTGCCGACGACGAGGCGCAGCTTGTCGAGCTGGGCATGCAGGCGTTCAAGCTCTCGCCCATCCATCAGGTGCTGATCGAAAAGAGCGTCAAGGGCTATAAGGAGATCGAGTTTGAGGTCATGCGCGACGCGTCCGACCGCGCCATCACCATCTGCGGCATGGAGAACATTGACCCCGTGGGTGTGCACACCGGCGACTCCGCCGTCGTCGCGCCGATCATGACGCTCAGCGACCATGACATGAAGATGCTCAACGACAGCGCGATCAAGATCATCCGCACGCTGAAGATCCAGGGCGGCTGCAACGTGCAGTTCGCGCTCAACCCCAAGACCTCGGAGTACTTCCTCATCGAGATCAACCCCCGCGTCTCCCGCTCGTCGGCGCTGGCGAGCAAGGCCAGCGGCTACCCCATCGCGCGCGTCACGGCCAAGGTCGCCGTCGGCATGAACCTCGACGAGATCGCCGTCGCCAACACGACGGCCGCGTTCGAGCCGTCGCTGGACTACGTGGTCGCAAAGCTGCCGCGCTTCCCGTTCGACAAGTTCTCGACCGCCGCCAACACGCTCGGCACGCAGATGAAGGCCACGGGCGAGGTCATGGGCATCGGCAGCACGCTCGAGGAGTGCCTGCTCAAGTCCGTGCGCTCGCTGGAGATCGGTGCGCAGCACCTCTGGCTGCCGAAGTTCCAGAACATGACCAAGGCGGAGCTGACCGAGTACCTGCACCAGTTCCGTGACGACGGCCTCTTTGCCGTCGCGCAGCTGCTGCGTCTGGGCGCGAGCGTGGACGAGGTCGCTGCGCTGACGATGATCACGCCGTTCTTCCTCGAGACCATTCGCGGCATCGTGGACATGGAGCAGACGCTCTGCGCGCACAAGGGCGACGGAGAGACGCTCAAGCAGGCCAAGCAGATGGGCTTCTGTGACCCCTACATCGCGCGGCTCTGGGGCGTGCGCGAGGAGGATGTGTATGCCCAGCGCGTGCAGCTGGGGCTTTACCCCGCCTACAAGATGGTGGACACCAGCCACACCGGCGCTTACATCCCCTATTTCTACTCCACCTATGCCCCCGGCGCAAAGAGTGAGGCGCGCCGCTCGGACAAGAAGAAGGTCGTCGTGCTCGGCGCGGGTCCGATCCGCATCGGTCAGGGCGTGGAGTTTGACTACTCCACCGTCCACGCGGTGCAGACCATCCGGCGCGCGGGCTACGAGGCCATCATCATCAACAACAACCCCGAGACGGTCTCCACCGATTACACGACCGCCGATAAGCTGTATTTCGAGCCCCTCACGCCCGAGGACGTCATGAACATCCTGCATGAGGAGCAGGCCGATCAGGTGATCGCCAGCCTCGGCGGCCAGACGGCCATCAATCTGGCGCAGCCGCTCATGACGCGCGGCGTGCAGATCATCGGCACGGACTGCGCCGCGATCGAGCGCGCGGAAAACCGCGACTGCTTTGAAAAGCTGCTGCTCGAGCTGAACATCCCGCAGCCGATGGGCGCGGCGGTGACGAATCTGGACGACGGTCTCAAGGCCGCGCACACGGTGGGCTATCCGGTGCTGGTGCGCCCGTCGTTCGTGCTGGGCGGCCGCGCCATGGAGATCGTGGCCGACGACGAGATGCTGCGCCACTACCTGCAAAATGCCGTGCGCACCGGCGAGGGCAAGCCCGTGCTGGTCGACAAGTACATTTCCGGCCGCGAGGTCGAGGTCGACGCTATCTGCGACGGCAGAGACGTGTTCGTGCCCGGTATCATGGAGCTGGTCGAGCGCACCGGCGTCCACTCCGGCGACTCCATCAGCGTCTACCCGCCGTTTTCCATCTCCGACAAGGTCAAGGGCACGATCCTGACCTATGCCAAGAAGCTCGGTCTGGGCATCGGCATCGTCGGCCTGTATAACATCCAGTTCATCGTCGATAAGAGCGACCATGTCTACATCATCGAGGTCAACCCCCGCTCGTCGCGCACGGTGCCGTTCCTGTCGAAGGCCACGGGCTATCAGCTCGCGGACATCGCCACGAACGTCATCCTCGGCACGAGCCTCAAGGAGCAGGGCATCTTCGACCTGTATCCGCCGGAAAAAGAGCGCTGCTATGTCAAGGCGCCGGTGTTCTCCTTCGCCAAGCTCCACGGGCTGGACGCCTACCTCTCCCCGGAGATGAAGTCCACGGGCGAGGCCATCGGCTACGACAAGAAGCTCTCGCGCGCCATGTACAAGGCGCTGCAGGCCTCCGGCATGAACGTGCAGAACTACGGCACCGTGTTCGTGACGCTGGCCGATGAGGACAAGCCCGAGGGCCTGCCGCTCGTGCGCCGGTTCTATGAGATGGGCTTTAACATCGAGGCGACCGCCGGCACGGCTGCCTACCTCAAGTCCTTCGGCATCCGCACGCGCGTGCGCGGCAAGATCAGCGACGGCAGCCACGAGATTCTCGATTCCATCCGCAGCGGCTACGTCAGCTACATCATCAACACCCGCTCCATCCATTCGAGCGTCCACGCGCAGGACGGCGCCGCGATCCGGCGCTGCGCGGTGGAAAACGGCGTGACCGTCTTTACCTCGCTCGATACGGTGCGCGTGCTGCTCGACGTGCTCGAGGAGACGACGCTGGCCGTGTCCACGATCCACGCGGAGTAAGTCATGCAGCAGAGAGTTTTCACCATTGCGGAAAACGCGCCCGTCGCCCGCGAGACGTATCGTCTGCGTCTCGCGGGGGACACCGCCGCGATCACCGCGCCGGGGCAGTTTGTGGACATCCGGCTTGCCGGACGCTTCCTGCGCCGCCCCGTGTCGGTGTGCAGTTGGAGTGACGGCGCGCTGACGCTGTATTATAAAGTGGCGGGCGCAGGCACGGCGCAGCTGAGCACGCTGACGCCGGGCACGGAGCTGGACCTGCTGGTCGGTCTCGGCAACGGCTTTGACACCGCACCCGCCGGTGCGCGGCCGCTGCTGGTCGGCGGCGGCGTGGGTGCGTCCCCGCTGTACGGTCTGGCGCAGCAGCTCGTGGCCGAGGGGCGCAGCCCGCTGGCTGTGCTCGGCTTTCGCACGGCGGCAGAGGTGCTGCTTGCCGATGCGTTTTGTGCGCTCGGCATCCCCGTCACGGTCGTGACCGAGGACGGCACCATGGGCGCGCGCGGCTTCGTGACCGAGGCGCTGCCCGAGGGCGGCACCTATGTGTATGCCTGCGGGCCGATGCCCATGCTGCAGGCGCTGTGCAGCGCGACGCCGCTCGACGGTCAGCTGAGCCTTGAGGCGCGCATGGGCTGCGGCTTCGGCGCGTGCATGGGCTGCACCTGCGAAACGACGCACGGCAGCAAGCGCGTCTGCAAGGACGGGCCCGTGTTCACAAAGGAGGAGATCGTATGGCCGCAACAGCCGTAACGCTCTGCGGGATCGAGCTGGCCAACCCCATCATCCCGGCCAGCGGCACGTTTGGCTACGGGCAGGAGTTTGCGCAGCTGTATGACATCAATATGCTCGGCACGTTCTCCTTCAAGGGGACGACGCGCGCGCCGCGCTTCGGCAATCCCACGCCGCGCATCGCCGAGTATGCCGGCGGAATGCTCAACGCGGTGGGGCTGCAAAACCCCGGCGTGGACGCGGTCATCGCGCACGAGCTGCCGGAGCTGAAAAAGGTGTTTCACAAGCCGGTCATGGCGAATGTGAGTGGCTTCAGCGTGGAAGAATATGCCGAGGTCTGCGCCATGCTTGACGCGCAGCCGCAGGTCGGCTGGCTGGAGGTCAACATCTCCTGCCCGAACGTCCACGGCGGCGGCGCTGCCTTCGGCGCGGAGCCGTCGGCCGCGGCGGAGGTGACGCGCGCGGTGCGCGCCGTGACGAAAAAGCCGATCATTCTCAAGCTCTCGCCGACGGCGGCAGACATCGCCGCGGTTGCCAGAGCCTGCGAGGACGCGGGCGCGGACGGCGTGAGCCTCATCAACACCCTGCCGGGTATGCGCATCGACCTTGCGCGCCGCCGCCCGCTGCTGGCCAACCGGACCGGCGGCATGTCCGGCCCCGGTATGTTCCCGCTGGCCGTGCGCATGGTCTATCAGGTGTATGAGGCGGTGCGCATCCCCATCGTGGGCATGGGCGGCGTGACGAGCGCGCAGGACGTTCTGGAGCTGATGCTCGCGGGCGCAACGGCGGTCGGCGTGGGCGCGGCGAACCTGGTCGAGCCGTATGCCTGCAAGCACATCATTGAAACTCTGCCGGACGCGATGGCGCGCTTCGGCATCGACGATCTCAGAGACATCATAGGAGGAGCACATCATGGGTAAGGACGTTATCATTGCGCTGGATTTTGACAGCCGGGAAAAGACGCTCGCGTTTCTCGACCGTTTTCAGGACGAGAAGCCGTTTGTGAAGGTCGGCATGGAGCTGTTTTATGCCGAAGGGCCGGACATCGTGCGCCAGATCCGCGCGCGCGGCCACAGGATCTTTCTCGACCTCAAGCTGCACGACATCCCCAACACGGTCAAAAAGGCGATGGCCGCGCTCTCGGCGCTGGATGTGGATATCATCAACCTCCACGCTGCCGGCACGAAGGCCATGATGCGCGCCGCGCTCGAGGGGCTGACCCGGCCGGACGGGACGCGCCCGCTGCTCATCGCCGTGACGCAGCTGACCTCCACGGATCAGGAGCGTATGGAGCAGGAACTGCTCATCCACGCGCCCATCGACGAGGTCGTGCTGCACTATGCGCGCAATGCGCGCGATGCCGGTCTTGACGGCGTGGTCTGCTCCCCGCTGGAGGCGGGCAGCATCCATGCGCGCTGCGGCGCGGACTTTCTGACCGTGACGCCCGGCGTGCGCTTTGCCGACGGGGAGAGCGGCGACCAGAAGCGCGTCACGACGCCGGAGCGCGCCCGGGAGCTCGGCTCGGACTACATCGTTGTCGGCCGCCCGATCACACAGGCGGACGATCCCGTCGCCGCCTATCGCCGGTGCGTGGCCGCGTTCGTCGGCTGAGCGCCGGATCAGAGACTTTTTCAACAGGAGGAACTGCTATGGATATCAAACACGAAGTTGCGCGCAGCCTGCTCTCGATCGAGGCGGTGTTTCTGCGCCCGCAGGAGCCGTTCACGTGGGCCAGCGGCATCAAGAGCCCCATCTACTGCGACAACCGCCTCATCCTGACCGCGCCCGAGGCGCGTGATCTGGTCGAGCGCGCCATCGCCGAGACGGTCAAGCGCGAGTATCCGCAGGCGCAGGTGCTCATGGGCACGGCCACGGCCGGCATCGCCCACGCCGCCATCGCCGCGCATCTGCTCGGTCTGCCGATGGGCTATGTCCGCTCGAGCAGCAAGGATCACGGCCGCCAGAACCGCATCGAGGGCAAGCTCGTCCCGGGGCAGAAGGTCGTGGTCGTCGAGGATCTGATCTCCACCGGCGGCAGCGTGCTCGACGCGGTGGACGCGCTGCGTGAAGCCGGCGCGGAGGTGCTCGGCGTCGTGAGCATCTTCACCTACGGCATGAAAAAGGGCGTGGAGCGGCTCGCCGCAGCGCAGGTCAGAAACGTGAGCCTCACGGATCTGGACACCGTCGCCAGCACGGGTGCACAGGAGGGCTACATCACCGAGGCCGACGTCGCGCGGCTGCTGGCCTTCCGCGAAAACCCCTCCGACGAGAGCTGGATCCGGGCAGAAAGTCAGGCGTGATATGAAGCATCTGATCGACATTATGCAGTTGACCCCGCAGGAGATCATGGAGCTCATCGACACTGCCTGCGCGATCATGGAGCACCCCGAGCAATACGCCCACAAGTGCGACGGGAAGATCCTCGCCACGCTGTTTTTCGAGCCGTCCACGCGCACGCGCCTGAGCTTTGAGAGCGCGATGCTCTCGCTCGGCGGCAAGGTGCTCGGCGTCGCCTCGGCGGAGAGCTCGTCCGCCTCCAAGGGCGAGACCGTCGCGGACACCGTGCGCGTCGTCAGCTGCTACAGCGACATCATCGCCATGCGCCATCCCAAGGAGGGCGCGCCGCTGGTCGCGTCCATGCACGCGCAGGTCCCGGTCATCAACGCGGGCGACGGCGGACACAACCACCCCACGCAGACGCTGACCGACCTCATGACCATCTACCGCGAAAAGGGGCGGCTGGACGACCTGACGATCGGCCTGTGCGGCGACCTGAAGTTCGGCCGCACGGTGCACTCGCTCGTCGCCGCCATGAGCCGCTGCACGGGCATCCGCTTCGTGCTCATCTCCCCGGAGGAGCTCAAGCTCCCGCGCTACGTGAAGGACGAGTATCTCAAAAAGCCCGGCGTCCCCTACACGCAGTCCACGTCGCTCGAGGCCGTGATGCCGGAGCTGGACGTGCTGTATATGACCCGCGTGCAGCGCGAGCGCTTTTTCAACGAGGAGGACTACCTGCGCCTGCGCGACAGCTATATCCTCACGCCGGATAAGCTCGAGACCGCCAAGCCCGACATGAGCATCCTGCACCCGCTGCCGCGTGTCAACGAGATCGCCGCCGCCGTGGACAACGATCCGCGCGCCTGCTATTTCAAGCAGGTGAAAAACGGCCGCTATATCCGCATGGCGCTCATGCTCAAGCTGCTGGGCATCGACTGACGGGAGGAGAAACGTTATGCTTATTGATTCGATTCAAAACGGGATCGTCATCGACCACATCACGGCCGGCAAGGCCATGGAGCTCTACCAGATCCTCGGTCTGGACAAGCTCGCCTGCACCGTTGCCATCCTCAAAAACGTCACCAGCGGCAAGCTCGGCCGCAAGGACATCATCAAGATCGACGGCGAGATGGAGCTCGACTGGGATCTGATCGGCTACGTCGATCCGAGCATCACGGTCAACATCATCCGCGGCGGCGAGCTGCAGGAAAAGCGCACACTCAAGCTGCCCGAGCGCATCCGCGGCGTGCTGCGGTGCAAAAACCCGCGCTGCATCACCTCGACCGAGCGCGAGCTGCCGCAGGAGTTCGTGCTGACGGATCGGGAGCGGCGCGTCTACCGCTGCCTGTACTGCGAGACCGAGGCGGGAAAGTGATCCCCCGGAAAATCTGATAAACCAAGTGGCGCGTCCGAAACCGGACGCGCCGCTTGTGCTTGCCGTCAGGCAAGCAGCCGGATACCCTTGGTCATCAGGCTCAGCCCGAGGGCGACGATGAGGATCGTGCTGCCCTTGAGCAGATATTTGTTGTACCGCTTCGGGAGGAGCGTCCCGAGCAGGCCGAACAGCAGCATGAAGACGCACGTGCCCGCGCCGAAGGCGAGCATGCTCACCGCGCCGCTTGCCCATGACCCGGACGAGGCGGCGAAGATCCACATCGACGACAGCGCGCCGCATGGCATCAGACCGGTCAGCAGCCCGACGGCGAACGCCTTGCCCCGGAAGCGGCAGGGCCTGGTCAGTTCGGGGCTGATCCGGCGCAGAAACGGCACGCCCCACATCCTGAGTCCGATGAGCACCACGAGCAGCCCGCTGACGGTCAGGAGCATACTCCTGACCTGCAGATCGTAGCTGATGTATTTTCCGAGCGCGCCGAAGACGGCGCCCATCAGCGTGTAGCTCAGCAGGCGGCCGCCGTTATAGAGCAGCGCATTGCCCTGCGCGAGCAGGATGCCGCCGCACATGCCGATGCAGTGCACGCCTGTGAGCAGACCGATGACAAAGAGCGCACCGAAGCCGACGCCGCGCTCCGCGCTCGGCGTTTTGACCAGACCGGTCAAGGCGGGGACGGCAAAATACAGGCACGCGACAAGCACGAGCGCGATCGCGTCGGCGCGCCGCCCGCTGCGGCCGTCGCCGACGGGGTAGCCGGTCGCGGCGAGGATGCGCCCGATGTCCTCCGCGGAGAGGATGTCCGGGTCAAAGTCCGCCGTGACGGTGCTCTTGCGGTAGCTGGCCGTACAGGAGAGGATGCCGCGCGTGTGCAGCAGCCTGTGCGCGATCTCGTCCTCGCACTGCGGGCAGATCATACTGTCGACCTTGCGGTCAAACACTTCATGGCTCATATTTTTTCAACCTCAATGCGTTTAATAATACGCCGTTGGAGCTCAGCGCCATCGCGGCCGCGGCAATGGAGGGGTTGATGATGCCGGACGCCGCGAGCGGGATGCAGATGACGTTGTAGACGGCTGCCCAGATCAGATTCTGGCGCACGTTTTTCATGGTCGCGGCGGAGATGTCGAACACCGTCTTCACGCTTTGCATGCTGCTGCTGACGATCATCACGTCCGCCGTCGAAATGGCGATGTCCGCGCCGCAGCCGAGCGCGACGCCGATGTCGGCGCACGCCAGCGCCGGGGAGTCGTTGATGCCGTCGCCGACGAAGCACACGTGCTTTCCGCGCGCCTGCAGCGCCTTGACCGCGTCCGATTTGTCGGCGGGTCTGACCTCGCAGAGCACGTTTTCGATGCCCAGCATCCCGGCGATCCGCTCGGCCTTCTCCCGCTTGTCGCCGCTGATCATCCACAGCTCCATGCCGCTGTCCCTGAGCGCGCGGACAGCCTCGGCAGCGCCCGGACGCAGCTGCTCGGCGCCGTCGGTGAGGCCAAGCGTCAGTGTGCCGGTCTTGTCGAACACGACGGTGTCGGTCTTGTAGGCGGTCTCCAGCTGCTCGCCGCCGCGAAACAGCACGCCGAGCTCCGCTGCGCGGCCGGAGCCGGTCATGATCGAGGTCGGCGTGGCCAGCCCCAGCGCGCAGGGACAGGCGATCACGAGCGTGGAGCAGACGCAGTTGAGCGCCGAGCGCAGGTTTCCGGCGTCGAGCACGAAGTAGCGCAGGCAGAAAACACCGGCTGCGGCCAGAATGACCACGGGCACGAACACAGTCGCGATCTTGTCGGCCAGCCGCGCGATGGGGGCTTTTTCCGACTGCGCGGCGCTGACGATGGCGATGATCTGCGCGAGCACGGTCTGCCCGGAGACGGCCGCGCATGAGAGCGTCACATCGCCCGCCCGGCAGAGCGTGCCGCAGTACATGTGCGCGCCCGCACATTTCGGGATCAGCTCGCTCTCTCCTGTGAGCATGGATTCGTCGACCGTGCACGTTCCGCTCAGCACGGCACCGTCGATCGGCACGCGCTCACCGCTGCGGACCTGCACGATATCGCCGGGCGTCAGCGCGTGGATCTCGACGGCCTGTACCGTGCCGCCACGCAGCACGTTCGCCGTCTCCGGCTGGAGGCGGATCAGCTTCCGGATCGCTTCCGAGGCTTCATAGCGCGAGGTGCACTCCATATACTTGCCGAACAGGATCAGCGACAGCAGCACACCCTCGGAGAGAAAGTACAGCTTCACGTCGTGGTGCACGGTCAGCGCGATGCAGGCGCTGTGCAGATAGATCACGGTCGTCGACACGGCGACCAGAAAGTCCATGCCGAGCACGCCCTGCCGCAGCGCCTTGTACGCGCCCTTGTAGAAATATGCGCCCGGCCAGAACTGGAGCACGGACGCGATCGCAAGCTGAGCCAGCGGGTGCAGATTCCAAAACAGGGGCATCGTCAGAAAGACGCTGATGCAGAGCGTCCTTAACAGCCGCAGCCGGCCGCCGATCTCGCTCTCGGCGTCGCCGCAGGCGGGACACGAGACGGAGATGTCACTTGGCTGCATCGTGTTTCAGCTTCAGATACTGCCGGAAGCACACCCACGAGCACGGCAGGCAGCACACCGGGATGTGAAACAGCAGCACCCAGCTCAGCCAGTCCACGCCCTGATAGAACACGCCGTTATACGTGACGCCCTTGATCAGCGCAAAGTACGAGTAGTTCCACACGCCCCAGTTGCCCGTGAACGAGCCGCAGAGGTGCAGGATGAGAAACGACGCCGTCGTGAACACACCGGCGACCGCGCCCACCAGCGTCGCGGACGGGCGGCCGCTTCTGGCCAGAAACAGCGTCACGACCGGCAGCACATACACCGTGAGATTCAGCACCCAGAGCGAGAGCGGAATGGAGTAGCCCCAGTTGAGCGCCTGACGGATGTGATCCCCGTCGTGGATCAGCACGGCGACGATCATGACGATCGCGCAGGTCGTGACGGTTTTGATGACGGCTGCGTCGAGCTTGCTGTCGAGCAGCTTCACCGTTTTTTCTTGAGCTTCCGACATAGTGATCCTCCTAAGCAAAAATTACCGCGAGGCCAATACTGACCGGTTGGTAATTCTAAAGTAGCACGGAGAAAACGGAATGTCAATGTTTTATCTACCGTTTGGTAAGAAAAATGCGAAGCCAAGCCGCCACTGACAAAAGGCTGCGAGGTTCTTTGAAAAATTTCCCCGGCCCGGCGGACAAGCGTCCGCCGGGCCGGGGCATAGATGCACGGAAGCGGTTGCAGGGCATTCGCGTCGTATTGTGAAATGCGCTGTACAGGGCGAAAACCGCTCTGCATCCCGCCGGGATTTGAGCCGGACACCCAGCTTTTCCAGCGTCCCGAAAGCATCCGGCAGCTGGGAGACAGCCGAACGGATATCGAACAGCAAAGGCAGTATGGGGAACATACAGCGGAAAAAATCCGGCAAAAGTTCCCTGCAAAACGGAATACAACCCGATTCGACCGGTTCTTGAAAAAATGGACGGTCTTTCTTTTTGTCAAAGTTCACTTCCGTTGAGAACTTGGCTAAAAATATGTTCAACTTCTCAATTGAATGCTACATAGCCGCCGGCGATTCCCTCATCGGCGGCTAAATCTTTATGAAGGAGTAAGCAAAATGACAAACGAAGAACTGAACACCGCTTTATATAAGAAGGTGTTCGCA
>ERZ857785.3717-NODE-3717-length-10879-cov-2.887010_pt1 | contig 10879 bp, 7 predicted proteins | sample MGYA00519763_ERZ857785 | MGnify/ENA primary metagenome ERZ857785 (study PRJEB31778, sample SAMEA3449365) | human gut metagenome | biome: human gut; feature: human-associated habitat; material: faeces | place: United Kingdom | collected 2010/2012 ... | reverse complement strand
GATTCCAACATACAGGCTATATCCGTTCTCGTAATCCAGTTCTTTTAAAATTTTCTGTTCTCTTTCGGCAATCTCCCATGCAAGAGCTGCTTTTTCTCCTCTCACTCTCGCACTTTTCCATGCCCAGTTAATATAATCTTCTTTTTTCCATCCGGCTTCCAGTTTCTGCATAGCAAGCTTGGTCGGGCGCACTCCCGTAAGCACTCCCCACGCAAGCGGCTCTCCTGTAATCCTTTCCAGCTGATCATACAGGCTCAGATCAATCTGCCGTTTTCTTTCTTTTTTCTGGCTCTCCTTCTCTGAATCTTCCTGTATCTTCCCTGTGCTTTCATCCCGACCTGCTGTGTCAGTAATTTCCACGGTGTTCTCAAATCCCACGGAAATTTCACGGTCATCCGGCAAATGTACCATTACATAATTAGAGGCTTTTTCATCCGTCTTACAGGATACTTCCTGTGACGGATAAAAAGCCTTTAATATATGATACGCATTATAAGTATAAGACTCGCTTTTACATATAATCTGAATCATTCTATTTCTCCATTCCGTTTTCTTTCACTGTCTTTTCTTATCGTTCATTATACAAATGGATTATGACGCTTTTCATAACCAATCGTCGTCTCTTCCATATGCCCCGGATATACATGCGTCTCTTCCGGTAATATCAAAAGCTTTTCTTTTACAGAACGGACCAGTGCTGATGCACTTCCACCTGGGAAGTCCGAACGTCCGACGGATGTACGGAACAATGTATCACCGCTAAAAAGAACATCTTCCTGTTCCATATAATAGCAGCATCCGCCCGGTGTATGCCCCGGTGTGTGAAGCACTACTATGTGAAAGCCTGCGATGTCAAGCTCCTGCTTATCCTTCAAAAATACATCTGCATAAAAAGTCTTTGACTGGCCCATCATGTAGCTGACATTAAGCTGCGGGTCATCGAGTGTGGCTTTGTCTGCCTCATGGATATATATCTTGATGCCGTAGCGGTCTGCGAGCGGCTTTGCATCAGTGGCATGATCAAAGTGTCCGTGTGTGAGCAGTATTGCTACAGGCTTTGCGCCTGACTCGTCCACCTTTTTGGCGAGCTGATTAGCACACGCGCCCGGGTCTATTATTATCATTTCCTTTGTCTTTATATTGGTGACAAAGTAGCAGTTGGTCTGCACCGGTCCCACTACGAAGTGGTCTATCTTCATATTTACCATATGAGTGTACTCCTTGTCTGTTATATGTTATGCTTCACGCAAGAACCACCGGGATTTAGCCGGTGGTCCTCTCTACGTCTATTACACTTTCTATCTGTCTGAGCTTCTCCACGAGAACCTTTATCTGGTCCCTGCCTTTGATATTGAAAAATACCTCGATTGTAGCGATGCCCTGCTTGCTGGTCTTGGACTGGATACCACTGATATTGATTTCCTTCTCGGTAAATATCTTTGTGATATCTACGAGCAGTCCCGGCCTGTCATGACAGAATATCTTTAGGTCTGCCTGATACTCGGCACCGTTGTCCATGAGGGCTGTATCCTGCCACTCTGCTTCTATGAGCCTGTCCTTTTCTATCTTGGACAGATTGATAATATTCACGCAGTCTGTCCTGTGGATGGAGATGCCTCGGCCTCTTGTGACAAAGCCCACTATTTCATCTCCCGGAACAGGATTGCAGCACTTCGAAAAGTGCACAGCCACGTCATAGAGTCCGTGTACCACAATACCGCTCTTTGACTTGTGCTCTGGCTGTGTGCCTGCTGCCGTCTGCTGCTTTTCTGCAATGCTGCCAAGCACATCTGCATCTGTCACCGGCACCACATGATCCTTCTTGTACTCGTCGTACATCCTGTTGACTATCTGGCTCTCCTTAAGTCCGCCGTGGCCGACAGTTGCAAGGCATGAGTTCCAGTCGTGAAAGCCGTATTTGCGGCGTATTTTCTCCTGATACTCAGGCTTGTTTATCTCAGCAAAGTTGATACCCTTTGCCTTGGCATAGGCTGCTATCAGATCCTTGCCGTGCTGTATATTCTCCTCCTTGAGCTCACTTCTGAACCACTGGTTGATCTTGTTCTTGGCCTGTGTGCTCTTTACGACCTTGAGCCAGTCACGGCTTGGTCCCTTGGAGTTCTGTGAGGTGATTATCTCTATCTGGTCACCGTTTTTGATGACATAGTCTATCGGCACCAGCTTGCCGTTTACCTTGGCACCGACCATCTTGTTGCCGACCGCAGAGTGTATGCTGTAGGCAAAGTCTATAGGTGTGGAGCCCTTTGGCAGGTTCTTTACATCGCCGGACGGTGTGAATGCAAATACATTGTCGGAGAATAAATTTAAATCACTCTTTAATAAAGTCATAAACTCCTTATTATCCGACATGTCCTGCTGCCACTCGAGTATCTGGCGCAGCCAGCTGAGCTTCTCCTCCTCGGTGACAGTGGTGGTAGTGGCATTGCCGTTGTTTGTTTCCTTGTACTTCCAATGTGCCGCGATACCGTACTCAGCTGTACGATGCATCTCATAGGTACGTATCTGTATCTCAAACGGCTGTCCGCTCGGACCTATGAGTGTCGTGTGAAGCGACTGGTACATGTTCTGCTTCGGCATGGCGATATAGTCCTTGAAACGGCCCGGTATAGGCTTATACTTCTCATGTATGATACCAAGCACTGCGTAGCAGTCCGGTATGGTATCCACCAGAATCCTGATGGCAAAGAGGTCATATATCTGGTCTATCGTCTTGTCCTGATTGACCATCTTCTTATATATACTGAAGAAATGCTTTGCCCTGCCGTATATCTCAGCCTTGATGCCGGCATCTGTAACATACTTCTTGACATCGTTTACCTGGATGTAGGTGTCGCGCTCTGTCTTTCTGAGGGCTACCTTCTCTACCAGATCGTAGTAGGCATCCGGATAGAGGTACTTCATACAAAGGTCCTCGAGCTCTATCTTTATCTTGCTGATACCAAGTCGCTGCGCGATAGGACAGTAGATATCCTGTGTCTCTCTGGCGATACGCTGCTGTGCCTCCTTTGACTGGTACTTGAGTGTACGCATATTATGCAGTCTGTCCGCCAGCTTTATGAGGATGACTCTGATATCCTTTGCCATGGCGAGAAACATCTTGCGCAGATTCTCAGCCTGCATCTCAAGCCTGTCCGCATTCTTGTCCTTCGGATCCTTGGTGCTGTCTGTCAGGTGCAGGTGTTTTAACTTCGTGACACCATCCACCAGATGTGCGACATCGTCTCCAAACTCTGCACGCATCTCATCCATGGTCATGATGGTATCCTCCAGCACATCATGGAGCAGTCCTGCTGCAATGGTTTCCTTATCCAGCTCGAGCTCGGCGAGTATTATGGCAACACAAAGCGGATGTATTATATAAGGCTCTCCTGACTTACGCGCCTGACCCTTATGAGCATCATAAGCTACCCTGTAGGCTTTGTCCACAAGGCTCGTGTCATCCGACGGATGGTACTTTTTGATTTCCTTTTTCAGCTCATCGTAAAGCTCCTCCGGGCTCGTAAAATCCTTTGTTCCCCTTATACCGCTGGTATCTGAGCGAAATTTGTCCGCTATTTTTTCTAATTCTTCTGTTGAGTAATCTGCCAATAGTCTCACCTCGATTGTAGTGTATCTTTAGTAGCCATTATATTTTATTTCTTTAAAAATTGCAATCTTATGTTGTTAGCCGATAACCATCTTTACTCCGCCATACATGCCTGCTGAATTGCCGAGTGTGGCAAGCTTGATCTCTGTCTCACGGCTTGCATGGAAAGCATACTCTTTATAGTACTTTGCTGCAGTATCGATGATGATGCTGCCTGCCTTTGAGAGGCCTCCGCCGACAACAAATACCTCAGGGTCCATGACGCATGCTACTGCTGCCATTGCCTTGCCGAGAAGCTTCATAGACTGCTCTACAGCTGCAATGCCCGCTGCATCTCCTGCCTTTGCCGCATCGCATACATCCTTGGCTGTGAAGCCTGCATTTAAATCAAGCTTTGTTGCCACATCCCTGTGTGCTGCAATATATCTCTCTGCCACTCTTACGAGACCGTTTGCTGATGCATACTGCTCTAAGCAGCCCTTCTTGCCGCAGCCACAGCACTCTGACTCATCATCTACCATAGGCATATGTCCTATCTCTCCGCCTGCTCCGTTTACTCCGGCTACGATTTTGCCTTCGCGGATGATTCCTCCGCCTACGCCTGTGCCGAGTGTGATCATGACTACATCCTGATGACCCTTTCCGCCACCCTGCCACATCTCACCGAGTGCAGCTACGTTGGCATCGTTTCCGGCCTTTACCTTGATACCGCCGCACAGTACTGAGAGTGACTGTGCCACGTTGAACACGCCCCAGCCGAGGTTGACACACTTCAATACTGTTCCGTCATCCTTTATAGGTCCCGGCACTCCCATGCCTACACCCTCGATGTCACCCATCTCTATGCCATGCTTCTCGTTATTCTCCTTGATGGATGCTGCGATATCAGGCAGGATGAGCTCGCCGGAATTCTCTGTGCGTGTAGGAATCTCCCATGTATCGACAAGCTTTCCTGTGGTCTCGAAAAAGCCTATCTTTACAGTTGTTCCACCTATATCTACTCCATATGCATATTTCTTCATTTTTTCGTCCTCCAAATCGTTAAACTATGTTTATATTTTATTGCCTAATTGCATATTTTTCAATGTTTTTCATTGTTTTTTATGTTTTTTCTATATATAGAAGCGTTTATATCTTCATCCATATGCCCGCTATTTGTAAATCCAAGCTTTTTTGCAAGGCGAACCGATGCTTCATTTCTCTCATCTATCCGGCAGTAAAGCTCTTCAAAGTCTGTATTTTCGCGCGCATAGTCTATGATGAAACGGCACACCTCCGTGGCATAGCCTTGGTTCCATAATTCCGGCGCTATCATGTAGCCCATTTCATTGTGCTCAAGCCCTGCCCGTCCTATCAGCTTACCTGTTTCCCTGGAAAATACAAGCCACATGCCATACTCGTAAAATCCATACATGTTCTCTATGTATGCTTTCTGGTATTCAAGCTCTGTCTCGTAGTCGTAAAGCGGTTCCACAAAGTCTGTCATACCGGGCTTGTCATAGAGCTCATAGAGCGCAGGAAGGTCTGACAGGGACAGCTCACGTATCAGACACCTGTCTGTCTCGCCGATGTCCCACGGGATGTGATTATACCGCCTGCGCACTCGCTCCAGATACTCAATATCAAGCTCTGCAAGGCTCTCGACTGCATAGCGCGTGCCGCACTGCGGTTCTCCTACTGATGCTATGCCGAGTGAGTCAGCTATTTGCTTCTGCTGCCTGTTTGATACTATCCAGATGTAGTCTGTGGGAGCTTTCGGTATTCTTAGATTTCCCGTATTAGCTTTCGCGGTGTTATCTGCAGATTCTTGGATTGTCGTTTTTTGGAAGTCATTAATTGATTCATCAGCCGGTAGCGCAACATACAGTTTTTCCCGCAGTTCATCAGGTAGTTTTTCTTGTAATTTTTCCTGTAATTCATATTGCTGCTCGTCTAGCAGTTTCTTCTGCAACTCATCCAGCAACTTTCCCGGTAGTGCACCATACAGTTTTTCTTGCAGCTCTTCTGACATAGATGCCTTGCCTGCCACACTTCTCCACTGCAGCTTGAATATCTCGCCATGATAGTAAAAAGAGGCAAGTTTTGCGCTTGCCTCATCGATAATTATTATCATTAAACTGTCTCCGGCTCCGGATAGTCCACTCCGAAGGTCTCAACTGTTACTGTTTTCATGACCTGAGCCTCAAGTGGTTTGTCCATGTAGTCTGTGCGCACCTCAGCGATCTTGTTTACCACATCCATGCCCTCGATTACCTTGCCGAATGCCGCATACTCACCGTCGAGATGTGGTGCATCCTGATGCATGATGAAGAACTGGCTGCCTGCTGAATCAGGTATCATGGTACGTGCCATTGAAAGTACACCGGCTGTGTGCTTTAAGTCATTTTTGAAGCCGTTGTGTGTGAACTCGCCCTTGATTTCATAGCCAGGACCGCCTGTGCCGTTTCCGTCCGGATCTCCGCCCTGGAGCATGAAGCCCTTGATTACACGGTGGAAGCATACTCCGTCATAGAAGTTGTGATTGATTAAGCTGATAAAGTTGTTTACTGTGTTTGGTGCGATTTCCGGATAAAGCTCCGCCTTGATTACATCGCCGTTTTCCATTGTGATTGTTACGATTGGATTCTGTGCCATTATTTTTCTCTCTTTCTTTTATAATATTATGAGGCTTGGAGAATATCCATTCCTCGCAATAATTAAATATCGAATTAATTTCTACCCGATTGATTTTACCTAATTTTACTTACTCAGAGCCTCTACCACCTTCGGAAACTCCATGAAGTGTGATGCCTTCACCAGTATGGTGTCGCCCTCCTTCACATATGAAAGAAGCTCCTGTGTCATGGTCTCCCTATCCTCGAAATAGTGGATGTCTACATCGGATGATTTCTCCGCTGCCCCGGCTGCATATTCCTTTGCAAGCTCTCCTGCGGCAAAAAGAGTGTGGATATGATTCTCTCCAACTGCTTCGCCTACCTCATGGTGCAACTTTTTCTCATCGCTTCCCAGCTCGCCCATGTCGCCAAGCACTGCTATTGTCCTGCCCTTTGCATGTGAAAGCACCTCGATAGAGGATTTCATGGATACAGGGTTTGCATTGTAGCAGTCATCTATCACTGTCATGCCGTGTGTTTTGATAAAATTGGTACGGCCTGCGATTGTCTCTGCTTTCTCGATTCCTGATTTAATCTCAGCTATTGTGAGACCAAGCTGCAATCCGACAGCCGCTGCCGCCATGGCATTGTATACATTGTGCTCACCCGGGATATGGATTTGTGCATCAAACTCACCCTCCGGGGTGACAAAATGAGCCTTCATACCGTCAAAGCCCAAGTTTTCAATATTTGTGGTATATACTGATTTATGAACACCTGAAGCTGATTCCTTGCCATAGTATATGGCAGGCTTTCCATTTACCGTCTGCACTGTGGCCAGCTTGTCGTCATCTGCATTCAGCACTGCGACCGCATCCGGCATCATATGCTCAAAGCACTCTGTCTTGGCTTTAAGCACACCATCCCTGTCGCCCAAAAACTCCAGATGGCAGTAGCCGATATTGGTGATGACCATGACATCCGGGCAAGACATAGTAGAAAGTCTGTGCATCTCGCCAAAATCAGATATGCCCATCTCAAGCACTGCTACCTGATGGCTTTCCCTGATTCCGAAAATGGTGAGTGGCAAGCCTATCTCGTTGTTGAAATTGCCTGCGGTCTTGTGGACGCTGTATTTCTGCTCAAGAACTGATGATATCATCTCCTTGGTGCTGGTCTTGCCGACACTTCCGGTGATGCCCACCACCTTGATATCAAGGCTTTTTCTGTAAAATGCCGCGAGCTTTTTCATGGCATCGGTGGTTGATTCAACAAGCACATATGGGCCTGCCGGATCCGTCAGCTCATGCTCAGAGAGCACAATTGCCGCCCCCTGCTCAAACACAGTCGGAATGAATTTGTGTCCGTCCACCCTTTCTCCCTTTATCGGGATAAAAAGATAGCCCTCCTTCACCTGTCTGCTGTCTATGACGGCGCCGGTGATTGTCGTATCGAGCAGTGTCTCATCGCCTATGTATGTGCCCTCGCAGGCCTTAGCGATATTTGCAAATGTAAGATTCTTCATGTACTTATCAGACATGCTACACCTCATATTTTTTCAAAGATATGTCAATCAGATGCTCACAGAGCTGATTAAAACTCATACCGATAACCGCTGCCTCCTGTGGCAGAAGACTGGTCGGAGTCATGCCCGGCAGTGTGTTTGCCTCGAGGCAGAACATCTCATTTTTGTCGTTGAGCAAAAAGTCTGAGCGTGAATATGTGTCAAGCCCGATAACACGCGCAACCTCCTCGGCATAGTGCTGCATATCCTTTGTCACCTGCTCAGGAAGCTCGGCCGGACATGTTTCTACTGTACTGCCCGCCTTGTATTTGTTCTTATAATCGTAGAAGCCCTCCTTCGGTGCAATCTCTATAATAGGAAGAGCCTTTCCCTCGATAACGCCGACAGAGAACTCCCTGCCCTGCACAAATTCCTCGATAACCAGCTCATTTTCCCACTTGAAGGCATCGTCAAGTGCCGCCTTGAACTCGGCCGCATCCCTAACGATGGTGACACCGATGCTTGAACCGCCGCAGCATGGCTTTACCACGCATGGAAGTGTCAGGTCAAGCTTTGTGATATCGTCCTGTCTGGTCGCTCTTGTCATGGAAATACCCTTTGGAGTAGGTATACCGTTTGCAAGGAAGAACTGCTTTGATGTCTCCTTGTTCATGGCGATGGCTGAGCTTAAATAATCGCTGCCTGTATATTTGACACCGAAGAGATCAAATGCTGCCTGTATCTTTCCGTTCTCTCCGTTTTCTCCGTGGAGAGCCATGAAAACAATGTCAGCCATCTGACACATTTTTATGACATTTGGTCCGAAGAAGCAAGGTGACTGGTCCTTTCTGGAAGCCTTTACCTTTGCGAGGTCAGGTGCCTCTGTCGGAATATCGCTGACCTGCACGCTTATCTCGTCCGCGCGGTCAAATATACCTGTCAGGTCCTCCTCCCTGTCACTATATCCCATAAATACATCCAATAATATAACTTTGTGGCCGTTCTCTTTGAGTGCCTTAGCTACCATGCTTCCTGTCTTGAAGGAAACATCTCTCTCTGTGCTGAGCCCTCCGGCAAGTACTACGATGTTCATTTTTGTCCTCTTTTCACATTAACTATATTTCTGATAACACTCCTAAATCCAATTAAACATACGGACCCCGGTAAGTTATCAATTTTTTAAAATTATAACACCATTCATATAAAAAAGAAAGACCGGTTGCCCGGTCAAAAAAGAAATTCTCATTTTATTTTAAACTGTGTTGGCTTCCAGCAGCTGTATCATTCTCATAAATACCATCCGCCCGTGCAAATCATCCTGTGAAAGTGATTCTCCGTACTTCAATACTAATAATCGGCACTGATAAAAATTCAGCTCAGGATTGCCAAAAAGCAAAATCCGCAAGGCTGCATTTTCCAGGTAATTGTGTATATTTCCCACCTCAATAAATATATCTACAATATCATCGAGGTTAATAAGTCCTTTCTGTTCATAATAAATTCTTCCCAAATATTTCATCCCTCCATCGACTTTATTTTTCGTAGAACTTCTTTTTTTGTCTTTCTTTTGAAATTTTGTCGTCTTTGCGAAATTTCCCTCTTTGTTTTTGTTGGTGGATTCATTTTTCCATATAATATATCAATATTCTAGGCGCGTTACGCGCTGGTATTTTGAAGATTTCTATTAGAATTTTTAATATTGATAGGTGATTAGCAGTTTTCGACAAAATACGACATGGGTTTAGGTTTAATTTAGTTGGTTTTTGTTTAATATTGCTCTTTTTATATCAGAATTTTTGTAATGATAAATTTGTACTATATTTTGAGGTTTTTGTTCTAATTATTTCATTCTTTTAAATTTAATCCAAATTATCTTGAAAGCAGAACAAATATTCGGTATAATTGTTATAGGTGCTACCACACGTAGACGTGTAGATGGCGGTTCGCTTTTTGCGGGGAGTCTATAGCTCCGTTTACATAGATATGCTCTCATTTGAGAAATCTGATGGAAGGAGGACTTCGCTTATGCTTACAGTCGATACCTTGATTGCAGTGCTCAGTCTCTGTTTAACCTCATTTGGTCTTGGATATGCGATTGGTTCCAATGGCAGTAAGACCACAAAAAAATAACCGCCCCAGCCTGGAACTGAACGGTTATTTTAACTTAGTAAATGATCAGGCGAACCGTTGTTATAGGTAGCACCTTTTTGTTATCTATATTGTAACATTCATTTCTAATCATGTCAAAATTATTTCAAAAAATGAAATAATTGAGAGAATTACATAATTCATAGTCATTGATTTTACTGATGTTTCAGGACATATAAAAAACAATATATTTTTTAGTTTTTAGTTTTCAAAAGAAGCTTGCACAGAAATGTGCAGGCTCTTTTTTGTGAAATAACTAAAGGCTTCCACCATTATGCCATAAGCCTCATATTTTTGAGCTGTTTTGGGAATTATAGTGATTTCAGCTACTTTTTCTCGGCTTTTATCTGGCTTATGGGCTGAGTTTTGGGAGCTGTTTTGTGGATTTCAGCAGTTACAGCTACTTTTTCTCGTAATTTATCCGGCTTATGGGCTGGTTTTGGGGAGCTGTTTTGGAAATTTCAGCAGTTACAGCTACTTTTCTCGGATTTTATCCAGTTTTTGGGCTGAATTTTGGGAGCTGTTTTAAAAGGTTTAGGGATTACAGCTCCCCAAGGTCTGCCTACGATGCTATCAAACATTTGTAAACTATAAATTGGTACCTTGAAAACTTCACACTTTCAAGGTACCAACCATTTTTTATAAGGTGGTTTTGACCCTTAAATCATGTCATATAGACTAAAAAAATAATTCACAAAATTTCAAATGAAAAATTATCTATTATATCTAGGACCTTTAGTACTAAAAAGATTTCGCATATATTACATAAAAATGAATAAATAGTAAATTTTACCAAAATTTCGTAAATAAAATCTCTGTTTATCCCAATAGTCGAAAACCAACGAAAAGACTATAATATAAATACGAAAACGTGCGAAAGGGAATTTTCGTACAAACATAATAAGAAAAGGAGAGGAAATATGAGAAAGTTAAAAGAACGCTTTCACAGGAAACATGGCATTGTAAGCTGTATCTTTAGTATGGTACTTGCACTTGCTATGATTGTGACCATGGTTCCGGCAATCG
>ERZ857785.3714-NODE-3714-length-10894-cov-3.144201_pt1 | contig 10894 bp, 7 predicted proteins | sample MGYA00519763_ERZ857785 | MGnify/ENA primary metagenome ERZ857785 (study PRJEB31778, sample SAMEA3449365) | human gut metagenome | biome: human gut; feature: human-associated habitat; material: faeces | place: United Kingdom | collected 2010/2012 ... | reverse complement strand
TTCTTTTGCAAACACTATTTTAAAATGTGCGGCATTTCAGTTCTTTACACCTGCCAGGAAATCAACGATAAATTTTAATCTGTTTTGATCGTTTCGTTCATGCTTCCCATGCGGTATCCCTGAAGATCCAGGGTCACATAGCTGAAACCGATTTTCTTGAATTCAGAAACAATCTTTTCTCTGTTTGCAGCTTCCATCAGTTTCAAAAATTCGGACGGCATCACTTCGATCCTTGCCATCTGTCCGTGGATGCGGACACGCAGCTGATGGAACCCCATGTCCAGAAGCAGCTGTTCTGCCTGGTCTACCATGGAAAGTTTGCTCTCTGTGATCTCTTCTCCGTAAACGAAACGTGAGGAAAGACAGGCAAAGGACTGTTTGTCCCAGGTCGGAAGTCCCATTTCTTTTGAAAGATCACGGATCTCCTGTTTTGTCAGCTCTACGTGGCGAAGCGGACTTTTTACATGAAGTTCTGCCACTGCCTGCAGTCCCGGGCGATAATCGCCGTTGTCATCCATATTGGAACCTTCTGCAACATATTTGATATTGTTTTCCTTTGCAATATTTCCGATTTTTTCAAACAGTTCATGTTTGCAAAGATAACAGCGGTTCTTTGGATTATGGGAAAATCCTTCGATCTGTAATTCTTCTGACTCGCAGATAATATGTTTGATGCCTTCTTTTTTGCAGAATGCTTTCGCTTCTTCCAGCTCACGTTTCGGAAAAGAGCAGGACTGTGCCGTCACTGCGATTACCTGATCTCCCAGCACATCGTGTGCCACTTTCAGAAGAAAGGTGGAATCCACACCGCTCGAAAATGCGATTGCCACGCTTCCGAGTTCTTTTAAATATTCCTGTAATGCCTCTAATTTTTTATTCATATTTGTTTTTTCCTTATAATTAATTATAATGCCAGGAGCAAAAGCCTGAAACCGTGATGTGCCTGTGCATAAGCTACATCATCCGGGAGGTTCCTGCACAATTCTTTTCACTGTTTCTTGAGCTGTACCGCTGCATTTTTATTCCTCAGTTCCAGATAACCGCACTCGGTCAGATATTCCAGGCTGTGCAGTGTAAAGGTTCCTCTGCTCATCGGAACTTCCAGCCACTCTTCCACTACCTTTTTCCACGGCATCCACTTGTGGCGGTGCTGTTCTGAGGTATATTTATAATCTCCGATACAGTCTCCCAGTCGGTAAGCTGCCAGCACATAATTGTACATGACCGGGCTTTCTTTGTACAGTTTTTCCGGACGTGGATGTTCCTGCTCTGCAAGTGCAGGCACAAATTCCTGATCCAGACCAAGCATCCAGTTCAGAAACGGATCATAAAGATAATATACCGATGGAATGTAAGGGAATTCCAGCGTTTCCAGTTCCCCGTCCTGTAAATCTGCTTTATATTTCACGATAATCTTTGCATTGAGCAATTCTCTCTGTGTGTAAATCTCCTCTATCTGGCTACATTTCAGAACGGTCCTGCGAACTTTATTTTTTTCATTTTTGAGATAAAAAATTTCCCCTTCGCCGTACCCGAACATATATTCAAAAGAATCCGGTGCCGTGCGGCGAATTGGTGAATATACCATGTGGTACTGGTTAAAAGTTCCTTTCATGGACTTTCTTGCTTCCAGATCAAAAATTTCCGGTATTTCTTCCATCGCCCAGATTCGAACCGGCCATTCAGCCATTGTCGGGCGTTTGTCAACAACGATCACTTCTGTCTTTTTCTTTTTGTTTTGTATGTCCTGTCCCCTCCTTTCTCCATACTCATATCATGATGTTTGGGTCAAAAGACGCCATACGAGAGTACCTCTGATATCTTTTGATACCTGCATCCGATTTAACTGATCTGCCAGCGGGTATGGCTTCCCTGATCGTCTTTGGTCACGATCAGCTGATCTTCGATCTCCTGCTTCAGTTCCGTCACATGCGAAATAATACCGATCAGTTTCTCGCCTTCTGCCATGTTCTGGAGGACTTTTACTGCCTGATCTCTGGAATGTTCATCCAGTGATCCAAAGCCTTCGTCGATGAACATCATATCAAGATTGATCGCTGCGGAACTTTCCTGGATCTGATCTGCCATGCCAAGTGCCAGGGAAAGTGCCGCCATAAAGGACTCGCCACCGGAGAGCGTTCGCACTTCACGGACTTTTCCGGTCACAGCAGAATAAACCATCAGATCCAGACCTCTGTTTTTGCCTGTTCCGGCTTTGTCAATATCGCACATCCGCAGTTCAAACTGTCCTGCGGACATGTCCTGAAATCTCTGGTTTGCCGCTTCCAGGATCTGCTCCAGATAATGCCTTTGTACATATGTTTCGATATCCATTCTGGAGTTTTTTCTGTTTCCGGACAGAAGCTGATACAGTCCGTTTATTTTTTCATACTGATGCATCACTTCACTGCGTTCTTCCATCTGCGGTTTTAATGCCTGGCAGACTTTCTGATCGATCCGCCAGATTTCCTGCCATTGTTCCAGAACACGCTGACTTTCTTTCCACGCCGCTTCTGCTGCTTCACTGGTTTTTTCCAGTTCTTCCAGGACTGGTTTTGGCTGTTCGCCGATCGCTGCCCTGGCAGAATTTATCAGGCTTTCGGCTGCCGCTTTCTGTCTGCCGTGGTTCTGTGCATCCTGTTTCCATTTCTGCACCTGCGTTTTGGTGTAAGTTCCGGTCAGTTCCATCCAGGCCGTTTCCGGAAAATGTTTTTCTTCCAGAATTTCCAGGTAAGCCTGCTGTCGGATCTTCTGCTCTTCCATCTGCTGAGGGATTTCTTTTTTATACTTTGCAATTAAGGTCTGTGCCCGGTTTTCCTGTTCCTGTGCTTTTTGCAGTCTCTCCTCTGCCCGCATGACAAGTACATCTTTTTCCTTTTTGGCGGTATCTGCTTTTGCATACGCCGCCTGTGCTTCCTGCTGATTCTGGTAATCTTTTGATCCTTCCAGGCTCTCCAGCATCACACGGCTTCGCTCCAGAGCGGTTTTGGCATCTGCTGTTTCTTTTGCGGACTGCTCAAGCTTCTCCTGAAATTGCTCTTTCTGCTTTTCTGCTTTTGTAAGGGCAGAAAGAAGCATCTGATACTCGTTCACTTCTTTTTGAAGCTGTCTGCCTTCTGCTTCCATTTTTTTACTCTGATGCAAAAATTCACCTTTCATCTGCTCCAGAAAGTCTGCACGTATTTCTTCTAAATCCAGAACTTCTTTTGCCCTGCTGCGGAGATGTTCAAAACTTTCCCCGGCATTTTTCTGTTTTTCTTCCAGAAGGCTCCCTGCGGCTTCTGCCGCCGCTGCCGCCTGTTCCTGTTTTCCCCGCAGCTGCTCTGCCTGAAGGGCCAGCTCCTCGATCATCTCTTTTGTCAGATTCTGGTGTTCTTTTTCAAGCTTACACGGAGAAGGATGCTCTGTGGAACCGCAGACCGGACACGGGCACCCTTCCTTTAACTCCTGTGCCAGAAAACCTGCCTGAGCATTTAAAAAGATCTTTCGTTTCTGCTCGTAAACGGCATTTTTTTCTTCAAATTCCAGGCTGGCCGCCCGATAGGCAAGACGTCTTTTTTCTGTCGTCTGCTTTTGTGTTTTGTATTCTTTCTCCGTTTGTTCTGCTCTGGAAAATTCCGTTTCCAGCAAACCGAAATCTTTCTGTTTTGCCTGCCATAAAGCAAGATTTTTCTCCGACTGTGCAAGCTGCTGTGAGCGTTCCCGCCACGCTTCCTGCTGTTTTTCAAGTTGCTCTTTTTTTGCTTTGAGTGCTCGCTCTTTTTCTTCTGCGTTTTGGACCGCTTTTTCTTTTTGAATCACATCCTGCCCGGCAGCTTCCATTTTTGTAAAGACTTCCATGGCTTTTTTCACTTTTTCTTCCACTTTGGTAAAAGCCGCAACTTCTTCTTCCTGCTGATGTTTTGCATCTTTTGTATTCTGTATACAGAGTTTTGTATCTTCCATAAGGTTCGGAAGCTGTTCTGTCTGTTCCTGAAGGTCTGATCTCAATTTTTCCAGCATTTTCTTGCAGTCCAAAAGCCGCTGATAAACTGCCTGTACCTCCCAGGCGTCTTCGACCCGAACCGCCAGTTCCTGCTGTTCTGTGATCGCTTCTTCCTGCCCTTTTAAGCTCTGCAAGGTCTTTTCTGCATCTTCCAGCTGTACAAAAGATTTAAGAAGCTGAGAAGCTTTCGCAGCGGCATCCCTTGCATGATCACGTTCCTGACTTCTCTTTTCCACGGTCTTTTTTGCTTCTTTCGTCCGCTTCGAAAGCTCCTCGCACAGAAGTTCCAGTTTCTCCAGAAACTGCTCCAGGACCGTTACCGAAAAATCTTTTGATTTTTCCAGTTCTTTTTTCTTTTCTTTTAAAAATGCCGTCTGTTCCAGACCTTCCGGAAGTTCTGTGCGGCTGATCTCGGCAATACACCGCATGCGGATCTGATCGATCTCTGCCTGTTTTTCTTTTTTGCGTACGGCAAATTCATTTTTGATCTCCTCGTACAGACCGGTGTGAAACAGCTTGCGGAAGATCATTTTTTTATCATCTGATTTTGCACGCAGAAGTTCCATGAATTCTCCCTGAGCGATCATCGCAACCTGCATAAACTGCTCTTTTGTCAGTCCGACAATCTCCATCAGTTTCGCATCCGTCTCTTTTGCCGGATATTCGCTGCCGTCCGGCATGGTAAGTGAAACTTCCTCACTGACCATTTTTTCGCCGCTGCCGCGTTTCAGCGGACGTACATGACGCGGAATGCGTTTCACGGTATAAAAATCGATCTCAGTTCCGTTTTTCTCAGAAAAAGTCAGGGAGACAAACGGCTCCGTTCCGATCTCCACAAACTGACTCTGAAGTTCCGCACCGTTTTTCTTATTTGCATTGGAGCTGGCTTCTCCGTAGAGAGCAAACACAATCGCATCAAAAATCGTTGTTTTTCCGGAGCCGGTATTTCCGGTGATCAGGAATAAATTCTGATCCGGTTTTTCAAAATCAATCTCGGTTCGGTTTCCATAGGAACCAAACGCCTGCATCACAAGTTTTAACGGCCGCATCTTATTTCACCCCCTGTACACTGCTGATCACATCCAGCAGCATCTCACGTTCTTCCTCATCCATATGTTCCCCGAGAAACGAACAGCAAAGTTCAAACGGGTCCAGTTCTTCAATCTTTCTGCTCTGTCTTTTGTACTCTGCTCTCCGCTCCCTCTCTCTGCGGATCTCAAGCAGATATGGAAATGCATTTCGCAGACGGTCTTTGAGGTCGATCACATCGAGATCTTCTTTGTCTGTGAGCACGACCGTGACATAATCTTCGCATGCCTGCGAAAGCACCTCCTGAAATTCTCCCTTTATCACACGCACCTGACGAAGCGGCGGAAGCGGAAGCACTTCCGTGGAAATATTTCCTTTTTCTTTCATCGTCACCATCACAATGCCTTTTTTCTGTCCGGCTTCACTGACCGAACAGGCAAGCGGTGTTCCGCAGTAACAATAATATTCGCTTCCCACTTTCATCGGTTTGTGGATATGTCCAAGTGCCGCATAATCAAACACTTCCAGCACATCTGCTGAGATCTCATCGATATTTCCGACCGTGCGGATCTCGGAATCCATGCGCTCTACGTCCTCCGCCTGTCGGTCGGATGGAAGATAAAACTGATGACTGACCAGCACATTTCGCTCCTTTGTATCGATATTTTCTCTTTCGATCAGAAGATGCAGTGCCTCGTCGTAGGAATGCTGTGTTCCGTCCTCCCGCGTTCCCACGATCTCTCTTACCATCGACGGTTTCACAAACGGAAGCAGATAAAAATGCAGATCACCATAAGCATCCTGCAGTGTCACTTTTTCGATATATTCCTCTTCTGTAGTCGGCGGCGTGCCAATCATATAGACATTCTGCCTGGACAAAATACTGCGAAAACAGTTCAGCCTGGCGGCACTGTCATGATTGCCGCTGATGATCATCACCGGCATCTGCGGCATTTCTTCGGAAAGATTTTTCATAAAGCTGTCAAAAATCTCCACTGCCTCCGCAGACGGAACAGCTTTGTCATAAATATCCCCTGCGATCACCATCGCATCCGGCTGCTGCTCTTTTGCCAGCCGGATGATCTGTTCAAAAATATATTCCTGGTCTTCCCGCAGATCGCGTTCGATCAGTTTCAGTCCGATATGCAGATCGGATAAATGAAAAAATTTCATCTGCTCACCCCTCGTAAATCTTATCTTAGTTGGAGAAAACTCCTCTTCTGTATATGTTAAGCAACAAATCTGTCTTCTTTCTTCTATTTTTGTCCTGCAATGATCCTGTACATTTCCGGTCTGCGGTCACGGAACAGTCCCCATTCAAGACGCTTTGTTGCCAGCTCATCCAGATCGTATTCTCCGATCAGGATCTCTTCCTGATCTCTGGAAGCTGTTTTTTTCAGTTCGCCTGTTTCATCGGTCAGGAAGGAAGAACCATAAAAAGTCAGTGCAGACTTCTGACCTCCATTTTCCGTATCCGGCTCTACCACCTCTTTTCCAATACGGTTTGCTGCGATCACCGGCATCAGATTGGCTGCCGCATGGCCCTGCATACAACGCCTCCAGTGCGGCATGCTGTCACATTCCAGAATTGGCTCCGAACCGATAGCAGTCGGATAAAACAGAAGTTCTGCACCCTGAAGTGCCATGCATCTGGCACTCTCCGGAAACCACTGATCCCAGCAGATTCCGATGCCGATCTTTCCATATCTGGTCTCAAAGATGCGAAATCCAGTATCGCCCGGCGTAAAATAAAATTTTTCCTGATAATAGTGGTCATCCGGAATATGTGTTTTACGATAAATCCCAAGAATCGTTCCGTCCGCATCGATACATGCGATTGAATTGTAAAGATTGTTGACTTCTTTTTCATAAAAGCTGATCGGAAGCACGACTCCAAGTTCTTTTGCCAGACGCACTCCCATCTGTACTGCTTCGTTTTCTTCTGCCGGTTTTGCATAATGATAAAAATCATACCGTCTCTGCTGACAGAAATATTCCCGTTCAAAAAGTTCCGGCAGCAAAATAATATTTGCTCCTTCTGCTGCCGCTTCTCTGATTTTCTTTTCTGCTTTTTCCAGATTTTCCTGCAGCTCTGTGCTGCACTGCATCTGGATCGCCGCTGTTTTTACTTTTCTCATTCCTTTTCTGCCTTTCCCTGTGGTATCTGCTGCGTAATACAGTGGATGTTTCCGCCTCCGGTGAGAATATCTCCTGCATACACCGGTAGGATCTCTCTCTGCGGACATATGCTGTGCAAGATCTCTGCTGCCCGCTGATCACTTTCTGCATTTTTTCCGCCAAAAGCCGGCATGATAACTGCTCCGTTTGAAAAATAGAAGTTTACATAAGATGCCGCAAGGCGTTCGCCCACTTCTCTTGTATCTTCTCCTTCTTCAAACACATACCCTTCCAGATCTTCCGGTGTAACGCAGACCGGCACATCCGGGATTGGAAGTTTATGTACGATGATCTTTCTGCCTTTCGCATCGGTCTGTAATTCCAGATACTGAAGTGTCTCCAGTGATAACGGGTACTGCGGATCTTTCGGATCATCCGTCCACGCCAGTACCACCTCAGCCGGACCGACAAAAGCACATACATTATCTACATGCTCGTTTGTCTCATCCAGGTAAATGCCCCTTGGCAGCCAGAGCACTTTCTCCGCACCCAGATATGCTTTCAGTTTCTCCTCAATCTGTTCTTTTGAAAGCTGCGGATTCCTGCCTTTGCTGAGCAGACAGGCTTCTGTCACCATGACTGTCCCTTCCCCATCACTGTGAATGGAACCGCCCTCCAGCACAAAAGGTGCCGCATCGTAGCAGAAATATCTTTCTCTTTTGGCGAAATCTAGGGCAAACGCATCATCCAGCTTCCAGGATGCATACAGCCCATCCACCGTTCCGCCCCAGGCATTGAAAGACCAGTTTACTGCACGAACGCTGCCTCCCTTTTTTACAAACGTCGGTGCCATATCTCTTGCCCAGGCATCATCCGTTTCTGCCTCAAAGACGGTCACCGGAAAATGTCTTCCGCATGCGATGGCTTCTCTATATTTTTCTTTCTGCTGTGCGGCAAATGCCTCTGCCCGTGCAAGAACCTTTTTTCCGGCAGCCAGATATACCGGCTCACTTTTTGTGATTGCTTCCATAACTGCACAAAAAGCCTGTTCGGCATCTTTTGCATCTTTTTTCCAGGAACCCGGCCGCTGCGGCCAGATCATGATGCAGCCTTTATGCGGCTCATACTCTGCCGGCATATAATATCCGTCCGCAGACGGTGTTGTTCTGTTGTATTCCATCGTATCCTCCTTCAGAATCTACGGTGCTGTCGCTTGCAAGTCTCATATGCGTTCGGTTTGAATTACAGACGCATTTTAAAATCGTTATAGCCAAATTCTCTTACCATTTCCACACTTCCGTCTTCTTTTAAAAGTGCGATTCCCGGAAGCGGCATTCCGTTAAAGGTATTGTTTTTTACCATGGAATAGATCGCCATATCTTCAAAGACCAGCTGATCCCCGATACGGATCGGCTGCTCAAAACTGTAGTCCCCGATCACATCCCCGGCAAGGCAGGTCATCGAAGAGAGGCGATACGTGTACTGTTTTTCCCCTGCTTCAAATCCTTTTGCAAGCGGCGGGCGGTACGGCATCTCCAGCACATCCGGCATATGGCAGGCTGCCGATGCATCGAGGATCAGAATGTCCATATCGTTGTGCACGATGTCCATCACTTCTGTCACAAGATAACCGGCATTTAAAGCAATCGCTTCGCCAGGCTCCAGATAAACTTCCACCGGATAGGTTTCTCTGATATAACGGATCAGTTTTTTCAGAGTTTCTATCTGATAATTTTCCCTTGTGATATGATGACCTCCGCCCATATTCAGCCATTTCATCCGGTACAGATATTTCCCGAATTTCTTTTCAAATGCCTGAAAAGTCGTTACAAGATCATCTGCATTCTGTTCGCACAGCGTGTGGAAATGAAGTCCTTCCACACCCTCCAGCAGATCTTCCCGGAACTGTTCTTCTGTCACACCAAGTCTGGAAGCATAGCCACAAGGATCATAGATCTCATGCCCTTCCTGCGTGGAGCACTGCGGATTGATGCGGATGCCGACACTGACTGCTTTTTTATCTTTTCTCACCTTTGCACTTTCCCGGCACATTTCTTTATATTTCTCATACTGTGCAAAGGAATTGAAGATGATATGGTCGCAGATCTGCACCAGTTCTTTCATATCTTTTTCTTTGTATGCCGGTGCAAAAACATGATTTTCTTTTCCCATCTCTTCATATCCAAGTCTTGCCTCATACAGTCCGCTCGCTGTTGTTCCGCTGATATACTGACCGATCATCGGATACAGGCTGTACATAGAAAAGGCTTTCTGGGCGAGCAGGATGTGACAGCCGCACTCCTGCTCAAGATCCGCAAGAATCTCCAGATTTTTTCTGATTTTGCCTTCATCCACAACATAGCACGGTGTCGGCAGATCTTTCCACATCATTCTACAGTCTGCGGATTTTCATCCACAACCCACGGCAGTCCGTACTGATTCAGCATATCCATAAACGGATCCGGATCAAATTCTTCGATGTTGAACACACCGTCTTTGTCCCATACTTTATCCACAACAAGTGCTGCCCCGATCATCGCCGGCACTCCGGTTGTGTAGGAAATCGCCTGAGATCCGACTTCTTTATAACACTCCTGATGATCACATACATTGTAGATATAAATGGTCTTCTCTTTTCCGTCTTTCTTTCCGGTAAAAATACAGCCAATATTTGTCTTTCCGACGGTACGCGGTCCAAGGGAAGCCGGATCCGGAAGCAGTGCCTTCAGAAACTGAATCGGCACGATCTCTTTTCCTTCAAACAGAATCGGTGAAGTGGAAAGCATGCCTACATTTTCCAGACATTTCATGTGCGTCAGATAGCTCTGTCCAAAGGTCATAAAGAAACGGATACGCTTTACGCCCGGAACATTTTTTGCCAGAGATTCGATTTCTTCATGATGAAGCAGATACATATCTTTTTCGCCGACCTGTGGGAAATTATATTCTCTTTTGATCTCCATCGGCTCAGTCTCTACCCAGTGACCATTCTCCCAGTAAGAACCGTTTGCGGACACTTCCCGCAGATTGATCTCCGGGTTAAAGTTGGTGGCAAACGGATAGCCATGATCTCCTCCGTTGCAGTCCAGAATATCGATCGTCTCGATCTCATCAAAATAATGTTTCAGTGCATAGGCTGTAAAGACACTGGTGACACCCGGATCAAAGCCGCTTCCGAGAAGTGCCGTGATGCCTGCTTCTTTAAATTTTTCCTGATAAGCCCACTGCCAGGAATAGTCAAAATATGCGGTAAATCCGGCCTCTTTGCAGCGTTTCTCGTAAATTTCACGCCACTGTTTATCGTCGGTATCTTCCGGCTCATAATTGGCGGTATCAATATAATCCACCTTGCATGCCAGACACGCATCCATGATCGTCAGATCCTGGTACGGAAGTGCAATGTTCATTACCAGATCCGGTTTGTAACTGTTGATCAGCTGGATCAGCTGGTTTACATCATCTGCATCTACCTTTGCCGTGGTAACAACTGTTTTTGTTTTTCCCTCCAACTTCCGGGCAAGGGCATCACATTTTTCTTTTGTCCTGCTTGCAATACACAGTTCTGTAAATACCTCATCTGCCTGACAACATTTCTGAATTGCTACACTGGCTACTCCTCCGCAGCCGATTACAAGTACTCTGCTCATAACTTTTTCTCCTTTTTTCTTATATATAACTGTTTCTTCAACAGTTTTTTATAATGCTTATATTATCTGTATCCTTCAGATTTGTTTTGTAATTGCCAGAAGCAGTTCCCGCAGT
>ERZ857785.3694-NODE-3694-length-10957-cov-3.267474_pt1 | contig 10957 bp, 8 predicted proteins | sample MGYA00519763_ERZ857785 | MGnify/ENA primary metagenome ERZ857785 (study PRJEB31778, sample SAMEA3449365) | human gut metagenome | biome: human gut; feature: human-associated habitat; material: faeces | place: United Kingdom | collected 2010/2012 ... | reverse complement strand
CAGAGGATAAGACGGATGAGGCAAATGTGGACACAGAGACAGCGGAATCTGCTATTGCCGTTCCTGTAATTGAACAATACAGATAATATAGGATAAAACATCAGAACCGGGAGACATGTTTTCCCGGTTCTTTTCAACAAAGGAGAGTTTTTATGTTCCTGATTGAAGAAGAGTTAAAAAAGCTGCCCGGTAAGCCTGGCGTTTACATTATGCATGGGGAAAACGATGAGATCATTTATGTGGGAAAGGCTGTCAGTCTGAAGAACCGTGTCCGCCAGTATTTCCAGAGCAGCCGCAATAAAGGCGCAAAGATTGAGCAGATGGTCACTCACATTACCAGATTTGAATATATTGTCACCGATTCTGAATTGGAGGCGCTGGTACTGGAGTGCAACCTGATCAAGGAGCATCGCCCGAAATACAACACCATGTTGAAGGATGATAAGACATATCCATTCATTAAAGTAACGGTAAACGAGCCCTATCCCAGAGTCCTTTTTTCCCGCACCATGAAAAAGGACAAGGCGAAATATTTCGGCCCGTACACGAGCGCCGGAGCTGTGAAAGATACGATCGAACTGTTGCGGAAGCTGTACGATATCCGTTCCTGCAATAAGAGCCTGCCAAAGGAGATCGGCAAGGACCGCCCGTGTCTTTACTATCACATCCACCAGTGTAAGGCACCGTGCCAGGGATACATTTCCAAAGAAGAGTACGGCGAGCAGATCAAAAAGGCGATCAGTTTTCTGAATGGAAATTACAATGACATGATCAAAGAGCTGACTGGAAAAATGACGGAGGCGGCTGAGGAGATGCGGTTCGAGCAGGCGGCGGAGTACCGTGATCTGATCGACAGCGTGCGCAGGATCGGCGAGCGGCAGAAGATTACGAACAGTAACGGCGAGGACAAAGATGTCATTGCGCTTGCGATGGACAAAGAGGATGCGGTGGCGCAGGTCTTCTTTATCCGGAACGGAAAGCTGATCGGGCGGGAGCATTATTATCTGCGGATTGGCGAGGAGGAGCAGAAAAGCGAGGTGCTGCTCACGTTTATGAAACAGTTCTATTCCGGCACGCCGTTCATCCCGCGGGAAATCATGATTTCCGAGGAGATTGCCGAGCAGGAGCTGATGGAAGAGTATTTAAGCAGCAAACGGGGCCAGAAGGTCCGCATCCGCGTGCCGAAAAAGGGCAGCAAGGAAAAAATGGTGGAACTGGCAGAGCGGAACGCACAGATCGTTCTCGACCAGGACCGCGAGCGGATCAAGCGGGAAGAGGGTCGGACGGTCGGTGCCGTAAAAGAGATCGCCAGATGGCTGAACCTACCGTCGATCGACCGCATCGAGGCGTACGATATCTCCAATATCAGCGGTTTCCAGTCGGTCGGCTCAATGATCGTCTACGAGAAAGGAAAGCCAAAGCGCGCCGATTACCGAAAATTCAAGATCAAATCCGTCGAGGGACCGAACGATTACGCCAGTATGAAAGAGGTCTTAAGCCGCCGTTTTCTGCGCGGCATCCAGGAGGACAGCGGTTTCGAGCGGCTGCCGGACCTGATCATGATGGACGGCGGACGCGGCCAGGTTAACATTGCGCTTGAGGTGCTTGAAGAAATGGATCTTGCGATTCCGGTCTGCGGTATGGTAAAGGACGACAAGCACCGCACGAGGGGGCTGTATTTCCGAAACGTGGAAATCCCGATCGACCGGAACAGCGAGGGCTTCAAACTGATCACACGCGTGCAGGACGAGGCGCACCGCTTTGCAATCGAATACCACCGCCTGCTGCGGAGCAAGGGTCAGGTCCACTCGATTCTCGACGACATCCCGGGCATCGGGCCGACAAGAAGGAAAGAACTGATGCGCCACTTTCAGGGAATTGATGATATCAAGGCGGCAACCGTGGAAGAACTTTCCGGACTTCCGGGCATGAATAAAAAGGCGGCGGAGCAGGTCTACACATTCTTTCACGCACCTGCACAGGAGGAAAATGAGGATTCGTCAAAATAGTTAAATTTCTAGGTTGCCCGTGATGCTTTATTGTGCTAAAATCATAGAAGAGACGGATTTAAAAAGACGTCGAATGAAGTCGGAGGACAGGAAAATGAAAGAAATTGAAATGACCAAAATGGTGGAGGAAATGGATCTCCGCAACCTGACACCAGAGGTTGATATGACAGATCTTGTCATTGCCACACCGGATATCAACCGTCCTGCACTGCAGCTGACCGGTTACTATGAGCATTTTGCCAATGAGCGTGTGCAGATCATAGGTTATGTAGAGTTCACGTATCTGCAGCATCTTGAAGAGAGCGAGCGCGTCCGCGCGTTTGAAGAGTTTGTAAGCCGCAAGATCCCATGTGTCATTTTCACCACGAAGATGATTCCGGGACCGGAAATTCTGGAGCTGTGCAATCGTTATCAGGTACCGGCCTTTGCGGTAGACAAATCGACTTCCGTTTTCATGGCTGAAATCATCCGCTGGCTGAATGTCCAGCTTGCCCCGATGATCTCCATCCACGGCGTGCTGGTCGATGTATTCGGCGAGGGCGTTCTGATCATGGGCGAGAGCGGAATCGGAAAGAGCGAGGCTGCACTGGAGCTGATCAAACGAGGCCATCGTCTCGTCAGCGATGATGTGGTTGAAATCAGCCGTGTCAGCGACATTACGCTGGTCGGAACGGCACCGGATATCACGCGTCACTTTATCGAGCTGCGCGGTATCGGTATCATCGACGTCAAGACGCTGTTTGGTGTCGAGAGCGTAAAGGATACCCAGTCTATCGACCTTGTTATCAAGCTTGAAGAGTGGGACAAAGAGAAAGAATACGACCGTCTGGGCCTGGAAGAAGAGTATATTGAGTTCCTTGGAAACAAGGTTGTCTGCCATTCCCTTCCGATCCGTCCGGGACGTAACCTGGCGATCATCGTAGAAACCGCTGCTGTCAACCACAGACAGAAGAAGATGGGCTACAATGCCGCACAGGAGCTGTACCGCCGTGTACAGGCTAACTTAGTGAAAAAAAGAGAGGAGAAGTAAGAAAATGGCAAACTATGTATTTGGAATCGATGTTGGGGGTACTTCAGTGAAATGCGGAATGTTCCAGACAGACGGAACTCTGTTGGAAAAATGGGAAATCCCGACCCGCACCGAAAACGGCGGAAGCGAAATTCTGCCGGATATCGCAAAAAGCGTAAAAGCAAAAATGGCTGAGAAGGGTATCGCAGCAGATGATGTTGCCGGTGTCGGCATTGACGTACCTGGCCCGGTTAATGACAAAGGTGAGCTTTCCATCGCAGTCAACCTGAACTGGGGATATAAAAATATCGTAAAAGAGCTTTCCGACGAACTCGGCGGAATGGCAGTAAAAGCAGCAAACGACGCAAACGCAGCAGCTCTCGGTGAGATGTGGGCAGGCGGCGGAAAGGGAAGCAAGAACCTGGTTATGGTTACCCTTGGAACCGGTGTCGGCGGCGGAATCATCGTGGACGGCAAGATCGTAGCAGGTGCTCACGGCGCAGGCGGCGAGGTTGGTCATGCATGTGTTGAGCCGGAAGAAGAAGCGGTCTGCAACTGCGGAAACCACGGATGCCTCGAGCAGATGACATCTGCAACCGGTATCGTTCGTCTGGCAAAGAAATATCTGGCATCCCATGATACTCCGTCTTCTTTAAGAGAAAGAGGAGAGTCCATCAGTGCAAAAGCTGTCTTTGATGCATTAAAAGAAGGCGATGCAGCAGCAGAAGCAATCGTTCAGGAGTTCTCCGAGTACCTCGGAAGAGCACTTGCAGTATTCGCATGCGTTGTTGACCCGGAAGTTATCGTAGTCGGCGGCGGTGTATCCAAAGCAGGCCAGATCCTGATCGACGGCGTAGCTAAATACTACCGTGAAGCAGCATTCATCGCATGCAAAGATACCCCGATCGTACTCGCTTCCCTTGGAAACGATGCTGGTATCTACGGCGCAGCAAAAATGCTGATTGACTAATTGATTCAGATGGAAAAAGAAGTATAGAAAAACCGGTCCTGCTGGCATATGCCAGAGGGCCGGTTTTTTGTGTATAGACTGACTGAAAAAGTTATTCGGAAGAGCCGCTCTCTTCGGACTGCGGCTGTACTTCCGATATCTCCGCCGGGGTATCCGGTTCTGACGGTGCATCAGGGGTCTCCGGTGTGTCAGGAGTCTCCGGTGTGTCAGGAGTCTCCGGTGTATTAGAAGGCGGATCGGCAGGTGTTTCGGGCGGAGCCGGAGTTTCCTGCGGTGCCTCCGTCGGTGTCGGGGTTGCCTGCGGAGTTGATGCTGCAGAAGGGGTTCTGGTCGGCGTCGGTGTTGAGGCCGGCGCGGTGTAGTGGCCCTTGCAACGCTCGGTCGGCAGATCGGATACCGCAAAGTATTCGGTGATGGACGGGCAGCTTGAGCGGGCGAGCAGGCCGGTCTTCGTACAGATCGTTGCCTCCTGTACTGTTGCGGAAGTTTCGAAATCCATATCGGCAAGGCCTTCGTGGATTTCATTCATGACCTTTGCCCAGAGACGTTTGTGGAATTCACGGTCGCTCTCCGGAAACTCCGCGTGTGTATCATACGTTGCCCAGATGGCAGCGGTATAATATGGTGTAAAGCCTGCAAAGACGAGATCCTTGGCCTCATTCGTCGTACCGGTTTTTCCGGCTGCGTGCATATTGTCGAGGCGGGCGGCAACACCGGTACCTTTTTCCAGAACATCCTCCATGACATTGGTGAGGAGGGAGGCAGTGCTTGCCTTGAAGACCTGCGTTGCCTTGTTTTCTGTGTTGTCAATTAAAACATTTCCCTTGCTGTCGGTAACCTTTGTGTAGAACACCGGCTTGCGGTACTGGCCGCCGTCTGCGATTGCCGCGTAGGCTGCCGTCAGTTCGAGATCACTGACACCGTAGGTGATACCGCCGAGAGCCAGCGGCTGGATCACATCGTATTCCTCGGAGAGTTTGGAAAAACCAAGCTTCTTCAGATAATCAAAGCCGACCTTCGGCGTAAGCTCGGTCAGTACCTTGACGGCCGGGATATTGATGGAATTGATGATCGCCTGGCGGACGGTAACATCACCATGGTAGGTAAGATCCGAGTTCTGCAGCGGTGTGCCGTCACTGTAGTTGAACGGCTCATCCTTAATTACCGTAGCGAGTGTAATCTTTCCAAGGTCGAGCGCCGGTCCGTACGCGGAAAGAATCTTGAACGTGGAACCCGGCTGGGAATAATTATCGGTTGCGCGGTTGAAGGTAAGACTTGCTGTTTTTTCGCCGCGTCCGCCGACGATGGCTTTCACGTAACCGGTGCGCTGATCCATAACGGTCATGCACGCCTGCGGCTGCGGGGTGAAGCTGCTGCGCTCGGCAACAATCGTATCGCCTTCCTGCATGATAGCGGCTTTGTACTGGTCGATATAGCTCTGTGCCTCCTCCTGGGAGTCAAAGAGCAGATCGAAACTCGGATCGCTGTTGCGGAAGTAGAGCTGCAGCATCTCTTTGCTGTAGTTCTGTACCTCGCCGTCTGCCTGCTCTACGGTGAGCGCCCAGTCGAGACCGATCTGCGTGTTCGCCGGGAAGTTCTCCGGATTCTGGAATTCCGTATCGAGAATCGACTGCATGTAGGAATCCTGTGTGGTATAGATTTTGAGGCCGCCGCTGTAGACAACGTTCTTTGCCTGCACTTCGGTGTAGCCTTTCTGTACCATCAGATCGTTGATCAGGTTGGTGATGACTTCATCGATAAAGTAGGAGTACGGCGCGCTCTCCGCCTGGGACTGCGTGTGCATGGCGATGCGGTCGTAAACATTGTCGTTCATGGCAATGGTGTATTCTTCTTCGGTGATGTAGCCCTGCTCTTTCATGTTGTTCAGGATCTTGTCGCGGCGCTGCTGGTTTTTCTCCGGGTGGTTTTTCGGATTATATGCCGTCGGCGCCTTTGGAATTGCGGCAAGAACGGCGCATTCAGAGAGCGTCAGATCTTTTGCATCCTTTCCGAAATACGTCTGCGCTGCCGTCTGGACACCGTAGCAGCCGGAACCTAAGTTGATCGTATTCAGATAATTTTCCAGAATAACGTCTTTGGCGTTTTCACCCTCTGCAGTCAGTGTTTTTTCCAGCTTCAGCGCCAGGTACTGTTCCTGGATCTTCCGCTTGAAGCTCTGCATCCGCGTCTCTTCCATCCAGTCAGTGAAAACATTGTTTTTTAAGAGCTGCTGTGTGATCGTGCTGGCGCCCTCGGTAAAATGAAAGCCGTGGCTGACGCCGACAACGAAAGCACGGATGATACCGCTCGGATCGATGCCGTTGTGCTCATAAAAACGGGCATCCTCAACCGCGACGATCGCGTGCTGCATATCGAGCGGAATCTCCTCAATCGAAATCGAGACACGGTTTCCCTGAGCCCCGGTCAGCTTCTGTACCTGGTTGCCGTCAGCATCGTAGATAAACGACGCGTTGCCGAGCGGCATGATATTTGCCTCCGAGATATCAGGGGCACTGTCAATCACGCCGCGGACAGCGCCGATCACAAGCCCGGCACCGCAGACGAGAACGACAAGAAGAAGACAGAACGCGATGCGCAGCGCCGTCACGCCGGCCGTCTTTTCAATCTTTCCGTAATGGGACCGCAGATCTTCACGTTTGTCTTCCAGATGACTTTTTCCAAAGTGCATATAGAAAATCCTCCTTATGTCATGTTCATGCAAAACTGATTTAGTTCAGTAATCAATGGTGTTCCTGCCCTGCAAAAAGCAGGGTATACTTATTTTTATTATACCAAACAAAGGGCTGGAATAAAAGTATTTCTGAAAAGAATGCTGATTTTTCAGAAATGATATGGTAAGATAGGTACATATTTGGATGAAGGAGTAAGGACATATGATCGATCAGTTTCGGACGGTTTACCGGGGTGGAACCGGGGAAATCGTGGAGAAGAAATCACGTTTTATTGCAACGGTGCGTCTGGTGGAATCTGAGGAGGAGGCACTTTCCTGCCTGGAAGCTCTGCGGAAAAAATACTGGGATGCGCGGCATAACTGTTTTGTGTATATTATTGGAGAAAATCAGGAGACGGTGCGCTGCAGCGATGACGGGGAGCCTTCCGGCACGGCAGGGCGGCCGATGCTCGATGTGGTACAGGGAGCAGGCCTCCGCAATGTGCTTGTTGTGGTGACGCGGTATTTCGGCGGTACGCTGCTGGGAACGGGCGGCCTGGTGCGCGCGTACTCGCAGGCGGTGCAGGAGGGGCTGGCAAACAGTGTTCTGATTGACGAGATCTGCGGCGTGCGGCTGTTGATTGAGACGGATTACAACGGCATCGGTAAAATCCAGTATCTGCTCGGCCAGCGGGGGATTCCGATTCTGGAATCCGAGTACACCGATCAGGTGAAAATCCGCGTTCTCGTTCCGAAAACGGAGGTGGACCGTCTCTGCGCGGAGATTACCGAGGGGACGAACGGAAAGGCAAAACTGGAAAAAGAAGAGGAGCTGTACTTTGCGCAGAACGACGGAGAGCTGATCTTCGGGGATGAGCTGACGCAGTATAAGAATCTGGAGGCAGAAGAATTAGGATAAAGGAGGATGCGACATGAGGTTTCCGGAAAATCTGAAAAAGGGCGGAACGATCGGCTTTGTGGCACCATCGTTTGGATGCACAACAGAGCCATACAAGTCCGCGTTTGCAAATGCACAGAAAAAATGGAAAGAGATGGGATATCAGCTGGATCTTGGGCCAAACTGCTATGCAGAGCACGGCATCGGAATCAGCGCGGCACCGGAGGAGTGCGGAAAAGAGCTGACGGAATATTATGTCAGTGAGAAGAATGACTGTCTGATTTCCTGCGGCGGCGGAGAGCTGATGTGCGAGGATCTCGATTACGTGGATTTTGAAAAGATCAGAAAGGCACCGGCGAAATGGTATCTCGGCTATTCTGACAATACGCATTTTACGTATCTTCTGCCGACCATCTGCGATACGGCGGCTGTTTACGGTCCGTGTGCGAGTGATTTCGGCATGGAGCCGTGGCATAAATCCGTAGCGGATGCGTTTGGCGTACTGACGGGAGAAGTGCGTACCGTCCGCGGCTATGAGGGATGGGAAAGAGACGATGCGAAGGGCAGAAGCGAGGAAAATCCGTATCTGCCGTACCAGATTACAGAACCGCGCGTTCTGCGCCGCTTCCCGGATGCGGACAGTGCATTTGAGGGACGGCTCATCGGCGGCTGTCTCGACTGTCTCGTCAATATTCTTGGAACGAAGTACGACGGAACGGTTGATTTTGTGGAAAAATATAAAGAGGACGGTTTTGTCTGGTTTCTGGAAGCGTGCGATCTGAACGTCTTTGCGATCCGCCGCGCAATCTGGCAGATGGAGCACGCCGGCTGGTTCCAATATGTGAAAGGCTTTTTGATTGGCCGCCCGCTGCAGTTCGGACAGAAATTCGGGGAACTCGACCAGTACCGCGCCGTGACGGATCTGCTTGGAAAATACAACGTGCCGATCGTGATGGATCTCGACATCGGACACCTTCATCCGGCGATGCCGCTGATCGTCGGAAGTTATGCGAAGGTGGCCGTGGAAGGAAATGAGATTGAAATTAAGATGGAGTGCCGTTAGAACGCTTTTGAAAAATATTTTCTCGAGCGGCAGGGCAGAGCCTGTGGGAAAATGTCTGCGCGCGTAGAAGAACTATCGGCGCATCCGGCAGATGCCGCGGAGCTTTTTGACATCGAGAATCGTGACCGTGCCGCGGGAGAGTGCGACGATGCCGTCTTTCTCGAACGACTTTAAGGTGCGGGAAACGACCTCTCTGGCACTGCCGAGGTTCCGCGCGATCTGTTCGTGCGTGGTGGAGAGCACCGGGGAACCGGTGCGGATGCGTTCATCCTCGAGATATCCGGCAAGGCGCTGGTCAAGCCGCGTAAAGAGGAGCTGGCCCATCGCCCACATGACTTCGGAAAAATGCTCCGTTGTTTCCCGGTAAATGTAGTTTTCAACGTAAATATTCTGATTCAACAGTCTGCGGAACGTGCTGGCCGGAGTGATGAGAACTTTCGTCTCCTCCTCGGCCTCAATCAGAATATCAAAGCTGATTTCCTGCATCGCACAGGAGGCAGACAGCGTGCAGACTTCGCCGGGACCGGTGGTAAACAGGGTAATTTCCCGCTGCTCGCCGGACTGGATAAAGATGCGGAGCTTGCCGGAGAGGACAAGCAGAACGCCGAGACAGTCATCGTCACAGCTGTAGAGAAAATCGCCGCGCTGATACGTCGTCAGGACGGAAGAGAGCACGAGTGTCTGCTGTTCATCGGCGGTAAGCTTTGAATAAAATGGATAATGCTCCTGAAAACAGGATTCCAGAAAAGATGACATAAATAAAACTCCTTTCGGAAGAAGAACGTTCTTTTGTAAACTACGGCAGCAGCCGTTTCTTCCATGATAGAAAAGAACGGAAAGAAATGCAAGAAAAAACGTATCGGTTTTTGTGCCGATACGTTTTTTCTTGCATTTCCAATATTACGCTGTTTATTTTACAGAGTTAATCAGTTCTTCCAGCTCCTCATAGGAAACGGCGCCGACGTTTTTCTTTACGAGTTCGCCGTTTTTGAAGAAAGCGAGGGTCGGAACGCTCATGACTTTAAAGGATCTTGCCAGCTCCGGTGCTTCGTCAACGTCTACTTTGTAGAACTGGATCTCCGGCATATCCTCAGCTGCCTCTTCGATGACCGGGGCGAGCATTTTGCACGGTCCGCACCAGGTAGCAAAGAAATCAACAACGGCAACGCCAGGTGCTGCCTGCAGAGCTTTTTCAAAGTTTTCGGATGTAACATGAATTAATGACATAATAGAAGTCCTCCTTTTTTAAAACGGGATTTTTTATTTCCCGGTAAGTGTTTTTCTGTTGTGACTGTAGAATACCACAGCAGAACGGGAAGTTCTGTGACTAAGTCACAAAATGATTTCTTATTTTTTATTTCGGTTCTTTTCCCTGGCGGAAGCATTCGATCATTTCACCGGTCAGACTGATGAGGTTCGGCGTCTCCGGAAGAGAATCGCGGTCAAACCATTCGGCAACGGAGAGTTCCTCGCGGTCGAGGGTAATGGACGGATCGCCGTCCACATCGCAGTAAAATCCGGCGAGCAGCGAGCCGCTGAAGGACCACGGCTGACTCTTATAGTATCTCAGATTTTTGACCTTTAATCCGACTTCTTCCATGACTTCACGGTGCACCGTCTGTTCCAGCGTCTCACCGACCTCGGTATAGCCGGCCACGAGGGCGTACTGGCGGTGGCTGCTGTGGGAAGGTGCGTACTTCGTGAGCAGCAGGCGGTCACCATCAGTGATGGCGACAATGACGCTTGGGCAGATCACCGGATAGGAGAGTGCGCCGCAGGACGGGCACTGCATCGCACGTTCATTTCCGGGCGCGTGCATCTTGGTTCCGCAGCGGCCGCAGTAGGTGTGGTCTGTGTACCAGGTATGGATCTGGTAGCCGGTGATGCCGGCGAATCCGAGCCATCCCGGAACGGCGCGGCGCAGAATCAGTGTGTTTTCATATTTCCAGATATCAAATTCCGAAAGCTGCGGGCGGCGCAGTTCATAGTAATTGGTTTCGTCGATACGGAACAGAAATTTTGCTTTTTCCCGGATTTCCGGGAAAACAGGTGCAATTTCTGCAATCGAAGGATAGCGGATCTGCGGATCTTCAAAATTGCACAGAATTGTGTGATGACCGTAGATGAAAACGAGATCGGTATCGTTCGGTGTGGAAGGGTGGTAATCTACATAATATTTATGCGGAGCGATATCCTGAATCATAAGAACTCCTTTCCTTGGTAAAAAAGTTTTTGATAAAACAAAAAACCGAAATTCCTGTGAAGAAATTTCGGTAATAAAAAGAGCGCGAGACGGGATTCGAACCCGCGACCCCAACCTTGGCAAGGTTGTACTCC